>OIYT01000640.1_pt1 | contig 31619 bp, 42 predicted proteins | sample 1588201 | NCBI WGS metagenome assembly OIYT01 (sample SAMN03283260) | human gut metagenome | biome: human-associated habitat; material: feces | host: Homo sapiens | place: USA | collected 2013
GTATTATTGCTGAAAAAAAGGGATGTAACACTATGGTAAGTTTCACGGAATAAGGAAAAAATAAAGAGATTGGGTAAAGAATTATAATGTATGTTTATCCAATCTCTTTGATAATTAAAAGACATGTGAAATTTTTATTGTCTCCAGATATTCATGTCAGATAAGATAGACATGGTGATTTGTGCTGCACTATTTCCAGTAGCATCACTATTTGCACTGATATTGGTGGCAAAAAAGCAGGTATTATTTGTTGTTTCGATATAACCTACGAACCAACCGTTCACATCTTTGTCATCTATGCGTCCGGTACCGGTTTTCCCGTAAAGTTTCTTATCATTGACAGATGAAAGAAGAATGGAATTCTTTACTGCCTGAAGGTTGTTGGAATGGAATTCTAAATTGTTGGTTTGTAATTTTTTCAGAAGTTCCACTTGTTCTACAGGAGAAATTTTTAAGGTGGATTCTAGCCAATAGGAAGATAATTCGCCCATTATATTCTTATTTCCATATTCAATTTTGTTTAGATAATTTTGAATACGAGTAAGGGAAAGACGTTCATCTATTGTCTGGAAATACCAGTTAGCAGAGGCTGCCATAGCAGAATCTAGTGTCAGATCAGTATTCCATGCTTCAAAAGGATAGTCTTTTCCATCCCATATAAGTAGGGAGTTTTGTGGTGTAATAATATTTTCCTCTAATCCCCAAAGTGCATCATATATTTTATAAGTGGAGTCTGGAGATATACGATGGGTGGCATGTTCCATGTCATACACAGTCCAGCTATCACGATTGGAATTAAATAAAACAAAGCTGCCTTCATAATTCTTAAAGTATGAAGAAAGATCGGTCTGCGTTATATTTTCTGAAGAATAATTCCAGTTATATTGATCGTTGATAGCAGCATAGGATGAAATAAAAGGAGTAAAACTTATAATTCCAGCAGTAATCAGCATAAAGGCGATAATTCCAATTGCCTTTTTATGAAAAGAGGGATTTTTATAAGAAGCAATGCTAATGATACGCCGTTTTATCTGTTTGATATTTCCACCAAGACCTGCAGCAAACGGAAAAGGAGAAGAGGAAATCTTCTCAGCAAAATTAATCAGTGTATTTCCATATTTTTCATAATCGCATTCATCAAGCATTTTTAAAACGGAAGTATCGCAGGCAATCTCTCGATCATTACGCATTTCTTTTAACGCATACCAGACGATAGGATTAAACCAATATAGTATTGCTGTAAGAAACATTAGATAATTGGCAAGAGAGTCTTTGTGTTTATAATGTTGTAATTCGTGCAGCAAGATATAGCGCACATCCGTTTTCTGATGATCCGATATCAGATGAATTGGCATATAAATTCTGGTTTTAAAAATGCCTGTAATAATAGGTGTTTTTAGGAAAGCAGTGCTATAAATGGGGATATTCCTTGTGATTTTCATCTCGAATAAACATTGTTTATATAGTTTGCATATAGTGGTATTTTGAAGAGGAAGTGCGGATCTTTTTAAAGAACGCAATTGCAGTGAGGACTTTAGTACCAACACGAGCACTACAAACATACCGGCAATCCATACACATAACAAAATGCTTCTGATAATTGTCGGAGTGCTGGAATTTACAGAGATAGTAAATTCGTTCATCCAGTCAGAAGAATTGGAGAGGGTTGCAGGGGAGACTACGGTTTTATTTTGATCTGTTTGAAATGCCGGTGATATAATTACATGATTGAGCCAGGAAAAAAGGTCAGGAAACTGTTTACTTTGTACTGGGAAAAATGGTGTTAAAAGCAGAACAAGTAAAAAATACCATAAATTATACTGCATCCGGCTTGTCAGAGTGTTTTTAAAGATCCACTTGGATACTAAAAAAATGCCAATAATAATACTGATAACAATATTGCATAATAAAAAATGGGTTATAAATTCATCCATGCGTGGAACCTCCTGTAGGATCTTTTTTGGAAAGAAGAGAGCGTAAATCTTCCAGTTCTGTTTCGGATAAGTGGTCATTTTCAATATATGTGGATAACATGGCGGTGATATCCCCATGAAAATATCGTTCTAAAAAAGATTTACTTTTTTGATCAATATAATCAGATTCTTTCACTAAAGGTGAATAAACGAATACCCGGCTATCTTTTTCGTAGGTCAGAACTCCTTTATTAACAAGGCGTTTGATTAAGGTTTGTATAGTTTTTGCACTCCATGAAGATGTTGCTAAAAGTTTTTCAGTAATCTCATTTGTGTTAATAGGAGCATACTTCCAAACAATTTTCATCACTTCATATTCAGCTTCTGATATTTGTGGTAATGCACTCATGTAGACACCTCCTAATTCTTACGAGTGTAATATACATATTTTATTATAAAGCCCACTATATACAAAGTCAAATAAAAACTTGACTATTTATCTTACGCTTGTAATAATTAAAATATTACAAGCGTAAGAAATATGCCTTGTGATTAAAATCCGTTTTTAACTGTGTGGTGTAACAATTCTAAATATGTAAATACTACATACAAGAATGGAGGCGAAAATATGGAAAGTGATCAGATATGGAACCAAGTGGCGAAATTTATGCAACAATTGCGTGGCGAAAATTTATCGAAAAAATCAATAATTCAGATACCAGGACAGAAAAATGCTAAAAATGAATTGGAAAAGATACAGGCGATTGGAAAAGAGCGGATGAAGCATATGAAGGAAACCGAACAAAGAATTATTCAGAAATGGATAGAATGCTTGGAAGATAATGCATCACTAGAGGCTCAACAGGCTTATTGTCAGGGATATATAGATTGTCTGTTCTTATTGTGTGGTATGGGAATTATTGAAAAAGATAGTGTGGCAAATGATATTTTTGAACAGTTGAATAAATAATAGAAAAGGTTCATTTTATGACAAAACGAACCTTGAATATTAGAGCAAAAATTAAATATCAGAATTGTCTGTGCGAGTGTCATCGACTGATAGGACAGCTTCTGCGATTGCGAGGAGAGTTTTAAGCTGTTTCTCATCGCATTGAAGTAGATGTCTTTGTAATTTTCGGTATGTACTGTTGTTCAGGTTTTTATCTGGATAAATTACAGTATCAGCAGATAAATTAAAATATTGTATGGTTTTGGCAAAAACCTCAAGGCTGGGAGTATTCTTAAAGCGCTCCAAGTCTTTCAAATATGATAATGAAAGATCAAGAATTTCAGCCAATTCAGCTTGTGTGAGTTTTTTATCCATACGGGCATTTTTCATAACAGTGCCAAACTGTTTTGGGTTGAGAGCCATAGCGCCACCTCCTATAAGTATGTTATAGCCATACTTATAAAATGTAAAAATGGTAAAAAGATACTTTGTAGATATGGTATGACAGCACTAACGACAGATTGGAGTAAAAAATGATGGGAAAATGTGATAAACAGTTAAAAAAACACATTTTATTAAATTGGTGCATTGTACTATTTTAGGTATGGTTAAACCGACCTTATTTGGTGGGATTGGCGGAAAACTGAGAGAAAAGATGAGTAATGGTTATCGAAACTGTAATTATCATCTTTTCTCTTTTTATTTTGTAAAATATTTGTTGAATAAAACAAAGAACTTTATAAAAAATACGCCGATAAATCGTGGAAATACACCGAAATATGTGTTCTATATCTTTTTCTTATGTCAAGTTATACTTGTCTCAGAGGAAAAAGGGGGTGTCTGCCATTAGTAAATCTGTTAGAAACCAGTATCTTGAATTTTTAGCGGAAACAGGTATGACACGCTACGAATTTTCAAAACGAAGTGGTATTCCGGAAAGCACATTATGGAGTTTGGGACAGAAGGAAGATTATGATGTGCGGGAAAGCAATATACGAAAAATAGCAAAGGGCATGGGTGTTCCGGCTTCAGATCTTTTTAATGATAATGAGAATACCATTTGTCTTGAAGATAGGAGTGAGGTTTGGATTATAAAGAATTATAGACGATTATCTGAGCGTCAGAAAGGGCGTATAGAAGGTTACATAAAAGCATTACTTGATCAAACAGGAAGAAATGATTTTCAATCTGAGTAGAGGGTATTTTGAAAAATAATCAAAATACCTTTTTCTTTTGAATGATACACCGATAAATCGTGGAAGATAACCGAAATATGTGTTCTTTGCAAGAGTAAAGCAGGCATTTATAATTTAGATGTGTCCACACAGGAAAACATTTTTTCTGGGGGAGCACGACAATTAAATATGATGACTTCACTGGACATAGGGAACAGTTACGCATTGCGCCGTGCCGCAGATGCGCCAGGATCGGTAAGGATGAATTGATGGAGATGAAATATACATTTGATCAATATGCCTGATGTGAGATGCCGGGAGCGATAACATCCATGCAAAAGAGGAATTGTGGTGATTCCGTGGTTGCGACTGTTCTACGATAATGATACTCCCTTTATGGTCTATAGGAGATGGTGCGAGTCCAGAGTGTGCTGCTAACCACAGCAACCGGTGATTTCAACTGGAGATTATATATATCAACAAGAGATTATTTAATTAACACTTGACAAAATACGCATAGCGTATATAATATTATTATACGCTAAAAGTATTGGAAGGTGGCAATATGAAAGGATATGAATTATTAAAAGAAGCTCGTAGATTATCCGGAATGAAGCAGAAGGATATGGCGAAGTATTTTTACATGCCATATCGAACTTACCAAGACTGGGAACTAGGAAATAGGGTTATTCCAGAATACATACTTCGTTTGGTACTCTATAAGCTTGAAATGGAAAAGATCATTCCATCCGGTCTTTTAGAAAGCATGGATGAGAAATAGTCTGTTGTTGATGTATAAGTCAAACAAGGAACAAATGATTTGTTCTATGTGACTAACATCGATGCTTGCTTTTTCATTATCTGGCATTGTTGGCATTATGCAGGAAATAAAGAGCAGATGTTGAATGATGATTTATTACGAGGTGATTCTATGGGAGAAAAGACGAAAGAAAAACAGGAAGTCAGAATATCTGAAAAATTGTTATTGTCGATTAATGAGGCAAATGCTTTAAGCGGAATTGGACAGAATAAGCTCAGAGAGCTTACACTAGATCCACGCTGCCCATTTGTTTTATTTGTTGGTAGAAAGCGTTTGATAAAAAGGAAAGCTTTTGAAGCCTTCATTGACAAGGAACTGGAGATATAGCTACCGGGTTCTTTGTGGACAAAGAAGAGTGAATATGGTACAATACAATGTGCTGTATTGAGCTTTTCTTTGGATAAAAGGAGGCTTATACATGGGACAAGACCTGAAAGGTCGTGAACTTGGAGTTGGAATTGCTCAAAGGAAAGATGGGCGTTATACTGCAAGATTCGTTGACAAGAGAGGTAAGAGAAAACAGAAGTATTTCAAAAAACTTCAAGAGTGTCGTCGATGGCTGGCAGAAGCAGCGTATATAGATCGGAATTCTGATCTATCTGCCGGTGATAGTATGACAGTGGATGCGTGGTTTGATTATTTCTTAAATAGTGTAAAAGGTCCTACTATTCGACCGAACACACGGAGAAATTACACAGAACGATATGAAAACAATATCAAAGATCATATCGGAAGGATGCATTTAGCAGATGTAAAACCAATACATTGTCAACAGATTTTGAATGAGATGGCACCTCAATATGCTGAAAGTACAATCTATCAGTGCAGGGTTACCCTATATACTTTGTTTGAAGCCGCAGTTGAAAATGATATATTATTGCGAAATCCTGTTAAAAAAACAGTGAAGATTCCCCAAAGTAAGAAGCCTAAGAAACGAAGAGTTCTTACGGTAGAGGAACAAAAACGGTTTCTGGATGTTGCATATGGGACAAGCAATTATAATCAATTTGCCTTTTTGCTGCAGACAGGACTTCGAACCGGAGAGATGATTGGGCTGAAGTGGTCTGATATTGATTTTAAGAAGGGTGTGATCCGTATTGAGAGAAGTATGGAATACAGACATGCTACTGGAGAGTGGCGTATAGGTCCGCCAAAGAGCAAAAGCGGTTACAGGGAAATTCCTATGACGGCTGAGTGCATCAGAATCTTGGAGTGTCAAAAGATGAAGATGTTTTCTTTGAAAGATGTTGATCCACAGTATAAAGAATTTGTTTTCCTCTGCAGAAAAGGGGAACCGACCAAAAATTCTGCTTATGATACTTCGTTGTTTAAATTAGCACAAAAAGCAGGGATGGACTCTTTCTCAATGCATACGCTTCGTCATACATATGCTACCAGATGTATTGAGGCAGGAATGCGAGCTAAGACGCTACAGATGCTTCTGGGTCATTCGAATATTGGCATTACAATGAATTTGTATGTCCATTTGACGGATGATGAAAAGAAGAAGGAAGTAGAAAAAGTTGAAAGAATGCTGAAAATGGTGTAAAAAATGGTGTAAACGCTTGCCGCAGTTACGCCGAAACACCATAAAATAAAGGCTTAACAAAGAAAGGAAAGATAGAAAATGAAACTAGGAATTGTGATACTATTGCCGATTTCATGCTTCTATTCATATTTCCATGAAAGCCCATAAAGCTATATATTATCGGCGATTAGGTAAATTTAATGTAAGATATATACCTATATAAATTTATGTATATTTATGGCAAAATTGTGTAGTGATTGTGTAGTAGATTAGAGCCTTGATTCATATTAAAATATAATTTTGATTTGGCAAGCAACAGCTGATATTTATTTCGGATATACATCTTTGATATTTCATTAAAAATATATTATTCTTTGTGTAAAATTATCTTGGTTGCAGATTGGTTGTCATATTGTCCCCATATGGTTGATTTTTGGTTGCATAAGTAGTATAGATTAGTCTAGTATAGTAGAGGTTAAAATAAGAATAGAAGAGAGAAGAATAGAATAGTATAGGGGACAACGGAAATCGAAGCAAGGAGAACTGTAATTGCCAGCACAGAGGGATTTAGGAATGGTATATTTTTTGTTTATGCTTGCATTCTGTTTGGAAATCTGTTATTGTAAAGTTACTCCAAGTGATGAGCTTGGGTTTGAGGAAACTCGGTGAGTTCAATTATCGTGTTACATTCTGATGAATGTATCAGGTGCGATATTTGGGCTCTTTTTTTATTTTATGGAGAATTTAAAGGTGGTGAATATTTATGGGTGGTAAAGGCTCTGGAAATAGAATGGTGGCAAAAAATCAGGCATGGAAAAAGTCTCCTGTGATTGGAGATAATGGTATTACCGCTACGAAAGAGGAAATCAGCAGGATAACGGCTCATGCTCTGGAAATTGCTTTGTGGGACGAGATAGATACCAAGGATCCGGAACAACTGAGGGATAGAACGCTGAAATATCTCCAGTATTGTATTGATAATAACATCAAGCCTGGAAACCTTGGACTGTATAATGCATGGGGCTTGACGAAAGGAGAGGTTAGTAATATTCAACGCAGGGAGCCCAGCTCGCCGCGCACTGGCGTCATTAAAAAAAGTCGGCAGATTATGTCTCAGATCCGGGAGCAATTGATGTCTGATGGAAAGATCAATCCTGTTACAGGTATCTTCTGGCAAAAGAATTGGGATGGCTTGAAGGATCAGCAGGAGGTTGTTATTGAACCGCGAAAACAGATTGAAGCAGACCAGACACCAGAACAAGTGCAGCGGATGCTGGAACAGGATATTCCAATTGACGTAGAAGACTTGGAAAATGGCGATTAATCATATCAAAAATCGTATATATAGAGTCCATTAGGGATGGACAACATGCAATTAAAATGTCGTAAAGGTGCATGAAATAAGGATTTATAGGTATTTTCGATCTATGGAATAAACAAGAGTTTATCACAGAGAGCTTCCGGTGAGGCATGATAACGGTCGGTTTGAACGATTGTACAGAGCTGGCAAGGTTGCAGCAGATAAAACAGTAAACAAGGGGGGCGGGGGTTACAGAGAGAGGTCCCAGACGCCTACTCAGCCCCACGAGTAACGAAAAAACAAAAAAGACCTGACACAAATGGAGGGAGAAAATGTTTGGTAAAAAGAAACGTCATATAAAATTTCTGGAGACAGAGAATGAACTCCTGAGAGAGAAGCTGCGTAGTGCTGAGAAATATGCTGATCATTTGGAGCATGGGGACTTTACGAAAGTGGTATTGCTGAATCCGGATTCTGTCAAAGATGGGCAGATCGTGGTTACCGCTAAGGAATTACAAAAGGCGGCAGAATTGCCTTTGCGGATTATCCCGTATATATCCGGAGACAGATACCTGATGCGGGTTCTTGAAAAAATTTAAAAATAAAAAAGGCGGTATGTGATGTGATAGTCTTAAAAATATTTACGTTAGTATTCAATGGTCTGATGGCATTGTGGATGATATGCCTTGACTGCAAAGAAAAGGATGCTGTGGTCAGTGTTGGAATGAAAATGCTGATTTTAGGGTTTGTTCTGACGATGGTGTATATAATTTTTAATTAACAGAAAGAGAGGAAATGAAGATGAAAAAGAGAATGATGGCGGTACTGCTCGTGGTAGCAATGGTGTTTACGTTGGCAGGATGCACAGAGGCAGATATAGTGTCCGAGAATGTTTCTCAGGAGGCAGATAATTTCAATGTGCTTCGCCGGCTGGCAGTAATCAATTCCAGAACCGATAAGGTGGAATTTGAATTGATCGGTGCATTTTCACTGGATGTGGAAAGCAAGAATAAGATCAATGTGGTGTGTGAAATGAAAGATGGCTCTTATCGAAAACATATCATTGGGCTGAACAGAGAGACAATGTATGTGGTCGAGGACATCGGCGGTGCCAAGGTGAATAAATACAGATATGAGGTCAATTATATACCGGAATCTATCGTACCAATCACCATTACAAACAAAAAGTAACAGACTGCCTGGTCGAAGGTTGATCACCGGAATATAGTTCAATGGTAGAACGTTTGATGATCAAAAGATGCAGGTTCGATTCCTGTTATTCCGGTTTGCTGTCGTTGTGATTCTTGCAGTAGACAGCGTGCCATATATATGGCCTCCCTCCCCGTAGCAAGAGCTGTGAATGTGTGTCGGAAGCACAGCGGGGATTATTGATAAGGAACAGGAAAGAGGTGGTATCTACGGTAGTAACAAAGCACGCAAGGTATCGTATGAAGCAGAGATGCGGCGTAGGGAAGAGATCAGCTCATCGTATGGCTGAAAAGGTTTACCGGCTGGGTGTACGACACGGGGAGACGTTCGGTAACCTGCGGAAATGGGTGGATGCTCAATATTTCTATAATCGGTCAGCAAACCAGATCCGACTGTATGGAGATAAAGCGTACATATTTCACGATGAGAAACTGATTACTGTGATTCAGATACCACATAACCTTGTTTCGGAAGTGGCAGCAATCAGAAAATTCAAGGAAGAGAAAGGCAGGAGAAAAGATGAGTCAGATCGAGGAACACAAAAAGCTGGTTGATTTTGTGCACGACGTGTATGTACGAAAGAATCATGATTATGGTGACAGCTTTGGCAGATCCTTTGAAAAGTATGGGATTGTTGCCGCACTGGTTCGGATGGAAGATAAATGGAACCGGCTGGAGAATCTTGCCGGTGGAGCAAAGCAAAAAGTGATGGATGAAAGCATCCGGGATACCTGTCTTGATCTGGCGAATTATTGTCTGATGACGGTAATGGAACTGGATAAAAATAAATCTGTGGAAAATCAGAGAGCATTTGAGGAGCAGGTAAAAAGCGAGATTGCACAAGATCACATTATTGTTGATGATTTTGTGGATGAAGTTAATGAAGCTATCGAGAATGACGAAGTTAAAGCTACAATACCCGAAAAGTTGGAGAAAGAGAAAAAGCCGATTGACGAGGGAAAGGTGATGGCTCTTTATAAAGCCAAGTGGTCACAGGCAAAGATCGCAGATGAGATGGGATGTTCACAGTCGAGAATTTCGCAGATCATTCGGGTCCATAAAGGGTGATGTCGAAATTTGTCGAACGAAAATAGTTCTTTGATAATTGAATATTGATGGTTGGTGAGATATTATTTCTCTATCAAATTACGAAAGGGGACAAATATATGCCAAGAACTGATTTTGTAGAGAAAACGATATTTAATATTGAGGGGTTCAATGTTAATTTTATGAAGAACGGGAAAAACCTTAGAGGTGAGGTGCAACAACCAAGTAATTACATTGCGAACAAAGCAAGTAAAAACACATATACAGTATCTCGTTTTATTGATAAGTTGAAAAAACAGTATCCAGGATATGATTTTGAGGTATTAAAAGCGGATGGTGAGCCCGCAGATTCTCGTATGACGTTAGCAACAGTGAGAGATACATACAGTGAATGATATATTCATCTAAAATAGATACCAACCATCAATATTCAATAACGAATAGGTGGTTGGTATTTTTTATTTACAAAAAATGAGGTGATAGATTGATTTTACAGGAAGAAATTCAGAAGCAGGCTAATATGATTGCTAAAATCTTGATGCGTGGCAACAATGCGGAGATTAAGAAAAACAGTGATGGAACGATTAAAGTATATGAGGTTCGGAAAAAAATTGTGAAGCATTAAAGTTTTAACTGAAGCCTAAATGGGCGTGAGTGATTATACTGAGCTCAATTTTAAGTTGAGCGACTTTAACCAGCTCAATTTTGAACCAGCTGAATTTTCAGCCCTGTGATTAAAAAAATCAAAAAAGAGCTTGACTTTTGGAACTCATAAGTTATAATATGACTTATGGAACTCAAAAGTGAGGTGATAAATTATGAGTCCACGAACAGGAAGACCAACCGAATGTCGAAAAGATCATGATATTAAAGTCAGAATAGATAATAATACTCATGAGAAATTGCTAAAATATTGCCAAGAACAAAAGATTACAAAAGCAGAAGCAATTAGAAGAGGCATTCATTTGGTTTTACAACAAAAATAAAACACTCGACCGCCTACCAAGCAAAAACGAGTGTTTTTAGAAACAAACTTCCAAAGAAATTTGATAAATCTATCATATCACTTTTCTTTGGAATATGCAAACAGAAATGAAAGGAGATATGATTTAATGCAGGAAATATCCGAAACAACAATGCAGACACCAATAGAAATTGCTCTAGGTGTTGATGAAAACGGAATGACAACAGCGAGAAAGCTATATCAGTTTTTGGAACTTGCCCCACAGAATTTTGCTAGATGGTGCAAAAATAATATTACAGAGAATGATTTTGCTGAGGAGAATGTTGATTATTGGGCATTCTTCCTCAATGAAGAATGGGGAGGACAGGCAACGACTGACTATAAACTTACTGCCCACTTCGCAAAGAAGTTGTCTTGTAAAGGTAACGGTGCAAGAGCAGAAGAAGCAAGGGAATATTTTACAACCATTGAGGAAAAGAAAAAAGAAGAAGTCATAAATCGTAGCAAATTATCCCCGCAGATGCAGATGTTATATGCGATGATGGATGAACAGGCTAAAGTGGAATTGGAGCAAAAGCGACAGGCAAGACAGATTGAGCGTGTTGAGGAGAAACAAAGAGTTCTTTCTGAAACTTTTGAAAATCCATCAGATAAAGAAGATTTTAAGTTTTGGTGTAAGAAGTGCATAAAGAAAATTGCAGATACACCAAAGTTTTGCAGGGAGCATTATGTTAATACAAGGTATCACGATGCTTGGAATGAGAGTTATGCACGGCTTAGTGAGAAGCGGGCGTGCCGATTGGGACAGAGAGTGAGAACCGCGAGAGAAAAGGCAGAGAAGAATGGAGCCAGCCAGTCAAAAATCAAGGAGATTACATATTTGTCAATCATCACAGAAGACAAGGATTTAAAGCCGGTGTATGAAACAGTAATTAAAGAAATGATGCTGGCGTATTGCGTAGCAAAGCAGAAATTCGAATAGATGACAAGGAGCGATATTATGGATATATCAGTAAATGAAAGTAAATTTTCAAATGCAAGTGTTTTAATCGAGAGAGCAAGAGTATTATCGAATATGTTGACGGAAACTTATTTCGGTCAGAAAATAGAGACTCGGGCAGATTTATGGAAAATATCGGGTTACTTTTACAATGATGCCAGGGTATTAGCGGAAACTATAAGTTGTATGATAGTTGATGCCGAAGAATTGTTAAATCACGCATCGGATGATGTTGCAACAAAATAAAGTATATGGCATATACAATCGGGTATATGTAACAGTGAATAGGCACTTATCTTTGAAAGGTAGGTGTCTTTTTTTATGTCCGAACAAAATAAGAAAATTATAAAAGGTCTGCATCAAAAAGACCTGACCAATATCAAATTTGCCAGTGCATTGCTTGATATGGCAATCGAGGAGAAAGAGGATGATCTGGAGTATGCATTGCGGCAGGCGAAAGAGGTTCAGCGGATTGCAGCAAGGCAGAGTCGTAAAGAGAACAGCATCGCTTTTATGAATCTGTATTGGAAATCTACGTTGATGCTGGCACCGTATTTCTTCGAGGATTTTCTGTATTACATGGAGAAGGACAGGGCTCCGGAAAAAAGATTTTATATGCCACGCCGGAGGACCTTGAAGGTGGTTGTGGATGATCTGCAGGATTTGGAAGATGGCAAGCTGGAATTCTATGGATTGTCAATGCCGCCGCGAGTAGGAAAATCAACGATATGTATATTTTTTATGGCATGGGTTATGGGAAAACGACCGAACAGTCATAATGCAATGTCAGGGCATAGTGGAATACTGGCAGATGGATTCTATGGCGAAGCACTAAATCTTATGGAATTGGATGTACCGGAGGAGAAAAGACAGTATCATTTTGCAGATATCTTTCCGGAGGCTTTTTTGCAGAAGAAGTCGGCGGAGAAGAAAGAAGTTACATTGAATGATCCGGATCGTTTTGCCACATTAACCTGTCGTGGTATTGATGGAACGTGGACAGGTGCAGTTGATATTTCCTGGGACGGTTATCTGTATGTTGATGATATGGTTCGTGACAGACAAGAGAGTTTATCTCCGTCACGATTAGAGGGACGGTATCAGGATTATTTGAATCTTCTGGTGGATCGTAAAAATGATGGAACCAGAGAATTGATGGTTGGCACCAGATGGAATGTTCTGGATCCATTAGGCCGAGTAGAGAAACAGTACAAAGATAACCAAAGATATAGATTCCGAAAGATACCGGCATTGAATGAGAATGGGGAGTCCAATTTTGTTTATGACTATGGCAAGGGATTTTCAACGGAGTATTTCTTGAATGTGAAGAGTCGTTTGGATAAGAATGAATGGGAGGCGAAATACCAGCAGCGACCATTTGTGCGTGAGGGACTGCTTTTCGCAGAGGATGAATTGCAGACGTACAATGGAGTGCTTCCACCGGAGAGCAGTCTGATCCGTGTATTGGCAGCCTGTGATGTAGCCTGGGGCGGTGGCGACAGCCTGTCGATGCCGTTTGGGTACGAATACGATGACGGATATATTTACATTCCGGATTGGATTTTTAACCGGGGGAATAAGACCGTAACACAGCCGCTTGTGGTTGGAAAAACATTGCATCATAAACCGCAGATGGAGCATTTTGAGGCGAATAACGGTGGTGATGAGTATGCGGACAAGATCGATGAAATGCTTCAGAAGGAAGGATATAAATGCAGCATATCATCCAGCAAGGCACCAAATACCATGAGCAAGCTGGCGAAGATCATCCAGTATGCACCAGACGTCAAGAGGCGGTGCAAATTCCTTGCAGCCAATAAGAGGGACAAAGAATATCACGATGCGATGGATGAATTAAATATGACTGTTCAGATCGGCAACAATGATCACGATGATGCAGCAGATGGTATTACACAGTTGGTAATGCTTGCAGATGGTGCTACCGTTTGTAAAGCAAATGTATCACAGAGAACATTTTAGGAGGAATGCACATGACGAAGGATATTTTGAAACAGTACCGTTATTTGTCCGAGGTGATCCGCAAGGACGAGGAGAAGCTGCAGCATTATAAAGATAATCCGCCGGAGGCATATCTTGGAAAGGTGCAGTCTTCCAATAAGCAGTTTCCGTATCAGAGAATTTCAGTGACGGTATCCGGCTGCGAGGTTAAGGACAGGAAATACTGGAAAGACAAGCAGTATGAGTTGATCGTGAAACTGCATAATGAACGGATTGAACTGGAGAAGCTGCAGTTGGAGGTTGATATCTTCCTGACGACCATTTTTGACAGCAGGGATCGATTGATCTTTGAGTATCTGTACCGGGATGGTATGACACAGCAAGAGGTGGCTGATAAGCTGTATTTGGATCGGAGTACAGTATCGAAGGTGGTTGACCGATATTTGACAGCGGGGTATGAGGTGTAAAATATGGGATTATCTAAATTATCAGAGAGGTGTTTAAAAATGTTCGAAGAAAAATAAATGTAATCATAAGAAAGCGGCAGGAGAAACAACGTAAATAAATGTGGGAGGGGTAATGCAGATAATTTATAGCGATAATCTTGCAAAGATAATTGAAAGAAGAGTGTTCAAGGATAGATTTATGTATTTTGAAGAATAAAACTTTAAATAAATTTGAAAAACTGGTATAATTTCAGTATTCTTTATATGATTAGAAAAGAGGAATAAATATGTATGAAAAAATACAAGATTTTATTTTAAAAAGAAAAGTTATATTTTGTGGAATAGTGTTTTTTGCTGTTATAGTTATACCAGTAATTATAAATTGTCTTTTTAAACTTAAACCACAACATGAATTTTTTATTGCTGAGTGGAAAGCAGGAGATGTCTTGTCATATTATGCATCTATGTTAACATGCATATCTACTACATTTTTGGCATATGTTGCAGTAAAAGAGTCAAATCGTGCAAATCAATTAAATAATCAGCTATTACAGGTAAGCCAAAATGAAAATAAGGCTTTTATATCTTTAAACATGGAAGAAATAAATATAAAGCCATTTAAAGAAAACTGTAAAATAGATATGTTTTTTGTAAACATTACTAATTGTCCTATTTGCAGTATAAAAATAAAAGAATCAAATAAAAATTTATATGCCTTAGAATTTTCTGACAGTAAGCTTGTAAAGATAAATAACGATTTTATTTTTAATACTGAATTTAATGAACAAGATGTCAAAATTAAAAGAACAATGGAATTGGATTGGAATAATGGAGAAAATACGTCAGCTTTCATTGTTCCGTTTGAGGTTGAAATAGAAAGTGTATATGGTTTAATCACAAAGCAAACTTTTAACCTTTTTGTGATTAAAGATTTAAATTTTATTGAGACATGTTCTGTATGCGATTATAGGACTAGAACGTTTGATTAAATTTTTCACACAATTCACATTCAAATAATGCTAATTTAATAGTATGAAACAGTATCAGAGAGCCAGACGGTCTACGAACCGCCGTGGCTCTTTTTCTATGCAGAAAGAGGTGGATTGTCGTGCAGTTTGGAAGAAAACAGATTTATACAGATGTGATGCAGATTACGAAGGATAACGTGGTGAAGGTGCTTCGGGATGCACTGGTGATCCACGAACAGAATAGATCGGATATAAAATTTCTGTTGGATTATGAGCGTGGTCTCCAGCCGATTGATAATCGAATCAAAGAGATCCGGCCGGAAATCAATATCAAGGTCAAGGACAATATGGCTGCGGAGATCACGGAGTTTAAGTTGGGATATGAATGGGGCTCGCCAATCCGGTATGTGCAGCGAGCCAATAAAGGAATCCGGGAGAATAACAAAGATGCGGATAATGTCGGTATTGCGATGCTTAATGAGATGATGGAAGAGGAAAATAAGCCGTCTGCAGATCAGGAGCTGGCAAGGTTTATTGAAATCTGTGGAGTTGGGTACCGGCTGATCAAGGCAAAGCCGGATCAGTATCGCTTTGGAAGTTCCGTTGTGGATATTCTTACACTGAATCCGATGAATACCTTTATTGTGTACACCAATGATGTGTATCGCAGACCTATTATGGGGGTGTCATATATTACTGATCAGAATGGAAACTCCACCTATGGCTGTTATACAGAGGATACCTATTTTGAAGTAAAAAATATCTGTAAAATCAAAGGTGAAAGTACACGATCAAAGTGGATTGTGTCAAATGGAAATGGGAGAAAGAATATACCAGCTGCAATTCCTATTGTGGAGTATATCAATGATTATGACCGGATGGGATGCTTTGAGCGTGTGATTTCGGAGATTGATGCATTGAATATCGTAACGTCGGACAGAGTGAATGATATTGTCCAGTGTGTGCAGTCATTGCTGTGGGTACATAATGCGGAACTGCCGAAGGATGAGAATGGCAATTCTGCCGTGAGAAATGGGGCATTGATTGAAACAAAGTCTACCGGCAATGGTCATGATCCGAAAATGGCATATCTGTCCAAGGAGATGTCACAGGATGGAATTCAAACTCTGACACAGAATTTCATTGATCGTATTCACGAAAAGACAAATGTGCCGGGACGACAGGAACAGGGTGGCGGTTCTACCGGATCCGCAATGAGCTTGTCGAATGGATGGCAGGCTGCGGAGCTCTCGGCATTAAAGAAATCTCAGTTGACCAAGAAGTCAGAGAAAGAATGCATTCGCATTATGCTGGAGATTTTCAGCAATGATCCGGATGTACCGGAAGAGGTGCGAAATCTGAAATTGGCGGATATTGAGCCCAAATTTGACCGGAACAGAACGTATGATCTGGCAACGAAAGTCAATTCCTGGGCGACATTGGTGCAGAATGGAGCAGATCTGCTCAAGGCAACGGAGCTGGCAGGTTTTACGACCGATGCGCAGCAGTTTGTACTGGATAGTGAGGAAATGGTCAATAAGATTCTGGACAGTAAATTGAAAGGGGATGAGCCGGCGGACGTAGTACCGGAAGGTGAAAATGACAAACAGACGATTATGGATGGAAAGAATATGCCGGATATGTCAGATCAGCCGCAGGCAACTCCATTTGCCAATGCGTAGAGTGGAGGGATGAGCGATGGGATTAACAAATTTTGATGAGTTAAATACTCTTTCAACGACCGAAACAACTAAGGATGACCGGCGGAAAGCCACCCGGAAAAAAATACCGATTCATGATTATTTCGAAAATATGCAGATCAGTGAGGAAGAGAAAGAAAAGCGTGTCCGTTTAGCAAATTTGCTGCTGACGGATGTGCTTTTTTTATTTGCTTTATCCAGAAGAAATCGAGATCCCCGGTACTTGTCGGAGACATTTCAGAAAAGATACCTTTCATCGGTGAAAAAGGTAACAGAGCCGGATCAGAAAATGCAGCGGTATATCCGGAAGGTATGTGACAGTATTGTCAAAACAACTTTAAAGAGTGGGCAGGATGATGGGAAGAAACAGGGAGAAGCCTTGACAGACAGCAATGTGATTAAGGTAACACAGGATTCTTATGCAGTTTCGATAGAACGCGCCACCAGTGTGGCAGAGAACGAAGCAAATGCCATTCTGAATGGAGAGGAATACAGTAATGCTGTGAAAAACGGATGTACCAAGAAGAGGTGGAAGTCCTACCGGGATGAGAGAGTCCGGGCAGATCATGCGGATGTAGATGGACAGATTGTTGATATCAGTCGCCCGTTTCGGGTTGGAAAATATATGATGATGTACCCGAAGGACGATTCTCTGGGAGCTGGTTTGGAAGAGATTGTGAACTGCCGGTGTTCGGTGGAGTATTTGTATTTAACGGGTGGATTTTTTGAAAAATACGAAAAAAGAATTCAGTCTGCAGAACAATATTATGATTCGATACGGAACAGAATCGATGATATAGAAAAAATATCGAATAATACGCATATATCATATACGGATGTTGAGATTGTGAAGAGACATGTTTTTTTAGAAAATCATATTTTGGATGATAATGTAGCTGTATTTGATGCAGATTACGATATGGCTGTTGCTTGGCAACGCTTAATTAACGGAACATATGAAGATAGAGATATTGTGCTTTTGAAGCATGAATTGCTTGAAAGTCAGGTGGAGAAAGAGTATAATTTAAATTATAGAGATGCACATAATATTGCACAGAAAAAATATCCTTGGAGTGATATAATTGACCAGATGTTTGGAGGTGAGGGTGAAGATGTGGACCTCGATAGAATTATTCAAGAAGAGCGAAGATAAAGTGGTGTATGCATTTGGAATTGATGAATTAGATGGAATTATGGAAATTGATTTGGTAAACATAGAAAATTCAAAGATCGTTTGCATGCCGTCAAATGGATTGGTAGATAGGAGAACCGCCAATAATGCATTTGGGCTTATGTTGAATTTGTCACAGCGAGGAGAATTCCCAGCCAAGAAAACATATGCAACCGGTTGAAGGGTTATATACGCAAAGAAAGGATAGTAGTCATGAGATTATATAACGTATATTATTTATGTAAGATATCTATTGAAGGAATAAAAAAAATACAATATACCGGTAATAATTATGCTAATAGAAATCATGATTATACGATAGAGGGGTGGACAGAGGCTAAGCAGTCGTATGAAATTATCGGGGAAATATCATTTTTGAAAAATGATGTTAAGCAGATAATGGACTATATTCCGGCGTATGTGCATTCAGATTTAAAACCGAGAGTTTCTGATAAAGTGGTTGATAATTTGAAAAGAGCTAATATTCAATTGGTAGCCAAATTGGATGCAATTATAGAATTATATGAATCTTTGGATAATGGAGATGCACAAGAGGGATTAGATGTGAAAATTCCTAAATGTGATTCATTCAAGGAATATATACAATATATGAAAGACATTGATTTTATATTTAGTCAGTGTCCATTCATTAGTCAGACGGATGAAGAGATTGTTTTTAATACTGTAGATGTTGGATCGATGTGGTTATCATTCTTTATTAAGGCTCAAGCAGGAAAACATCTTATATTAAGTACGCTTGCCAAGCTATCAGAAGTTGCCATTAAAATCAAGTCTAATTATAAAGTTACAAAAATGCAGGATGAATGGTTGGAGACAATGAGACAAAAGAATGATGTTGGGCAAGAGGTTATAGATGTTTTTAAGCAAATGAAACAAAAAATGTTAGATGATGCTGTGTCTGAGTTAGAGGGTGAGTGTGGAATTTCTTTGGAAAATGATGAAGACAGAGACAGAGCAAGACGTTCTATTGATAAAATGGCTATGTTGATCGACAAAGGTGTAGAAATATATTCAGCGATAGAGACACCACAGGAAATCAAAGTCATGTTTCCATTTTCGGAAAATGCTCCACTTCTGCCAGAGGGATTGCAAAAGCTGATTGAGGCAAAAGAGGAGAATAATGGTGATGAAACGAGTGAACAATAAAAAGAGCCGTTATGGCTCTTTTTTTGTTAAATAAGAAGTTAAAAAGGGAGTCCGTCTATAGGACGGTTATATTTGGAGTATTCTTTTTCTAACCATAACTCATAAAGATCTCGTTCGATAGTTTTATCATTTAAAAGTTTAAACATCTTAATCCAAGCTACAATGAAATTTCTACAGTTTATGTCTTCGTAGAACTCAAGGGAGAGAGGAGTGTTGGAGTGTTCATAATGTATTGTCTGTATAATAGGTACTAGAGAGTTATCATCCAAAGTATACGAAAATTCTAAAATTTTCACTAATGACCTAAATAGGTCGGAATAAGTTGTTATAGTTCCATTTATGCTTTTGGTTTCAGATAATCCACAGAGCCAATCTATTGAAACGTTACATTCTTTAGCGATTGTGATAGCAACATCAAGAGAAGGCGTTTTTCCAAGATTTTCATAAGATGAAAGGGTCGTTTGGGTGGTATGGATGTGTTCTGCAAACTGTACTTGTGTCATTCCTAGTGAGGAACGTAATTGTTTAAGACGAGACGAAAACGTTTCGGAAGATTTTTTAATCTCATCTTCATAGAATAAATCTAATAAATTGGATTGTCCTGATAATGATTTACTCATAATATACACCTTCTTTCTTTTTATTAAGTATACCATATTTGTATAAAGATAGTAAGTATATAAATGAGAAAAAGATAAAAAACAAATAAATAACACTTGACTTAATAAATAACAAAATATATAATTGATATTGGAACGGAGGTGAGAATATTTGGAAAAATCTGTAGGACTAAAGATTGACGAATCAATAATTAAAAAAGCTAAAATGCAGGCACTTAAAGACGATAAGACATTAAAGCGGTACATTGTTGATTTAATTATGGCAGACATTAAGAAAAAAGAAAAAGAGTAATCGCAAGATTTGACGGTCACACGATTACCCTGATAACAACCAATACAAAAGTATTGATAGATATTATTATATCTTACTTTTCGTGTTGGGGCAAGCATTTTTGAAAGGAGATATATAATTTAATGCAGGAAGTATCAGAAGTAACAATGCAGACACCAATAGAGATTGCTTTAGGTGTCGATGAAAATGGAATGACAACAGCGAGTAGATTGTATGCTTTTCTTGAATTAAATCCGAGCAATTATTCAAAATGGTGTAAGACCAATATTACAGAGAATAGATTTGCTACGGAAAATGAGGATTATATACGGTTCGTACTTGAGTACGAGTCGGCAGTTGGAATTAAGAAAAGAGAAGATTTTAAATTAACATCTAAATTTGCCCGTAAATTATCTATGACACAGAAGAATCATAAAGGCGAAATTGCAAGAGATTATTTTACGACTTTGGAAGATAAGATAAAGGAAGAAGTTGTAAACAGAAGTCAAGCATCGCCACTTCTTCAATCTGTAGCTGGAATAATTGACAGCTTAATAAAGCAGGAAGCGGAACAAAATAGATTAAAAAAACAACAGGAGAAAATAGAAAAGAAATTAGATGTTGTCGTTGCTACATATGAGAAGAATGACAGTTCGGATGATTTTAAGCAATGGTGTAAGAACTGTGCTGGAAAGATTGCTAAATCTCCAAAGTTAGAACAGTTTTCCAGTAAGGAAGTGTTTGGAGTTATATGGAACGAAAGCTACCAGCGTCTTACAGAAAAAAGACCTTGCAATTTAAAGACAAGGTTGACTAATGAAAGAGGAAAGGCTTTTGAGAGAGGAAAATCATCGTCATGGATTAAGCAGCATATAACATATTTGAGTATAATAGCTGATGATAAAGACTTGAAGCCAGCGTACGAAAGTGTTATGCGAGAAATGATGATGGTATACTGTGTGGAATAGCAAAGATCCAGGAATAATAAGGAGCAATATTATGAACAAATCAGAAGAAAAGGTTTTGGAAGCGAGTGTTTTACTGGAAAGGGCAAGGGTACTATCAGCAATCTTGACGAGACAGTATTTTGGACAGGATGTAGCGACACCTGCAGATTTATGGAAAATTTCGGGATATTTTTTTGATGATGCAAAGGTGGTTGCAGAAACCATTACTGATATGGTGGGAGATGCGGAGAAACTGTTGAATCAAGCACTTTAACGAGACTTTTGGAGAGCCACAACGCTGATGGTAGCGTAGGAATATTGGGGTGATACAAAAGAGGAGTAGATGGCCTCGCCCAAATGTGGGGGCAAGGTATCTGCTCCTTTAAGATATCTCATAAAAAATACTATCACTGCATAGAAGCGATGTCAAATATATGTATGGCAAAAACAGACTTTCACACAATTCACATTTCCCATATGTTATATTTGATACAAGGAGAAATCCGAAAATTTAATATGATCAATGAAAGGCGTTTATCTCACAGCAGAGGTAAACGTCTTTTTATTATGCACTAGAGAAAGCGCAATACAAATTTCGCGGACAATCGGAAATCAGAGAAGATTTTAAAACGCAATGATGATCAGAGAAGATCTGAAAACGCAGAAATGAGGTAGTGATATGAGAAAGAAAGAGTTTATCCCGATGAATTTACAGTTATTTGCAGAGCCGGCAAGCGGTGATGGTGATGGCGGAAACGAACCTACAACAGGTGGAAAGTCAGGCGAAGGATCGAATAAAACAGATCCGGATAACGATGACGACGATGTCAGCCTTGCAGAACAGGTGGCACAGCTTAAGGTACAGAATGCAAAGCTGAAAAAGGCAAATGATAAGGCAACCAGTGAAGCGGCAAGCTACAAAAAGCAGTTGCGTGAGAAGCAGACTGCAGAGGAGATTGCTTTGCAGGAAAAGGCAGAGAAAGAAGCCGAGAGGGAGGAACAGTTCCAGAAGCTGCTTCGTGAAAATACAATTACAAAGTTTGAGAAGAATTTCCTTGCACTTGGATATCCTGCGGATCTGGCTGCGAAGGCTGCGGAAGCACAGTGTGATAACGACACGGATGAGCTTTTCAGCATTCAGCAGACTTTTATCGAGGCAAAGGAAAAGGCAATGAAAGCCGACTGGATGAAGTCTATGCCGAAACCACCGGCGGGAAATGATGACTGCCCGGTATCAAAGGAGCAGTTTAGGAAGATGAAGTATTCCGAGCGTGTTGCTTTCAAGCAGAAGTACCCGGAAATGTACAAGGAATATGTAAAATAATTGCATGAGATTATGGAGGTAAAAGATTATGTCAATGACGAAATTAGCAAATTTAGTAGATCCTGAGGTTATGGCGGATATGGTGTCAGCCACGCTGCCAAAGAAGATTAAGTTTACACCGATTGCCCATATTGATACAACTTTAGTTGGTCAGCCTGGCGATACGATCACGGTACCAAAGTATGCATACATTGGGGATGCCGAAGACATTGCCGAGGGTGTTGCTATGGGAACCACGGTTCTGACAGCATCTACCACAAAGGCAACGGTAAAGAAAGCCGGTAAAGGTGTGGAGATTACAGATGAATCTGTACTTTCCGGTTATGGAGATCCGTTAGGTAATGCAACGGATCAGCTTGCAAAGTCGATTGCAGCAAAAATGGATAATGATGGTTATGATGCCCTGTGTACGGCTACTCTGGTGTATGATGGCACAGAGAAAGTGATTGCCTACAATGGAATTGTGGATGCGGATGCGAAGTTTGGCGATGAGTCTGACGATGCACTGGAGAAGATTCTCTTCATTCATCCGGATCAGGAAGCAACTCTTCGTAAGGATGCGGACTTTATGGATAAGAACAAATATCCGCTGGATGTGGTCATGAACGGAACCATTGGAAAGATTGCAGGCTGCCAGGTCGTGAAATCTAAGAAGGTTAAAGTTGTCAAATATGAAAAGGACAATGATGCCGGTACAATTACGATTGTTGAAGATGAAACTGCAGAGTCAGGAACCAATAAGCATCTTGCAACTATTGCAGTAAATTGCATTGATAAGCTGGCAGTTGGCGATAAGGTCAAAGCGGTAGATACGGATTTTTATGCCTGCCCGATTGTAGTTGTGGATACGGAAGATCCAAACGAAGATCCGGATGCCGATGGTGTAGATGTCAGCGAAGCAGCTCTGACATATTACATGAAGCGTGACATTATGATCGAGGACGATCGTGACATTCTGAAAAAGACAACGGTTATCACTGCTGACAAGCATTATACTGCGGTACTTTCGAATGAATCTAAGGTAGTTCTTGCAAAATTTAAGGCGTGAGTGGAGGTTGATTATGGGAATGTTACTTCGGAGATACCATAAAGGGGATGGTGGAATGCCATCTCCTGTTGATGCGATTGTAGAAGAAAATGAAACTGTAGATGTTGATGTAGAAAAGAAGAAGCCGGGCAGAAAACCAAAGGCTACTACAGAGGAAAAGGAGTAGGTTATGGCTGATGAAGAGAAGGATGTTCTGACAGAAGAAACGCTGATCAATGAGATTCTGTCGGAATTGAAAATTGAATTGGAAGTAGAATCTGAGCAGGATATTCTTCTCTTGCAGTCAAAGATCAAGGGAGCAGTGCGGGAGGTAAAGCAGAAACGCAATTATGCAGGACGCTACACGGAGGAATATGTGGTCAATGATCTGCAGAACTACATTTCCAATATTAAGAACTTAGCCATGTACGATTATGGTATGATTGGCGGCGAGTTCCAGAAGTCCAATTCGGATAATGGAATTTCCGTTAGCTGGGAAAGCAGAGACAGTGTCTTTGCGGGTATTGTGCCGATTGCGCAGGTCTATTAGAGAATTAAGTGGTACGCTTGGCGATTCCTTAGAATCTCTCCTTATGTCAAGCAGGGCGGTATCTATGTGGAGGCTGGGAGCGATACCAATTATGGGGAGAGATGTTTATGCGAAAGCAGTTAAAGAGAAATAAGCGCAAAATGTATTATGCACTGTATGATAAGCAGATGCCGGTAGGCGATGATGTGCTGGAGTGTAAAGCCGGATACAAGAAGCCGGTGGCATTCCGGGCAAGCCTTAGTACGGGACAGAGCAATGCACAGGAGAATCCGTTTGGAACATCGGTGGATTATGATCGCATTATCTGCAGTACAGATATGGGTCTGCCAATTACGGAAACAACGCTTTTATGGATTGGAAAGGAGCCGTCATATCTTGATGATGGTTCTGTGGATCCGTCCAGTGCAAATTATAAGGTGGCGGCACATCCGTTGGATGGAATGCAAAGTTTGCGTATTGCTGTGAAGCTGATTGCACAGAGTATTGTAGAAAATATTGGACAGGAGATAGAGAATACTACAGGAGAGCCGGAGACAGATCCGGGTAGTGATTTAGAGGATTGGTAAAGGAGAGATTTATGGTGAAACAGTATATTGGTACAAAGATGATCAAAGCAAAACCCATGAACAGAGGAGATTACAATAAATACCGTGGCTGGAATATTCCAGAGGGTGAGAATCCGGCAGATGAGGGATATTTAGTAAAGTATTCTGATGGATATGAGAGTTGGTCACCGAAAAAGCAGTTTGAGGAAGCATATAGAGATTGTTGTATGGGCATGACATTTGGTATCGCTTTGGAGCTTTTGAAGAAAGGGTGTAAGGTTGCTCGTGAGGGATGGAACGGCAAAGGAATGTTTGTTGTGTATCAGAAGGGGTATCCTGATGGTATTCCATGTAATAAGCAGACAGCAGAAGCATGGAAAATGGATGAGGGAGATTTATTCAAATGCAATCCATATTTGCAGATTAAACAGGTAGACGGTTCACACTCGATGTGGGTTCCATCAATCGGGGATGTGCTTGCAGAGGATTGGGTTGTTGTAGAATAATGTTCCAATGTAGCTCCTTTTGTCGTATAATGGCGATGAAAGGAGTGATTTCATGAAAAAAACGACAGAAACCTGCTTTGTATTGGAGGTTTTAGATAAGGAACTTAATGAACAAAAAATTGATTATCAATTTTATTATAAGTGTCAAAAAATCTGTAAGCAATTCGGAATGGAGCAGTTAAAACACGCAAAAGCAATATTGGAATTGGAAAAAACACATAATGATGCAATGGGACAACTTGGAGCATTAATGATATCATGGTTTTCAATGATTTCAGCAAATCTAGCCATTGTTTTTATTGGAGAAACAAAATTGGATATTATAGGGAAGGGAATTGTGGTTGGGACAATGTGGATGGTGGGGTTAATGATTTATAGTTGTACTTTCGTTGCAAGAGTTGATTCAGAAGGACATGCATACTATTATTCTGTGATTTGCGATGAGATTGAGAGAAGGAATGAGAAAGAATGCCAACACAAATAAATTTCACCTACGACAGCCTATCCTCCATTGACGCTGCCATAAAACAAATGCAGGCATACCAGGAACAGCTTACATATAAATGTCGTATCTTTGCTCAGCGTGTAGCAGAGATTGGCGTGGAGATTGCCAGAGTGAACATTGCGGACTTTGATGCAATTTACAGCGGTGAGCTGTTATCAAGCATTCGGGCAGAGTATAGTGGCTCTGTTCCTGATGGTGCAAGCTGGCTTGTGATCACGGATTGTCCGTGGGCGGCATATGTGGAGTTTGGTACCGGCATCGTAGGACAGGAATCCCCGCATCCGGATACTTCCATTGTGGGGTGGAAATATGATGTGAATCAGCATGGCGATATGGGGTGGTATTATTTTAAGGATGGCGAATGGCATTGGACAAAGGGAATGCCAAGCCGTCCTTTTTTGTACCAGACCGGTATGGATCTGCGAGAAAGAATAGAGACAATAGCGATGGAGGTGTTTGCCGGTGCTTAGTGTATGGAATAAGGTGAATAAGCGGATGATGCAGAAGCTGAAAACGGATCCGGATGCACCGTATCCGAAGTTGTATTTGACTTCTACGGATTTATCTGGTGCACCGACACAACTCCCATGCCTATATATTAAGTCGCTTGGAGAACCTACGACTGGCAGAGATTTTCAGAATACGCAGTGCTACATTACCTCCACGATCGAGTTACATGCGTATTCGGCGGCATCCCCGAATGGCTCACAGACAGAAGCGAGAAAGATCATGGATGCAGCCGGGGATGTGATGCTTGGTATGGGATATGAGCTGATTGCCGGACCGTACCCGGATAACCGGGAGTATTTCAGGATCATTGCGAGATTCCGGAGGATTGTCGGTGATGGCGATGAGTTGTAAAAAGAATATGCAATAAGAATGCTTTGGCATTTTTATGATAGAAACAGTTAATGAAAGAACTTCGATTTTCGAGGTTCTTTTTGTTTTGCAAAAAAAGGAGGATAAGCAGATGGATTTATCTACGATTGGTGTGAAGTTCGGCTGGGCTGTTGAGGAGACTGCCGGAACCAAGCCAAAGTCATTTACCTGGGTGAAGCGTTGCAGCAAGATTGCCGGTATCAATGTCACCAAAGATAAGATCGATGTGACCTGTTTTGAGGATAAGATCAAACAGTACATTGCAGGTGTCGGTGACACCGGTGGAGACTGGAATCTTAACTTCAATGGATCATCAGATTTTGTTACGGCATGGAACGCTCTTTTGGCAGCAGCCGAAGCAGGAAAAGAAGAGAAGAAGGCGACGTGGGCTGATATCTACATTCCGGGGTTTGGTTCTTATTTTGTAAAATTTGAGCCGGGCGAGATTCCGATGCCGGATCTGGAGCCGGGCAATAAGCTGGATCTTCAGATTTCCAATATTATCAATGAATATATGGGATTTGGAGAAGCTATTGAGCCGGTGGCAGCGTAAAAACACATAATATGGGGGCGGGGAACCGCCCTTTTTTTGCAAAGGAGAGATTGACTATGGAGATTACAGTAGGTGGAAAAGTGATTACTTTGGAATATACATTTGAGGCGGCAGAGCGTCATGAGTGTATTGATGCGGCAATGGATATTTTTGGCGGGACAATGACTGCGAAGATTGACAGTACTCATTCCGAGGAGATGCAGGTGAGAGATTTTCTGATGAGTCTTTCAGACCTGCCAAGGATGGCAATGGATATGTTTTATGCCGGATTGCTGGAGAATCATGGACCAGATGGTGACGGGATGATTCAGAGCCGGGCAGATGCCAGACATTTGTACAAGCAGTTTTGCAAGGAACATCCGGAAGATGAGAGGGCGATGTCTTATTATGCACTTTGTACTGCAATCGCTTCCCAGATGGAGGAGGACGGTTTTTTCAAACGAACCGGAATGGAGGACATTCTGGACAATCTGAAGAATGCAGCAACCACCAAGGGAACCAAGAAGCCGGCGGATCACAAACGCAAGAAGCCAACCAAGGCTCAGAGAGCGGCGCAGGAAGCAAGGAAGGAACCGGTGAAGGAGAATCTTTCCGGGACCGAATAAGGACAGAGTTTCTGCCCAATGCCCTTTTATATGGGGTGCCATATGAATTATTCTGGCATTTGAATCCAACGAAACTTAAGCCGTTCCGAGAAGCGTACCAGAAAAAACTGGAGGTGGAGGAGCATGGCAGATGGCGTAATGGTCTTTATGTTATGCGTGCCTTAAATGCCTGCTTTGGTGGAGAGTATCCGGAGAAGCCGCTGAGTTTTGGAACTGCGGAGGAAAGCCGGGAACGGGCAGAACACGATGGCTACACACAGGAAGAAATTGATAATGCGAGAGAGGCGCTGGTGATGAATCTCCAGATTATGGAGGGACGGAATCAGCGGGCAAAGGCAAGAGAAGAGAGACAACGATTGCGGGAGCAGTCGGCACAGGAGAGTGATTCTGAATAAGGTCACTCTCTTTTATTTTTGCATTCAGGAGGTGTTTGGATGGCAGCGGTAGATAGTTTGAATATAAAAGTTGAGGCATCCGCAAGAGGAGCAAATCAGCAGCTTGACAAGCTGGTTCAGAAAATGATGGAATTGCGCCGTACGTTAGGAGGCATCCAAACCAATGAATTGAATGCATTTGCAAAAAGTCTGCATAATTTCAGTGATGCAGCAAAGGCAATGAGTGGAGTGAAAACCTCTGATTTTACTCGAATGGCAAAAGGGCTGGATCAGTTTGCAAATGTGCAGAAGATGGAAAAGGCGGCACAGAGTGCAGAGAAGACAGCAGATGCCCTGCAAAAAGCAGTATCAACCTCCAAGAAAGCATTGGACAGTGGCTTAAAGTTTGACTCTTCCGGAATTCAGGACATGCAGAAGTCTATTCATTCATTGTCGAAAGAATATGAGGCGGTCGGACAAGGAAAGAACTTTGCCGGCAATCTAACAGAAACACCGGTTATTCCGGCAAATACGGCAGAAGTAACCAATAGCAGTATTGCCGATGTGCAGGCCAACGTACAGAAGATATATCAGGCAATTCCGGAGGCAGCCCGGTATTCGGTGGAGGAATCTCAAAAATCCCTTAATGAGGCGATTGCAAAGGCACATGAAGCAGAGAATAGTTTACATGGGTTTGACAAGAAAATTGCAGAAGCGAGAGAAAATCTGGCCAATGTAGAAAAATCCGGCGGTTATATGGGAACCGATAAGTGGGATGAGGCGTATGTTGCCCTGCAGAAGGTGGAGCGAGCGGCAGAAGAGTATAAGGCTGCATTGAATAAAAGTTCTTATGGACTGGCAGAGGACATCAAAGAATCAGACACCTTAAGCGAAAAGATTGATAAACTGCAGACGAAATTAAAGGAAATGAAAGATGATGGCATCGGTTTTGGGGATGCAGGATTTGACCAAACCTATGTCCAGTTGCAAAAGGCATCTGATGAGCTGGAGAGGTATAAAGCCAATTTGACCAAGACGGGGAACTCCCGGGGGGTGCTTGGAATGATTGGAGAAGGTTTTCAGGCGATTTGGGGGAAAGTTAAGGGAGCCGGTGGTGCAATCACCAACTTCGGGAAAAATATAAAGGGGCTGGTGCCGGGCTTTAATGCATCGTCCTTATCGGCAGCAGGTTTGATCAGTAAAATTGCGAAGTTATATGTGGTGGTCCGTTCTTTGCGTGGTGTGGCGGATTATGTGAAAGATGCTGTGACATCTTCTATGGACTATATTGAGGAATATAACTATTTTGATACGACACTTGGGAAGATTGCGTCTGAATGGGGAAAGGACTATAAAAAATATGGTTACCAGAATGCCAAGGAATACGGAGAATCCTTTAAAAATCGTTTAACCCAGACAATGGGAAAAATGACAGGGTTTCAGATTGAAAACGATGGAACTTTGTCTGATCTCGGGAAAAAGAATCTTGGGCTGGATCCGACACAGATGACCAACTATGCCGCAGGAGTTGCACAGGTGACGAATTCTGTTGGAATGACGGGAGAAGCATCCACGGTTACATCCAAGGCCTTATCTATGCTTGCGGGAGATATGTCTTCATTCCGGAACCTTGATATGGATACGGTTATGAATAACTTTTCTTCCGGTTTGATCGGACAGTCAAGAGCACTGTATAAATATGGTATCGATATTACAAATGCGACATTGCAGCAATATGCATATGACAATGGCATTAAAAAATCGTTGTCGGATATGACGCAGAATGAGAAGATGCAGCTTCGAATGCTGGCAATTCTTGACCAGTCTAAAGTTGCCTGGGGAGATCTGGCCAAAACAATCAATTCGCCGTCCAATCAGCTTCGTTTACTGCAGAATAATTTTAAATCTCTGTCCAGAACGATTGGAAATATGTTTCTGCCAGCAGTTGCGAAGGTTTTGCCGTATGTGAATGGCCTTGTGATCGCCGTTCGCAAGCTGTTTGAATGGACGGCATCTATGCTGGGAATCAAACTGAAAGACGTGATCGGGGAATCTGGCGGGGGATATTCTGACGCTTTTGACGGCTTGGAGGATTCGGCAGATGATGCAAAAGATTCTGTTGATGATACCTCTGATTCTGTGAAGAAGCTGTCCAAGCAGCTCATGGGATTTGATGAGTTAAATGTGATTACGACCAACTCCAATAAGGACAAGAAAGATGATGATAAGAACAGCCAACCGGTTGATCTGACAAGCCAGCTTTCTGATGCTTTGGGAGATTACGAAAAAGTATGGAATAAAGCGTATGATGATATGACATCCGATGCAGAGAAGTTTGCCGGTAAACTGACGAAATTATTTAAGGATGCATGGAACTCAGGAGACGGTACCGAGATTGGCGAGGCAATCGCAGGCTGGCTCAACAAGGGAATTGACTGGGTAAATAAAAACGCAGGGAAATTTTCGGATGGTTTAAACAAGATTGCCGGAATGTTAGGGACTGCATTAAATGGATTTATCGGCGAATATAACTGGGCTGGATTAGGACAGGCTGTTGGTAATTCCATTAAGGCCTGCTTGGAAGCAGAGGAGCATTTCTTTGACACGGTCAACTGGGTGAACCTTGGAAAAGGGCTTGCCACTTCTTTGAACAATGCCATTAAAACTGGCGTGATCCAGCAGTATTTTAAGACAATGGCGTCAGAAATCAAGGCAGGCATTGAAACGGCTTTTGGCTTTGTGACGACTTTTGATTTTCAGGGGCTTGGTGAGGCAGTCGGACAGGGAATCAATGATTTCTTTGATAAGATGGGACAGGTCAATGAGAAAACGGGGTTGAACGGCTGGCAGGAGCTGGGAAAAACAATATCCGAAGGGATCAAAGGTATTGTAACATCGGTTAGTACAGCTTTGATCACTGTTAAATGGGATCAGGTTGGGCAAGCAATAGCAACTGCTATTGGATCCATTGACTTTGCTGGGATCGTTTGGAACTTTGGAGATCTTGCATTAAAAATATTGGGAGCGATCGCAGAAGCAATTCAAGGAGCATTTGCACAGTCGCCGGTTGAAACTGCAATCATTACGGCATTGGGCTTCATCAAATTATCCACGCTTACCACAAAGACATTTGAAAATGTGGCAACCAAGATCCTTGATGTAATGGGAGTATCTTTAGAGAGTAATGAAACAGCTATTACGGCACTCGCTGGAAAAGTAAAAGGTGCAGTCGGAAAGGCAGTTGAGAAGATTGGCGAATTTACTACGGAGAAATTTATACCAATCGCAAAAAATATCCTTAGCAAGATAGGATCCGGAATGACATCTGCAGGAGAGGCAATTGTAGATCTTGGCGGTAAAATCAAAGGAGCAATTGAACTGAGTATAGGGAAGATCAAGGATTTTGGGGCGAATTATATGAAGCCTTTGGCGGAGAAAATCATGACAAAAATAGCAACAGCTGTTGGAGCTGAAACAGCTACTGTGGGTGGAATTGCTAATGCGATTGGAACCGGTATCACAACAGCATTTTCACAGGTGCCGGGACTTATGACAGGCAGTTTCTCCGGACTGGCATCTGCAGGAGCTGCGGCAACA
>OIYT01000643.1_pt1 | contig 31399 bp, 28 predicted proteins | sample 1588201 | NCBI WGS metagenome assembly OIYT01 (sample SAMN03283260) | human gut metagenome | biome: human-associated habitat; material: feces | host: Homo sapiens | place: USA | collected 2013
AAAGGGGGCAGCACAAAAAACAATTTCTTTGTCATCTCTTGGGAAAATGAAGTTGCTGCTCCCTCCACTTTCAGCACAAGAAAAAATTGTAGAAGTTCTCGACAACTTTGACGCAATCTGTTCCGATTTAAACATCGGTCTGCCGGCAGAAATCGAAGCCCGACAAAAACAATACGAATACTACCGGGATCGGCTGCTTTCTTTTTCGAAGAAGGGTGATACAAATGAAGCAAAGAAAGGAAATAACTGTTAAACAGCATTACATACCCCAATTTTACTTTCGAAACTTTTCGGAAGATCAGAAAAGAATATATCAGATAAACTTAAAGGAAATCACATCTTCAAAGTTGGTTCCAATAGAGTCGATTTGTTTTAAGAAAAATTTATACGAACTTAGAGATGATAATGATGAGTATATCCATAGAAACATGATTGAGAATAAACTTTCTGAATTTGAAGGTATTCTTTCTTCTCTAATATCGTCAATTTCTTATAGATCAAAAATCCCTCAAAATTACAAGACAAAATGTTTTCTTACTTCAAAAGAAAAAAAACAATTGATTTTCTTTTTAGCTTTGCTCATCTGTCGAAATGATAAAATGATTAACGTCGCTAAAGAAATGTCTGAAGATGCATTTAAAGGTCTGCTTTCTCAAAACAAATCTCATAATTTTGCGATTATAACATGCCTCCCTTTTGGAAATACAACGGATGAAAGCAGAAGAAATCTCTTTGATGAAGCAAAAAAGTTGTTTAATAACCTATCGTTTCAATTATTCGTTGCAGACTGCGACTTGTTTTTCACAAGTGACTTCCCACTTGTCCTTCACGGTGAAAATCAGCCAAGTTCCAAATTGGATAAAGTAATATTTCCTCTTTCATCAAAAATAGTTCTAGTTATGAAACCAAGAGAAAAGACGAAAAAGGAATGTATGAATTGTTTGGTTCGTCCAGGTAAGAAGGACATTGTCGATTTTAATTGTGAAATAATAAGACATAGCCATAAATGGCTTTATTCTAAAAAACCATTCACAGATAAAATGATAGAATGGATTCGATTAGTTATGGAGGACGAGAACAATGCCCTTTTTTAACCTTGTGGCACAGACCACAGAAAACACCGTTGTCACAGAATACGAACCGCAAAAGCGGCAGTCCGGCAGCTACCAGTCCGAGCATGATCTGGAAGAAGCTTTTCTCCAGATGCTGACAGAACAGGGCTACGAGCGTCTGGTACTCCATAAAGAGAGCGACCTTGTCGCCAACCTGCGGACACAGCTGGAAAAGCTGAACCACTTCACCTTTTCTGACAACGAGTGGAAACGCTTTTTCAAAGATACGCTTGCGAACCAGAACGAGGGCATTGTAGAGAAAACCCGAAAGATTCAGGAAGATAATGTACAGGTGCTTCGGCGGGACGATGGTTCTTCCAAGAACATTACCCTCATCGATAAGAAGAACATCCACAACAACTTCCTGCAAGTCATCCACCAATACGAGATCTCCCAAGCCGAGGGGGCAAAGCATGACAACCGTTACGATGTGACCGTTTTGGTGAACGGATTCCCTTTGGTACACATCGAGCTGAAACGCCGTGGCGTGCCGATTCGAGAGGCGTTCCACCAGATTGACCGTTACCAGAGAGATAGCTTTTGGGCAGGCTGCGGACTGTACGAATACGTGCAAATTTTTGTCATCTCCAACGGCACCAATACGAAGTACTACTCCAACAGCACTCGTTTTAACGCCATCAAAGAAGCCGAATCCGGAAAAGGAAAACGCACAAAAACCAGTAACAGTTTTGAGTTTACTTCGTTTTGGGCAGATGCCAACAATCGGGTAATCACAGATCTGGTGGACTTTACGAGAACGTTTTTTGCAAGACATACCATCCTGAACATCCTCACGAAGTACTGCATCTTCACTTCGGAAAATCTGCTGATGGTGATGCGTCCTTACCAGATCACAGCAACAGAACGAATCCTGAACCGCATCGAGATCGCCAATAACTATAAAAAGTACGGCAGCATCGAAGGCGGCGGATACATCTGGCATACGACTGGCTCCGGAAAAACGCTGACCTCTTTTAAGACAGCACGCCTTGCTTCGTCCCTGCCGTACATCGACAAGGTTTTGTTTGTGGTAGACCGAAAAGATCTGGACTACCAGACCATGAAAGAGTACGACCGCTTTGAAAAAGGTGCTGCCAACAGCAACACCAGCACAGCGATTCTGAAAAAACAGCTGGAGGACGAAAACGCCAGAATCATCATCACAACGATTCAAAAGCTTGCGACGTTCATCAAAAAGAATCCGGTGCATGATGTCTACCAAAAGCACGTGGTCATCATCTTTGATGAGTGCCATCGCAGCCAGTTTGGGGACATGCGCACCGCAATCGTAAAGAGTTTTCGGAAGTACCATCTGTTTGGTTTTACCGGAACGCCGATCTTTGCTGCAAACGCCGGAGCATCGAAAAATCCGCAGTTTCGTACAACAGGACAAACGTTCGGCGATCAGCTTCACGCTTACACCATCGTCGATGCCATCAACGATAAGAACGTGCTGCCGTTTCGGGTGGATTACATCAAAACCATGGACTCTGATCCGGACATCGATGATAAAGAAGTTTGGGACATCGATCGAGAGAAGGCGTTCATGGCACCCAAGCGAATCTCTCTGGTAACGAAATACATCTTGGAACACTTTAACCAAAAGACATACCGGAATGAAAAAAGCTATCAGTTTCGAGTGCTTTCCAACATCCAACAGGTTGCTTCTGCTGCAAACGGAACAGTTGGTGAGGTGAAACAGGAACGGCGTGTAAACGGTTTTAACGCTATCTTCTGTGTTGCTTCTACCCAGATGGCAAAGTTGTACTACCAGGAGTTTAAGCGGCAGATGGCAGAAGACCCGTCTAAGCAGCTTCGCATCGCAACGATTTTCAGTTACGGTGCCAACGAAGCAGAAGCGGACGGCGTTCTGGATGAAGAAAACAGCGAGGATACCAGCCAACTGGATCAGACGAGCCGAGATTTTTTGGATAGTGCGATCAAAGACTACAATGAGATGTTTCACACTAACTACTCTACAGACGGTGATCGATTCCAAAACTACTACAAAGATGTTTCTCTCCGCATGAAAAATAAGGAACTAGATCTGCTGATCGTAGTCAATATGTTTCTAACCGGTTTTGATGCAACTACACTGAATACACTTTGGGTAGATAAGAACTTGAAAATGCACGGGTTGATTCAAGCGTTCAGCAGAACCAATCGCATCTTAAACAGCATCAAAACGTTTGGCAACATCGTTTGTTTCCGCAATTTGCAAAAGCGTGTAGATGCTGCGATCTCACTTTTTGGAGATAAAGGTGCTGGCGGAGTTGTACTGCTGCGAAAATTTGATGACTACTACAATGGCTATCAAGATGCAGCTGGAAAACAGCATCCCGGTTACGTTGATCTGGTAAAAGAACTTTACGAAAAGTTCCCTGTTGATGAAACAGGGATACAAGGAGAACAAAACCAGAAGGACTTCATCGCTTTGTTTGGTGCGATCCTCCGAATGAGAAACTTGCTGCTTTCTTTCGATGACTTTGCAGAGAAAGAAAAGATTTCAGAACGTGATCTACAGGATTACTTGGGAAAATATCAAGACTTGCGGGATGAATGGAAAAAAAGACCGGCTGGCGAGAAAGAAGACATCAGCGATGATGTTGTGTTTGAAGTAGAACTGATCCGTCAGATCGAAATCAACATCGACTATATCTTGATGTTGGTGAAAAAATACCATGATACACACTGTGAAGATAAGGAAGTACTGATCACGATTCAAAAGGCAATCGATGCCAGTCCAGAACTTCGCAGTAAGAAAAACTTGATCAACACGTTTTTAGCCGGAATCAATGATGTGGATGATGTTCTGACAGAATGGCATCAATACGTTGCAGAAGAACGGGAAAAGGAACTGGAACAGATCATCCGAGAAGAAAAGTTAAAAGATCTGGAAACAAGAAAGTTTTTGGAAAATGCGTTCCGTGACGGCGAAGTAAAAACTACTGGTACTGAGTTAGATAAAGTCCTTCCTCCTGTTTCACGCTTTGGCGGAACTGGAAGAGCAAAGAAAAAACAAAGTGTTGTCGATAAGCTGAAGCGTTTCTTTGAACGATTTTTTGGCATCGGAGGTACCGCTTTTACAGCAGATGAAACCATACAGTCAGAAGAACAGCACTAACTACGATCGTCTTCTTTCTTGTACTGTTTTCGTCCGATTTTTAGAAGTCGTTTGTTCTTTTCGTTGGTCATAGGGTTCGTTACAAATCATTGGTGCATTTCCGAAAATAACCATTTCAAAGGAGTGATTGCCGTGTTGCTTTTTCTCATTTCTCTACTGTTTTTGGTTGCTGTCTTAGTCTTTACAGTAGTTTGTCTGATCGTTACCAACATTGGTTTTCGTAAGACTGCATACCATAAAATCACGCATAATACACTGCTGGAAACCAAGTGGGACACTGGTAAAAACGGAGAGTACCTGACTTACAGAAAACTTCGTGCTTTGGAGAAACAGGGCGGCAGATTTCTGTTTAACTGTTACCTTCCGAAAAATACAAACGAAAGAACAGAAGTTGATGTGATCTTGCTTCACACAAGCGGCGTGTTTGTTTTTGAAAGCAAAAACAACAGCGGCTGGATCTTTGGCGACGAAAACGCACAAAACTGGACACAGACACTTCCACAGGGAAAAGGGCGTAAAGCAAGAAAAGAACACTTTTTAAATCCAATCAAGCAGAATCAACTGCACATCAAATGGCTGAAAAAACTTGTCGGAGATGCGTTTCCCATCTACTCTGTAATCGTTTTTTCAGAGCGATGTACACTGAAAAAGGTTGATGTGCAGAGTGATCGGGCGATTGTTGTAAAACGAGATGCACTTTGGCAGGCAGTACAAGCGTGCATCTCAAAAACAGAAAATAAGTTAACGCCGACAGCAGTTCGGGAACTTTACGAAGAGCTTTACTCATACACCCAAACAACAGAAGAAGAAAAGCAAAAGCACATCGACAACATCTATGTTCGCCACACGAATAAACAGAATCCAGAATCAAATGACTCTGTTTCGAAGAATACTGCACGACAAGCGGATAACTACACGCTTTACTGCCCAAGATGCGGCGGTGAGTTAGTACCTCGCATTGCCAAAAAAGGAGAACACGCCGGCGACATTTTCTACGGATGCGAAAACTTTCCACGGTGCAGGTACACTCGTAAAGTGTAGCTCTCTGTTTTGCTAATCTCTTTAGAAAATCAGAACAGCATCTTGTTGGGTACGAGATGCAAGTCCAATCAAAACTGCAAAAGCACACAGGGCATTTCAAAATAGCTTTGTGTGCTTTTTCTTGTAAATTTTTTTAGAACAGACAGACGTATGTCTTACAGTATGAGTATAATAAAGTCAAAGATAAAATGAGAAGTCCGACGAACTTAAATAAAATCATAAGATTTCTGCTTTCGGCGTTTTTTTATAAATATTATAATAAAAAATTGACAAAAAAGAGATTGCGTGGTATACTTATAGATACATAGTATTTACCAAATGGTTGAATTCATAAGAGAGGATGGGATATCTTTTGGAAGGACTGATAAACAAGCAAACAGACACCTCTGTTATAAGATATCGTGATAAATGCGATAAATATGATTACTTAATTGCGATTGGGACAGGAGCAATTGCAGGAATCGTAGATATTATGTTTGTAGGTTCTCCGATGGACAGCAAGCTAGGAAAATGGACTGATGCACAGGTAGATAACTGTGTAAAAGCATTTGCTAAAACAAGTGGCTGGAGTCCAAGAGCCGGAAAAGAAAATAGTACATCCAGTGCAATTGGATTTCTTGAAAAAAAGTTTTCTGTAAACTATGATCAGCGGCACAGCGGCGATGTTGGCAGAGCTTTTTCCATGAGTGCCAAAAATCATCATATGAAATCTCTGGCACACTCTCCGGATGTTATAGGCTTGTTCTTCTCGATTCTTAGCCAATTCACGGGAACATCTGCTTTTCTGGCAAATGGCAAATTGATTACGATATCCTCGGAAACCATGGAACTGCAAGGCGGAAATTTTATCGCAAAAATTTTCTCTGGTGTAGTAAATTGGTTTGGACACCTTATGTCAGACATTGCAGGATCTTCTGGTGCAAGCGGTCGAGGAAGCGGAATTGTGATGCCGTTTTACGAGTTGTTCGGTTTGTGCCATTTTGGAAAATTCAATGCGAGCAGTAATCCACAAAAACCAGTTTTGAATGATCTTGCCACAATCGCTACAAAAGCATTTGAATCTGGTTACGATGCTAGATTCGCTTTGACAATGGCAATTCCCGTTTTAATCAGCGATCTTTTAACACGTCTTGTTTGGGCGATTCGACACCACTTTCAATATCACAAGCCAATTCAAGAGTGCTTGCCAACAAAAAAACACGATGATCTGCGAGTGATGCTGATTGTCAGCAATGGTGTACTTTGCTTGTTCGATGGCGTAGATGCAGCGATTCGCTCTGGAGGAAACTGGGTTCTGTTCTTTACAAGACTAAATTTGATTGCTTGGATGCGTCTTATCATATTGGTTCTGAAAGAAGTCATGATTCGTTGTGGGATTGAAACACCGCTGGATGCTTTGAAACGAACCTATGAAGCAGTAACTGCATACATGCAAGAATTAGAAAAAATTGACATAGATGCTTTCCGAAAAGAAACGGAACGGTATAATGCAATTGCAAGCACGTTGAATCAAGCAAAATCGGAGACCGAATTAAATGCGGTGCTGTATAAAACATTTGAGCAATTGAACATTCCGCTTCCTTGGAAAGGTGACTTCGACACTTTTATGAGTAACAAAGAGAATCGCCTGGTGTTTGAATGATGTTTCTATGTGATAAATGTGGTTTGTGCTGTCGAAATCTAAATCTGTCAGAAATTTACGCTGATCTTGACAGAGGAGATGGAACTTGTAAATATCTACAAGGAAATCTTTGCAGCATTTATGAAAAAAGGCCTCTAAAATGCAGGGTCGATGAAAGCTATCATGTCTACTTTCAGTCAATCATGACACGAGAAGAGTACGAGAAACTGAACAGAGATATGTGTAACTTATTAAAAAAACAAAAGGAGAAGTGATTTGCATGCCATTACCAATCATTTTAGCAGTTGGTGCTGCCATTGCAGGAGCTAGCGGAGTCGGAGCCGGCATCAGTGGCGGTGTAAAAATGAAGAAAGCCAATGACAAGGTGAAAGAAGCAACAGAACGAGACAAAAATAACGTTGCCAGAATGGAAAGAAAGCAAAATGAAGCCACATCTACAATGGACAGAGTGGGACGCAAGGAGCTTGAAATCTTAAAGAGTTTCGAGAAATTTCAGGATCTGATTGAAAGAATCCAAAACAGACCGGATTTCAAACAAATTCACCGAAACAATGTTACCATTCCCCAATACAATCCGGAGGATATCAAAAATGCACACGTTGGAGCAGCAGTTTTGTTAGGTGGTCTTGGTGGTGCGGCAGTTGGTACAGCCGGCGGGTTTGCCGCAGCAGGGGCAACAACAGCTGCCGTCATGGCGTTAGGAACAGCCTCTACCGGCACTGCAATCGCCTCTTTGTCTGGTGCAGCAGCTACCAACGCTACTTTGGCAGCTTTGGGCGGCGGAGCCGTTGCAGCCGGAGGTGGTGGCATGGCACTTGGTACGGCGGTACTTGGTGGGGCTACACTTGGAATTGGTCTTTTGGTTGGCGGCATCATTTTTAATTTTACAGGCAGAAAACTTTCCAACAAAGCGGATAAGGCTTGGGAGCAAATGCAGGAAAATGAAAAAGAAATTAACAAGGTCGTTGATTATCTTAACAAGCTTTCGAGTGCCGCAAACGGATTTTATTCGAGTCTAAAAAGCGTAGAACGGATTTATAGAAGTCACTTGGAAAAATTGGAAGAAATCGAAAAGCATAAGGTAAACTGGAATGATTTTACGCCAGAAGAAAAGTTGTGCGTTGAAAATCTTGTGCTTGCTGTGGGTGTCCTTTATCAAATGTGCAAGGTACAGCTTGTTCTAAAAACTTCCGGCAAACAATTGAATCAAATCAATTATTCTGAAATCAATAAGGCAAAGAAGAACGCAAGCGAATTCGTTAACTCAGTCAACGATTGAAATCCATGAAGGATTGCAAATGAAAAGAGGACAAGACTTTTACTGATTTTACTTTTAGGTTTTTAGAAAATTAGATAGAAAATACTGCAACAAGAATAATATCAAAACTGCAAAAGCACACAGGGCACTTCAAAATAGCCTTGTGTGCTTTTTATGCAATATAAATCAAAATAAATAATGGAATTGTATATTTCTCCAAAAACCCAGGAAAGTGTTGACATCAAAAGAATGGTGTGATATAATGTAATGTGGATTTTTATCCGATCTTGAAAATTAAATCCTAATCCTAGAAGATGCTGCGATTACATAATGAGTCTTCTACTTGAACTTCAAGTAAAAGGTTCTGCATGTCAACAGATGCAGGCTTATCTTCGCCTGGCATACTTCTTTCAGGATTAGGAGGTAATCCTCTGTGATTACGATCGATAAAAATGTGCAAGGTTGGAATAATCTCTCAAATCAAAATAGACGGGAAGCTCTCAAAAAACCGTTCTTTTATACCAACATAGGACTTTCAGATAGTTGTTCTGTACAGACACTTAATCTGAAAAAGGAATTTGAAGAACTGTTGAACAGTTACGGTTTTGCTAGCGTAGATGATCTACAAGCAACAAAGCCACGATACAAAAGAGAGTTTGTGTCCAGTGTAGTTGATCTGGCAATCGTTGCCGCACAACAACAATGTTTCGCACCATACAAAAATACGTTTGATGAGAACATCAAACTTCCTGCTGCTCCAAAAGTCGATAAAGCGATCTTGCTGCCAGTTAACTATATGAAAGGTGATGCAGGTGCGAAACCTAATCAGCTTTATAATGAAGTGGCAAACGGAAACATGATATACGCCGTCGATTTTATCAAATCCAAGATGGGAAAAAGCATACGAGAAATCAACAATCAGAACTGGAAAGATGGGGACGAAAGAGAAGATTCCCGAACCAAAAATGACCGAACTAAGAAACTGCTTTGGTACATGGGAGTGGAAGAAGCGGAAGATCTTATGAATCTTAGAATACCTTCTTCACTTGTAGAAGATTGGATCAATGGACGAAACTACTTCTTTGGCACAGGAAGTGAACAGTACCGTGAAAGAAACCGCAAAAGAAGCGGGAGAAAGCCGTCTGGTGTGATGAAACGGTTAAATGACTGCCGGTACTATGCTTCTATTGGAACATACTCGAAAAATAATCTGATTTTAAGACGAGATGATGCCGATGCGTTTAATCATCTGGCAGATGTTTTGAAACAGGCATACTTAGTGAATTGCAGTACAAAAAATGAATACAGAGACAAGGTAAAAAATATAGAGCATTTCACATACGTTCCCAAAAGATATGATGATTTTATCTTTTAAGTAAAAGCCTTAGCTGATAAGGCGAAAAAGAATAGCATCTTTACTTTCCCGCATTAACCGCACCCTTTAAATGTATATTATAATTCCGATAGAGCTTTAAACTCTATCGGAATTTTTGTTTTTGGAGGGATTTCAATGAAAGAAATTCATTACTGCGATTGTTGTGGCTGTGTACTGGAAGAACCGGTGACAAGTGTAGATGATCAGTTGCTGTGTGAAGACTGCGTTGAAGAACACTGTGTCACCTGTGAACACTGTGGTGAAACCATCTGGGCAGAGAACAGTGTTTCAGATGATAACATCTGCCTTTGCACTGGTTGCTTCGATACACACTACTACCGCTGTGAGTCCTGCGGACACATCGTTTCAGAAAATGACGTGTGTTGGCATAACGATCTAGCTTACTGTGAAAGTTGTTCTGAGGAAATGACAGAAGAAATTGAAGAGTATGGTTATAAACCGGATCCTGTCTTTTACGGAACATCAGAACGCTTCTTTGGTGTGGAACTGGAGGTAGATGACGGAGGCAAAGATAATGATAATGCCAGAACTTTAAAAGACATTGCCAATCGTTCAAAGGAACACCTTTACATCAAGTCAGACGGGAGTTTGGAAGATGGTTTTGAACTGGTGACTCACCCGATGAGCCTTGTATACCATCAAGAAGAAATGCCCTGGGAAATACTGCTTTCCGAAGCAGTATCCATGGGTTATCGTTCTCACCAGACTAGCACTTGTGGTTTACACATCCACGTAAACAGGAACGCTTTTGGTGATAACCAGGCAGAACAAGAAGAAGTCATTAGTCGAATCCTGTTTTTTGTAGAAAAGCATTGGAATGAACTGTTTACGTTTAGTCGCCGCAATCGATACAATATGGAACGATGGTCTGCAAGATACGGTTTTGAAAAAACAGGGAAAGCAATTTTAGAAAAAGCAAAAGATAGCGGTTACGGACGTTATACTGCTGTCAATCTTCGCTGTTACCACACTATCGAGTTTCGTTTGTTTCGGGGTACGCTCCGATACAATACACTGATCGCCACATTGCAGTTGGTTAATCACATCTGCGATGTGGCGATTTCTTTGTCTGAAAAAAAAATCGATTCTATGAGTTGGAGTTCCTTTGTCAGCAGAATTACAGAATCGGAATTGATCCGCTATTTAAAGGAACGAAATTTGTACATCAATGATTTGGTGTACAGTATGGAGGAGGTGTAAAACATGTGTGCAGTTTTTGGCTATCTAGACTATCGAGGAAAGTTGTCTGATAAAATAAAGCAAAAATTAATACAGGCACTTTCGGTTTCTGCGGAAATTCGTGGAACAGATGCAACGGGAATCAGCTACGTCAAAAATCAATCGATTGTTACTTTTAAAAAAGCAGCTCCAGCCCATCAAGTAGACTTGTTTTTTCCGAGAAATACAAAAGTTGTCATCGGACACACCAGAATGACTACACAGGGCAGTGAAAAGAAAAACTACAATAATCATCCGTTTCGTGGCACTTGCGGAAAAACAAGCTTTTCCCTTGCTCATAATGGTGTCCTTTACAACGATAAGGAGTTGCGGGAACAATGCCACTTGCCAGGTACTAAGATCGAAACTGATAGCTACGTTGCTGTACAGATCTTAGAACAGGAACAGCAGCTAAACACGGAAAATCTCAAACGCATGGCAGAGCTTGTGGATGGAAGTTTTGTTTTTACAGTTCTTCGAGAGGATGACACGCTGTTTTTGATAAAAGGCAGCAATCCACTGGCAATTCGACATTATCCACAGCTAGGTTTGTACCTTTACGCTTCAACAGAAGGAATTTTGGAACACGCTGTGCAACTTGCAAGATTTCATAAACAGTGGGAACCAATTTTAATCACGGATGGAGAGATACTGCAAATCAACTCAAACGGTTTCTGTTCTAAGGAAAACTTTCTTGTGAAAAAACGTTTAGAAAATCGGAACAGCTGGTCTGTCTTGTCCGAAATGTGGGATGAGGAGGAAGAAATGCTGTTTTACTACAGCTGTTTTGGTGTAGAAAAAGAAGACATCCGATTTTTACGTTCTTGTGGATATCTGTGGGATGAAATCGAGGAAATGCTGATGCAGCCGGAGCTCTTGGAAGAAACTCTGCAAGATTAGATAACCTATACATCTATAAATGAGTGAAAGGAGGCGTAACGATGAAAGAGTTTATAGCTGGGCTAGCCTTAGCCCTTTTGGTTGGCGGCATAGCTATCGCACTGGAAACCAAAGAGAAAGGAGTGAAATATATCGATGCCAATTGCGATTGAGCTGTTTCTTGCAGGAGTTGGATGTGGTTTGGAACTGCTAAATTTGTTTCATACTAAAAAGTAAAAGCGAATCCTGTAGGAGAAAATAAGGGAGGCGGCAGATAAATTCTGCTGCCTCTTTTTTTGAGAGGTAAAATATGATAACAGAAACAACAACAATACAGTGTCAAGCAGTGTTTTCAGAGGACAGGAAACACCGGTTCCTTTTGCAAAAAATCTGGAATACGGAGAAACCTAAAGCGACTATCATCATGATCAATCCAAATCAAGCAGATTTGATTCAGACAGATGCAACAACAATGCTCGTGATCAATAATCTTGACAAACTGGGATTTGGCAGTGTAGACATCGTAAACCTTTACAGTGTCATCACATCTAAAATTTCGTTTCGTTTTACGCCAGATGAAGAACTGTTGGAAACAGAAAACGATGCAATTGTTTTAGAATCTGCAAAAACATCTGATCAGATTATCATTGCTTGGGGAAGTGTCGGGGTAAATAGTGAAAGAGTTCGAAAACGACAAGCGGAACTATTGACATACTTGTACCCTTATCAAGAAAAAATGGTGCAAATCGGAAACGGCTGTCATCCGCTTGCACCGGCTGCTCGAAGTTACTGGAGCTTAAACCAATATAGGGAGGTATATTATGCAGATCATACGAACAATAGAACAGCTGAGTGATGTTCAGAATGGAGCGCTTCGCACCTATCTGCTTCAAAAAGTAGAAGAATGGAGAAAGGAATACATGATCGAAAATCTGTCAGAGGTCGGCTGCTTTGTCCTGCTAGAACAGTCAGAAACTCAGAAGTTTTCAATGGCTGAAATGGAGTTTACAGAAGTACTTGCCATAGGAAACCATCTGTTTTTGCATGGTGTGAAAATCGTTACCGATAACTTTGGGGAGGATACCTATCTTCCGGTTGAGGTGATAGCATGCTGAGCATCCCAAAAGTAGCTCAATACGCTCGATTTTCTAGTGACAACCAAAGAAATGAGTCTATTGATGCACAAATTCGAGCAATGAATCAGTTCTGCAAACAAAATCACTGGCAGGTTGTTGCAACTTACACAGACGAAGCAAGGTCGGCAACAACAGACAACCGACCGCAGTTTCAGCAGATGATCGCAGATAGTGGCAAGGGATTGTTTGACATCGTTCTGGTGCATAAGCTAGATCGTTTTTCAAGAGATCGTTACGACAGTGCCATCTACAAAAAGAAACTGAAGAAGAACCACGTCAAGCTTTGCAGCGTGCTGGAACGCATGGATGACAGTCCTGAAAGCATTATGATGGAATCCGTTTTGGAAGGTATGGCAGAATACTACTCTAAAAACTTAGGGCGAGAGGTCATGAAAGGCATGAATGAAACTGCCTTGCAATGCAAACACACTGGTGGTTGTCCTCCGCTTGGTTACGATGTTGCAGAGGATAAACATCTTGTCATAAATCCTCATGAAGCAGAAGCAGTAAAAATCATCTTCCAGATGTTTGCAGAGGGATATGGTTATACAGCAATCATACGACACTTAAACGAAAACGGATACCATACCAAGCGAGGACTCCCCTTTGGAAAAAACAGCCTTTACGAAATTCTATCCAATGAAAAATATACAGGCGTTTTTGTGTTTAACAAAGCAGCTGCAAAATTTGATGGGAAGCGAAATAATCACTGCTATAAAAAGGATGGTGACGTGATACGGATTGAACATGGATGCCCACAAATCGTTAGTGAAGAACTGTTTCAACAGGTACAGCAGCGAAAACAAAAAAACAAACATGATGCTGGTCGGTACCACGGAAAGGAATTTTACTTACTAACTGGATGTGTTTTCTGCGGAATATGTGGAAAGCGAATGCAGGGCAATTTACGGTTTTCAGGAAGAAACAAGAGTCGACTTTGCACTTATCGTTGTAATACGCCTCGTTTGACTTGTAAAAATAAGGAAATCAACAAGGATTACTTGGACAGTTACGTTGATCAGATGTTATGGGAAAAGTTGTTTCAGCCCAAATCACTGCGAAAAGCGGTAACTGCTGTCAATCGATTTGTTACAACGTATAATAATGGTTACGAAGACAACTTTACACAGACGGAAGCAGAACTGCGTCAAGTAAACAAGGCATTGAGCAACATCACTAGAGCAATTGAAAAGGGAGTTTTCACAGACAGTCTTCTGGAACGAGCTGAACAGTTGGAACAACAGAAGATAAAACTAGAGTTGCTGCAAAACACCTCAAGATTGTTGGAACCCATCTGCTACAGCGATGTTTCTCACCTTGCCGCAGTATACAACAAATTGACTAGAGGAACAGAGGAATACCGCAACTTTGTACAAAAATACATCAATCGTATCACTGTGTTTCCCTATCACTTAGAATTTGAGATCAATATGGGTTTTGGTATCACTGATGCACTAACAAAAAATGTATCGATTCGCCGAGGTGAACTTTATGACCTTTTTTCCTCACGAATCAGGGAGGACTGAAAAATGTTTCAAAAGGAAAAACCACGCTACTTGACAAAAGGCGTAGGCAAAACAATTTCGCTTGTGTTGCAAGTTTTCCTTTGGGAGGCTGTGGACAAAATGCCTGAGCCAAAAGATTACTTGCAAGTGTTTCTACTTAGTGAGAAAAATGGTTTACAGATAATCCATCACACATCAGAACAACCACATTTTGAACGGACATACGTTTTGTCGGTTTGCGAAAAAGCAATCACTGCGAAAGTTTATCTGATCGATGACGGAGAGCAATGCACCATGTTGTTAGCAGATGAATATTAGACTTTTGTACATAAAGTCATCTAGTTTTAATGCCGCTATATCCAAAGTGGAAAATAGCGGCGTTTTTTTTACTTTTTTATCAAGAACAGACAACTGAGAGCACAGTACAAGGCATCTTCCCAAATTCGCCATTAGCATGTATAATAATTATAGAGCTTCTCGCTCATTTGAATATATTAGAGAAAGGGATTGAAATGTTTATGAATTGTAGACTTTTAGAAGAAGAGCCTTTGCTCTTGAATGAATCTGGGATCCGGATTATTGGACAAGAAGAGGCACAAGACTGGGAGCAAAAACCCGAAGTTGAGACCAACGGGAATATCATCTCACCAACCGATGCAACAGGCATGCAAGTGTTTGATGTAAATGTGCCGGTTTTTGAATCTTTGCTTGTACCAGCGGTTCTTTATGTTGCATTGAAACCGGTTGCAATCGTGTCGAGCATGATTGTAGAGGGCAAAGTCGTTCCTTGCAGTGTCATTAAAACCGCAAATTCCTTTTGTCTCATGTACGGGAACCCGAAGGAAGAAACCATTGCGTTACAGTGGATCATGCGTAGTTTTGATATGATTCACAAGGTGCGGGGTGCGGATGGAAACGTATACTTAGACATCGTTGTGACCGATGTTGAATCAAAACAGATACGTGTTCCTGCGGCATCATTAACAGAAACGGGGCTGCCGATGCTGCAAAAATACAACATCGCTTATGATACTGTTTTCAAACGAACCATCTCAATTTTTTTGCAAAAAATAGCAGAAAAGATGCCAATGGAAAATGCAGCACAACAACTGGGGCTGGTGAAGGATATTTCTACCAATTGCTTCAGTTTTAACTGCTATACAGAAGCTGGATTTGAGGTTCGGAACGGTTATGAAACTCAGAAAAAATATCTGGAACATCTGAATGAACTGATCGAACCATCCGCTTCTATACAGTACCTTCTGTCAGCAACCATGGCAGCACCGATTCTTACGTTACTGCAGCAAAAATACCGGTGCAGCCTGAAATCCTATACGATAAATATTGTCGGAAATAGCAGTACTGGTAAAACAATCACGCAAAGGCTGTGTGCGTCCATGTGGTGCGATCCGAATGACGACCGTATCTTTTCAGCAATGCTCTCCACTGGGAATGCTGCACTAAAACGGCTTTCCGGTCGATTTGGTTTGCCAACGCTCTTGGATGAGGCAACCATCACAGGTGGCGTTAAGCCGGAAGAATTTGCATACTCGGTAGCTGAAGAACGTGAAAAGCGTCGCTTAAACAGCGATTGTTCCGAGAAAGCGTCTGGAACTTGGTCAACCATTGTCGTGATGAGTAGTGAGTCACATTTTCATGATACCTCTCGTTGCCAAAATGGTGGCATGGCGGTACGGGTACATGCCATGGAAAACCTCTCATTTACCACTTCAAAGGAGCATGCTGAGGAAATCAGCTGGTTTGCAAGTCGGAATTTCGGCATCGTTGGTAAACTTTTTACAGATTATTTACTTTCTGGCAAGGCAGGAAATTTAGAACAACGCTATGCCACTGCTGTCAAAGATATGGAAAATTTCTGTAAAGAGCATAAATCTGGCTATACAGATCGTCTGGTAAAAACGTACGCACTAACGTTGACTGCTGCAAAACTGTTGCTGGAAATCGGTGTGGAAATCGATCGGGACGCTGTAGCAGAAATCATGTCAGAGCATAATGCCATGGTGGCAAGCGAGCAGAATTTGGCTGGAAACGCTTTCCGGGCAATTGTGGCTTACCGTACTAGAAACCCTTACAGCTGTGGTATACGGGAATTTAAAACTGACAATGCAGTAACCGCCATAGCCGTCGAAGATAGTCTAATGTGTGATCTTCTTACAAAAGCAGGATTCCACGACGTAAAGGTAGTCATGAAAGAACTGGACAAGGCAGGATATCTGCTTCGCCAAGGAAAGGGTGCTGGTCTAAAATCAAAACTGACAATAAACGGAAATATCTGTTACTGTTATAAGATCGATCTTAATTCGCTGAATGAAGACGTGGAACCGGAGTGCGAGGGAATGCAAGAGGAGGAAGACGAACGTGGATACAGTTACCTATAAGAGGGCAGTTGCCTTTGCGAGAGGACCACCATAGGGTTCTGTTGCTCTAATTAATAATAAGAAAGGAAGATATCGCCAATGCAGATTAGCAAATTTACTTTTAAAAGAATCAACAAAAGTCGAAACAATTGGAAAGCACATGCAACTGTAAATAATAAAACCGCCATGACAAACGAAACTGTCATCTCAAAGATAGCTGCTGTGATGGTGGAACAGTACCAGAGTCAAGAAAAGGAGGAAACGGATGCGTCGTAAAGCAGTTGGATACGTCCGAGTTTCCGATGAAAAACAGGTGAGCAACTACTCCTTAGACACACAAGAAAATGCAATCCGAAGGTATGCTCAGAAACATGGTATAGAGTTGCTTGAAGTCTTTCGGGAAGAAGGAAAGTCAGGACGCAACACCAATCGTCCAGCTTACAAAAGGATGATGAAGAGACTGTCAGAGGAGAAAATAGATGTTCTGTTAATACACAAACTGGACAGAATACATCGAAATATCGAAAACAGTTGCTTTGACTTTGGAAAACTTCGCAAAATGAATGTTGCTTTGATTACATGTAATGACGGCAGAGAAATTACAAATCAAGACCAAGGAAATATGTTGTTAACAACAATTCAAACAGTTATCGATGCTAACTTCTCTATAAACCTGTCCAAGGAAACCAGAAAAGGTTTGTTGTCTGCCGCTGAACAAGGACGTTTTTTAGGTGGCGTGCCGCCGTACGGATTTTGTGTAGATCGAAAGACAGGAACACTTGCAATAGATCAAGCCACTGCTCCTGCGGTAAGGATGATTTTTTCTCTTTACGCTGATGGGTTTGCAGTAAGTGACATCTGTGATCACTTAGAACGAGAGGGCTATCAAACACAACGTGGCAAGAAATTTAAACCGAACGGAATCAATTCAATTTTGCATAACGAAAAATATTGTGGCATTTACACTTGGGATAAAGCTACTCCAAAAGACAACGAAGGTCATCGTAACTCACACGCAGTAAAAGAAAATTACATCCGGATCGAAGGTGGGTGCCCTGCAATCGTTTCTAAAGAGGTTTTTGAAAAAGCACAAAAACGATTGCTTCTTAATCGAAAGAAAAGCAGTGGAAACCGTCCTAAACGTTACTATCCGTTAAACTCCATGATTTACTGCTCTTGTGGTAGCAGAATGTCCGGAAATGTCCAATACAGTGGAAAGCATCGTTACTTTCAATACCGGTGTGCTGCGAAGTGTGGTGCAAAGAGTGTTCTTGCAGAACCACTAGAGGAAGAAATTCTGGGCAGTCTCACAGAGTGTCTACTCAACGAAAAAAATAAGCCTTTGGTGCTTCAGGAATTAAACACTTTTTCTCAAAAAGCAAAAAATAAAAAAGATACTCAATACCAGCAGCTCTGTTCCCAAAAATCTGGTTTAGAGAGGAAGCAGGAAAATCTACTAGATTGTCTGGAAAATGGGAGGAATAGCGATCTGATCCAGAAACGTCTAGAAAAAAATCATAACGATTTGAAGAATGTAACAAAGCAAATCGACGCACTGGACAGAGCGGTACATGATTTTACAGAAGACGACTACCAGCAGTTACAAGCTCGCTTCGAGCAGTATCTGCAAAACGAAGGTACGCTTGCAGTGAAGGATCTACTGCGAAATACCATTGATAAAATAATCGTGTTAGAAGACAGCGTGGAAGTTTCTCTAAAGCACAGTCTTTCTGTCGATAAACAGGTTAAAGACAAGCTTACAGAAATACCACACAATAAGAAAAAGGAGAATAATAGTATGAATCATATGAATATAACAAAAGCTGATGTGACCCTGGATGCCGTGATTTTAGGAATCGGGGATGGAAATACAAAAGATTCTGTACGTGTAAACCTAATCTGTCGAATGCCACATGAAGTGAATTTCAAAGATGATCTGAAGTTAGAGGTTTCAGAGGAAATCCTGTTCAGCATCATGAAAGATATGCAATGTGATGTATATGAACTTCCCGGAAACAAAATCCAGCTAAGAGCTAAGATATCTGATAATAAAATCCAGTCCATCCTAGGCATACTAGCATAAGCGGAGGCAGCCATCTTTTTTCAAAGTTGGCTGCCTTTGTCGTAATAGAATCAAGTTTCCTTGAAACGGCTGGCATCTGCTTTGTAACCTTTTCTTGTCGTGAGGGCTTTAGAAAATCGGATAAAGCTTTGCAAAGAAAGTGGTTCCAGGGTACGTAACCTTTAAGACCTCCTTATCTCGAATTTAAGTGATAGTTTAAGGATAGATGTTTGTAAAGCATTACTTGTAAAGTAAGAACCATATAACACTCATATATAGTGGAATGATTGACTCGATTAGGTGTGTTTTCACGTTTTTCTTGCTTTTCTTGTGTAAAAGTACTTGGAAAATCGGATTTGTTCCGAAACAATGATTTGTGTGTCTGACAGCTGAAAAGTACCGAAATTGCGTGATGCCCGATTTTGAAAAGGTTACTAATACGCAGGATTGAGGAGATACGCATCGCCTCCACCACATAAAAACACGTAATCGGAAAGATTACGAAAACCACGTAATCACGTTATATAGCGTGGTTACGTGGTTTTTCTTTTACAAATTTTGCCTGGTTTTTCGGGAGTTCAAAGCGGATTTGACCGTGACCATGTTAAAGTGCGTAGCATTTTGGGGGTACCCCTCTCTTGCGAGAAAAATGGGAAAATGGGAAAAATAAGGGCGTTCTTTTCGAGAAATAGGTATATTGCACAAAATACAGAGGAAGAATTTGTGCAATGTGATTTGCTTTCCGAAAAAGTCGGTACAAGAATAATTAGCTCAAATACGGCGACAATCAAAAGAACTTATAAGCAAAAGCAACAGCAGACGTCTACAAAATCAGTGTTAGGCATCTGCTGTTTTACGATTCACATTTCTAAAAAGGACTTGAAAATATTAGTGAAATATGCTAAAATAAATATAGTTTATGCGGAAGAAAGGCACAACTATGAATATTACAGAAAAACAGCAGAAGAAAGCTGCAAAGGAATTTGCGGAGTACTGGAAAGATAAAGGTTACGAAAAGGGACAGTCGCAGAAGTTTTGGATTGACTTGCTGCAAAATGTCTACGGAGTTGAAAACGCCACACACTTCATCAGCTTTGAAGATCAGGTACATATTGATAAAAGCACTGGTTTCATTGATGGCTATATCGAGAGTACAAAGGTGATGATCGAGCAGAAGAGCCTTGGCAAAGATTTACGCAAAGCGATCAAGCAGTCGGATGGTACGTTTTTGAATCCGTTTCAGCAGGCAAAACGATACATCGTTGAACTGCCTGTGGACAAGCACCCTCGTTGGGTTATCACCTGCAACTTCTCGGAGTTCCTGATTTATGACATGAACAAGCCGAATGGCGAACCGGAACAGATTCTCTTGAAGGATTTGCCGAAAGAATACTATCGCTTGCAGTTTCTTGTGGACACAGGCAACGAGAATCTGAAAAAAGAGATGGAAATTTCTCTCAAAGCCGGCGATTTGGTGGGCAAGCTGTACGATGCGATTCTGAAACAGTACAAGAATCCGGAGTCTGAGGAAACGCTGAAAAGCTTGAATATGCTTTGCGTTCGGCTGGTGTTCTGTCTGTACGCAGAAGATGCAGGGATTTTTGGACAGCATGAAATGTTCGGAGATTATCTCAAGCAGTTTCAGCCAAAACAGGTAAGAGAGGAAATCATAAAGCTTTTTCGGGTGCTGGACACAAAGCCGGAGGATCGTGACCCTTACATGGAAGACGATCTTGCTGCATTCCCCTATGTCAACGGCGGACTGTTTGCAGACGAGAACATTGAGATTCCTCGTTTTACGGAAGAAATCGTGGATTTGCTGGTCAATAAGGCAAGTGCGGGATTCGACTGGTCGGAGATCTCACCAACCATTTTTGGTGCAGTGTTTGAATCGACTTTGAATCCGGAAACACGCCGCAGCGGCGGAATGCACTACACCAGTCTTGAAAACATCCACAAGGTTATCGATCCGCTTTTCCTCGATGAATTGAAGGCAGAACTGGAAGAAATCAAGGCTTTGAAGGTGGCAAAAACCAGAGCACAGAGATTGCAGGAATATCGAAAAAAGCTGTCCCAGCTTACGTTTTTGGATCCTGCGGCAGGCAGCGGAAACTTCCTGACAGAAACCTACATTTCTCTCCGTCGTTTGGAAAATGATGCACTATACGAGGAGCACCGTGGTCAAATGATGCTGGGCGGTGAGGGCGAATATAATCCGATTCAGGTTTCCATCGGACAGTTTTACGGCATTGAGATCAACGATTTTGCGGTGACGGTTGCAAAAACAGCCCTGTGGATCGCAGAAAGCCAGATGATGCAGGAAACAGAAAAACTGATGCAGATCAATCTGAATTTTCTGCCGCTGAAATCCTATGCAAATATCGTGGAGGGCAATGCTCTGCGGATTGACTGGGAGAGCGTTGTGCCGAAAGAAAAGTTGAATTATATCATGGGAAATCCGCCGTTCGTGGGTGCAAGATTGATGAATACCGTACAAAAGGATGATGTTTTATCGATATTTGATGGTGTTAAAAACAACGGAAATCTGGATTATGTTTCCTGCTGGTATAAAAAAGCAGCGGATATGATGACAGGAACAGAAATTAGAACGGCTCTTGTTTCTACGAATTCCATTACTCAGGGAGAACAAGTTGCAATCCTTTGGAAAAACCTGTTTGAGCATGGGGTTCATATTGATTTTGCATATCGTACTTTCCGTTGGGATAGTGAAGCAAGTTTGAAAGCTCATGTGCATTGTGTTATTGTTGGATTTAGCAAAGCATCAAATCAAAAACCAAAGCGAATTTTTGATGGTGGCTCTGTAAAGATTGCGAAAAATATAAATGGTTATCTTATTGAAGCAGATAATATTGTTATTGAAAGTAGAACTAATCCTATATGTAAAGTAAATACAATTAGAATGGGCAATCAGCCTATTGACGATGGAAATTATATCTTCACAGAAGAAGAAATGGCAGAATTCATTAGAATAGAGCCTAAATCAAAACCGTATTTTCATCTTTTCTATGGGTCGAGAGAATTTATTAACCGTATTCCTCGATACTGCTTATGGCTTGGAGATTGTTCGCCAAAAGAACTGCATTCTATGCCAGAATGTATGAAAAGAATTGAAAATGTCCGTCAATTTCGCTTATCAAGTAAAAGAGCAAGCACGCTTAGACTCGCTGATACACCAACAAGATTTCAAACTGAAAATATGCCCACCACAAATTACATTGTAATTCCAGAAGTATCCTCACAGAATCGTCGATATGTGCCAATGGGCTTTATGACACCGGATATTATGTGCAGCAATAAAGTGAGACTTATACCTAATGCGACTTTATATCATTTCGGTGTCCTGACATCTAATGTTCATATGGCGTGGATGAGAACAGTGTGTGGAAGATTGAAAAGCGACTATGATTATTCTATCAAAATTGTCTACAACAACTTCCCCTGGTGCAATCCAACGCCCGAACAAAAAGCAAAAATCGAGAAAACCGCTCAGGCAATCCTGGACGCAAGAGCACTTTACCCCGACTGTTCCCTTGCCGATCTCTACGATGAAACCACCATGCCGCCGGAACTTCGCAAGGCACATCAGGCAAACGATTTCGCCGTGATGGCTGCCTACGGCTTTGACCGGAAAATCACAGAGAGCGAGTGCGTGGCGGAGTTGATGAAACGGTATCAGGAGTTGGTGGAGAAAGCTTGATCCGCACGCATCAGCACTGACGTGCAGTCCGATTGCATCGAGCAATGTCCCTGTTCCTCATCCAAGATTCGTCACAGTGCCACTCTCTAACGAGAGAAATCAAAACTAAGATCTCATCCATATATATTTAAATTTATATAGATATTATCTAATATATATAATATGATATAATATATATAGTCATGAGATTATCAAAAAATCAACTTCAATTCCTCAGGAGAAAGCAAAGAAGTCTTCCTCCGTATCAACCCCCAACCTCAAATATATATTATAATTCCGGTAAGGTAAATTCTTTCAGCCTTACCGGAATTTTTGTTTTTGGAGGAACTTGAAATGGAAGAAGAAGTAAGAATCTGTGACTACTGCGGAAGAGTGCTTGCAGAGGAAGATGGCACACCGGTAGACGATGAGCTGCTCTGTGATGATTGTGTCGAGGGACACTGCGTTACCTGCGACCACTGCGGCGAGACGATCTGGGAACAGAACAGCGTCTCCGATGAGGACACCTGCCTTTGTCAGGACTGTTTCAATGCCCACTACTATCGCTGCGAATCCTGCGGGCAGATCGTTCCGGAAAGCATCGTCTGCTGGCACAGCGACCTGCCCTACTGCGAAAGATGCTTTGACGAGTTTGAGGACGAGATCGAGGAATACGGCTACAAGCCCACACCTATCTTTTACGGAAACGGAAAACGATACTTCGGTGTAGAACTGGAAGTGGATGAAGGCGGCAAGGACAATGACAATGCCGCAGCTCTCAAAAGCATCGCCAATGTGCATGAGGAAAACATCTACATCAAGTCGGATGGTTCTCTGGAAGATGGCTTTGAGATCGTTTCGCATCCTATGACCTTAGAGTACCACACGGAATCCACGAACTGGAAGGAAGTCCTTCGAGAGGCAGTCTCCATGGGCTACCGTTCCCATCAGACATCAACTTGCGGTCTGCACGTTCATGTGAATCGAAATGCTTTCGGTGACAACCAGACAGAACAGGAAGATGTCATCAGCCGCATCTTGTTCTTTGTGGAAAAGCACTGGAATGAGTTGTTCACGTTCAGTCGCAGAAGCAGTTATAACATGAGCCGATGGAGTGCAAGATTTGGCTTCGAGAAAACCGGCAAACAAATCCCGGAGAAAGCAAAGAGCGGCTGCAACGGCAGATACGTTGCGGTCAATCTCAATAACTACCACACCATTGAATTTCGCCTGTTCCGAGGGACACTCAAATACAACACTTTCATCGCCACATTGCAGATGGTCAACCACATCTGTGATGCGGCGATTTCTTTGTCTGAGGAGGGCATCGATGCCATGAGCTGGTCGGAGTTTGTAAGCTCCATCGAAGAACCGGAACTGGTCCAGTATCTGAAGGAGAGAAGACTGTACGTCAATGAAATGGTAACAGAAAGCGAGGAGATGTAACATGTGTGCAGTGTTTGGATTTTTAGACTACAAGGAAAAAGTGAGCAATGCTGTTTTGAAAAAGCTGATACACTACCTCTCTGTCGCTGCGGAAGTCCGTGGCACAGACGCAACAGGCATCGCCTACGTCCGGGGCAGCAGCATCGTCACCTACAAAAAGCCGAAGCCGGCACACAAGGTCAAGCTGTTCTTCCCCAGAGGGACACGATCGGTCATCGGGCACACCCGGTTCACGACACAGGGCAGCGAGAAACGGAACTGCAACAACCACCCGTTCGAGGGACACTGCGGCACAGAATCGTTCGCCCTCGCCCACAACGGCGTGCTGTACAACGACAGGAAGCTTCGCCGGGAACAGCATCTCCCAGCGACACCAATCGAAACCGACAGCTACGTCGCTGTCCAACTTCTGGAACAGGAACAGAACCTTGACGCAGAAAACATCCGGAGAACCGCAGAACTGGTAGAGGGTAGTTTTGTCTTTACAATTTTGAGAAATGACAACACATTGTTTCTGGTGAAAGGCAATAATCCTTTGACCATCTATCATTTTCCTGCACTGGGATTGTACGTTTACGCCAGCACAAAGAGCATTTTGGACAATGCTTTGAAAAGGGTAAAGCTGAATAGCAAGTGCTGCGAGGTCGATGTTTCAGAGGGTGAAATTTTGGAGATCACTCTGAACGGAAAAATCAACAGAAGTACTTTTACCATGCAGGACTACATCCACACCATGTTCAATCCGTACAACTGGGATTATGCAGAATGGTGGATGAAAGATGAGCGGGAAGAACTGCTGTTGGAGTACTGCGGCACGTTTGGCGTTTCGGAAGAAGAAGTTCAGCTTTTGCTTGATTTTGGCTATGATCCGGACGAGATCGAAGAACTGCTCATGGACACAGCGGCAATGGAAGAAGCAATTAGCGAGGCAAAAGCACTGTTACAGTGTGAAGCATAAAACTAGAAATTGGAGGAATTTGACATGAAGGAATTTATTGCAGGACTGGTACTGACACTGGTGATCGGCGGCATTGGAATTGCCATCGAAATGCAGGAACGGGAGGAGGTGAAGTACATCAATGCCGATTGCAATTGAAATGTTTCTGGCGGGAGTTGCCTGCGGTGTAGAACTGCTGGCACTGGTCAAGAAGAGTAAGTAAAAATTCTGTTCGTGGGAGGCTTGGCGTGATGCTGAGCCTCTTTTTTTAGAGCAAGATTGGAGGGAGAAATTTGATGTTGGAAGAAACTACGATCATCAAAAGCAAAGCGATCTTTTCAGATGACAAAGAACATCGCTTGCTTCTGCGGAAAGAATGGGACAGCGAGAAACAAACCGCAATGGTCATCATGATCAACCCCAACACAGCGGATACGGTCAACTTTGATATGACCACGATGCTGGTTCTGAATAACGTCAGCAAGCTCGGTTTTGGCAGCGTTAATATCGTGAACCTGTACAGCAGGATCATGGAAAAGCTCAATCTTCGTTTCAATGGCGATGATGAACTAATTGACAATGAAGCAAATGACGTGATTGAACAGTACGCTGCAATGAGTGATGCCATTATCATCGCCTGGGGCACGATCGGGAAGAATACTTTACGAGTCAGAGAACGACAGAAATACCTGCTGGAATTGATGAAGCAGCATGCCGGCAAGATGTACCAGATCGGAAAGAACGCCTGCCACCCACTCACGCCGGCAGTCAGAAGAGAATGGGTGTTGGAACCCTATGAAATGGAGGCAAGCGAATGGTAAAAGTAACCAACTTGCAGGAAATAAACCACATTGAAAACGGTTCTCTGCAAATGCACATTCGGGAAAAAGCAGAAGCAATGATGCAGGAATACCAAGTTGAAAATCTGGATGACATTGGCTGTTTTGTAATCCTTGAAAAAGAGGAATTTGCTTGTGTTCCGATGAACGAACTAGAGTTTGTGGAAGTGTTGGAAATCGGAGAAGAAAGCTATCTGCATGGTGTCAGAATCATTGATGACAGCTATGGTGAAGACATCTATCTGCCTGTTGAGGTGGTAACATGCTAAGCATCCCAAAAGTAGCACAATACGCCCGGTTTTCCAGTGATAATCAACGAAGTGAATCCATTGATGCACAAATACGAGCCATGAATCAGTTTTGCAAGCAAAATCACTGGCAGGTGGTTTCCACCTATACCGATGAGGCGAGATCAGCGACAACAGACAACCGACCGCAGTTTCAGCAGATGATCGCAGACAGCGGAAAAGGGTTGTTTGACATTGTGCTGGTGCATAAGCTGGACAGATTTAGTCGTGACAGATATGACAGTGCCATCTACAAGAAGAAGCTAAAGAAGAACCATGTCAGGCTTTGCAGTGTGCTGGAACGCATGGACGATTCCCCGGAGAGCATTATGATGGAAGCGGTTTTGGAGGGCATGTCGGAATACTACAGCAAGAATCTGGCACGGGAAGTCATGAAAGGTATGAACGAGACTGCTTTGCAGTGCAAACATACCGGAGGCTGTCCACCACTGGGATACGATCTGGATGAAAACCGACACTTGATCGTCAATGAATCGGAAGCACAAGCAGTAAAAATCATCTTTCAGATGTTTGCAGACGGTCACGGATACACCACTATCATTGATTACTTGAATGCCCATGGATACAAGACAAAACGTGGGAAGATGTTCGGGAAGAATAGTTTGTACGAGATACTCAGCAATGAGAAATACACCGGCGTTTTTGTGTTCAATAAGGCAGCTGCAAGAGCAGACGGCAGGCGGAATAACCACGCCCAAAAGGACAACTACATCCGCATTGAGGGCGGTTGTCCTGCGATCATCGGGAAAAAACTGTTTGCACAGGTACAGCGGATCAAGGCAAAGAACAAGCGAAATACGGGACGCTATCACAGTAAAGAGTTCTACCTGCTGACTGGAAAACTGGTCTGCGATGTCTGCGGCAAGCGGATGATCGGGAATCTGCGATTCAGCGGCAGGAGTAAGACACGGCTTGCCACCTACAGGTGCAATACCCACCGGGCGGCGTGCAATAACAAGGAACTGAATAAGGATTATCTGGATGCCTACATTGCTGTGCTGATTGGAGAAAGACTGAAACCGAAAAATCTAAGGCGTGCTGTTGCTAAGGTAAATCAACAAGTGCAGAAGTTCAACAGCAGCTATGACAAATATCATACAGATGTTTTGCAGCAGTACAATGAAGTGCAGGACAGCCTTGCCAACATTACTAAGGCAATCGAAAAAGGCATCTTTACAGATGACTTGCTCCAGCGAGCGGAACAGCTGGAAAATGAGAAAGCAAAACTGGAAACCAGATTGCACGAGCTAAAGCTGCTGGAACCTATCGCCTATGAAGATGTGGCGTACCTGCACACCCAGTGGAAAGGGCTAAAACGAAATACCGAAGAGTTCCGCACGTTCATTCAGCAGTTTGTAAAGGAGATTCATGTGAGACCCTATGATTTTGACATTGTGCTGGATATGGGGTTTGGCGTGGTGGAATTGACAGAGACCATTCCCATGCGGCGTGGGGAACTGTACGAGATGTTTGATTCCAAGGTAAAGGAGCAAAGAATATGTTTGAAAAATCAAAAGGCAGATACCTGACACGAGGCGTGGATGCGGAGATACCGCTGTACTTGCAAATGTTTCTTTGGGATGCAGTGGATAACATGCCCCAGCCGAAAGACTACCTGCAGGTGTTTCGGCTCGGCGAGGAGAACGGTTTGCAAATTATACATCATACCTCAGAACAGCCGCAGTTTGAGATGACGTACATTGCGGAGGCAGAAAAGCCGGTCACAGCAAAAGTGTACATCATCGATGATGGTGATCACTGCACCATGCTGTTGGCGGAAGAGTACTAACGAACCAATACAAGCGATTCCGTACAAGCGACTAATACGAGCGATCCAACAAAAAAATCCAAGTCATGCGTATGGCTTGGATTTTTTTTACTGCCCGGCGAACCGCAGCACAAGCGAAAAGCGAATCCGCTGAGGCGTGCGGTGCTGCACCGGGATAAAAGGATTACCCGCATTTTTTTACTGCAGTTCTTCCTCTGGTGAGAAAAATGGGAAAACGAGAAATTTCTGTTCCTTTACAAACGCTCTGCCCTCCGGTGTGTCCTTGACAAAGAAGAGAAGCGTATCACATAACGGATTGATGTTGTTGATGTGCTTATCGATCCTGCCGTTTTGATTCAGGTAAATCGCTTTGTTGTACTGCGGGATTACTGCTAAGATTACATCGGCATTTCTTTTTTTGATTTTTTGACACAGTTTGCGGAGCATGTTGATTCTGCTCCAGGTCAGAGACTTCTGCTTTTCCTTGCTTTCGATCCTTGCCAGCGTGTCCAGTGCTTCCACCGCAGGAAGCTTTGCAATGCAGGTGATGACCGGACCGCCATACGTGGTCAGCGTATAGTGGCTGGAGAGAAGCACGTCCATGTCCTCTTTCTCTGCATCGATCTCATAAGTTTCTATGATCCGGCTTGCCACAGCAGCAGTCAGCCGTTCTTTCTCCTGATACAATCCATACGCTGAAAGATGGTCGATCAGCATTTTCCGCATCCGGCTGTACTTGGGAAATGCTACATTGCGATACAGGATCGACTGGGAAGCATCGTGCTGGATGTCATCATAAATGGCATCCATTGTAAAGACAGAAAGGTCTTCCTTCCGGACAACCATATGTTCATAGAAATACACTGCCATCGCTTCCAGAACGTCTTTTTCCTCATACCTGGGTTTGGGCCCTCTTTTTTTGCCGCTCATATAGACTGCTCCTCTTCGATGGAATGAAAATGGGACTGTATCCGATTTTTCGATTCCTCATTTTTACATAATATCACAAGGGTGTCCACGTCAAAGGAGAGAAAGAGGATGTCCTGCGGAAACTTTTCTTTCAGCTTGCGGGAGAGATAGTAAAAGTGTGCGTTTTTCTTGTCGGTCGTGCTGCTGATCTTGCTTCGCAGCCGAACAAACAGCCAGGATGCGTTGGATACCCTGGAAAGTGTTGTCCCCTCTGCCAGAAGCTCCAGTGACATCTTGTCATACTTTCCGACAAAGGCATACAAGTACGGCTGGATCTTCTTCTTTCCGCTCTCAACGCCCAGCTCTTCCCGCATTTTGCGAATGAAGTGACGCTGTTCTGGTACTTTCTTTTCACGCTCTGTATACCATTTCTCAAAAAGCTGATACAACTGCGGAAAGGTTTCCGGAACATTTTTGCTGTCTCTGATCTGTACAGTGATCAAATCCGCACAGTCCTGAAAGATTTCCTCCCATGGATACTGATAATTCGACATTTTTTTCCATTCCTGGAATTGTATGTTAAATTTCAGGACGTATAACATCATGATCGAGTTTACCCCAATTCCCGTCGGGTTCGAGTTGGAGCGGTTCGGAAGTGCATCTATCGACCTTCATGAATGGATGCGTCTGCGGAAGTACGCACTGGAGTTTGTGGTCGGAAAAGGTGTAAATGCAACCAGCTTCACCGTGCTGCACACCGAAGCAGGATTTGCAGATCTCGCCAGCCATACACAGGTAAAATGGCTGGCAGACCACTTTGAGCTTCTCTGTGTTGCGGCAGATGAAAAACACCGGCACTTTCTGGACATACAATATGAGGGCGTAATTCATCGGATCCCGTTTGAAGCACTTCTGCCGGACAAGATCTGTGCGACACTGTTCCGCATCGGCGTTGCGGTGGATCGTACTTTCGGAGCTTATGAAGCGATGAGCATGTACCTGCAGGCTGCTGTGGCAGCATTACCGGTAGAGGATGCCCGACAGGTCCTGGGATGGAAGGACAGCAATACACTGCACTGGTGCGGTGCAGCTCACAGCCCGCCTGTGCTGCGGGCACATTTGGAGATGTCACCGGAGGATTACCTTGCAGAACTGAACCGTCTGATACTCCCTATGCCGTCACTGCAGTTTGTACTTTGTGCAGCAGCGGCATCCACACTGCTTGCCTACCTGAGGATCACAGAAAAGCTGCCTGCGGATTGTTTTGGCGTGTCACTGGTGGGAACTTCCTCTACCGGAAAAACGACCGCCTTAAAGCTTGCAGCATCTCTGTACAGTTCACCGGACGACGAAAATGTGTTTACAGCATTCTATGGAACGGCAAACGCTTTGCACAGCATGCTGGGAAAACATCACGGTGTGCCCATTGCTTACGATGAGAGTACAATTCGCAATTCCATTCGCATTTCCGATTTCATATATGCTTTTACCCAGGGACGGGAAAAGCTTCGTCTGGACAGCAATGCCCAGTTAAAATATCGAAATAGTTGGGCGTGTACTGCGTTGTTCAGCTCGGAAAACTACCTTGTAAATGCCGAACGAGACAACTTAGGAATTATTGCTCGGGTGATCACACTGGATGGACTGACCTACACAGTAGATGGTACCCATTCGGAACAAATCAAGGCATTTACAGGCAAAAACTACGGATATGTGGGTTCTCTGCTGGCAGAGCATCTTCTTGCATCAGACAGTGCGGAGATCTTACAGCAGTTTCAAGACGTGCGTGAAGAACTGCTGGAACTGTTTCCGGAAACATGCAGCCTTTCGGAACGGCTCGCTATGAACTACGCCATGATCATAACAACATCTGTGATGTTGAGTACACTGGGCATTCAGACCAATACGGAGATCCTAAAGCAGATGTGCGTGCTCCTGCATGATGAGATCACTGAAGAGGCACATCCGGGCAAAAACCTGGTATGCCGTATCTTCAATTATATCTCCTGCAGCTACAAGCAGTTAGCGGGTATCAAATGGACACTGGATCGGAAAAAGAAGCCGATAAAGGTGGAGATCTTGGAGTCCACCTTTGAACAGATTCTGGAACAGATCGGAGCAGCCGATAAAAAAACCGCAGTTCGTGTTCTTCTGGATGAAGGATACTTGGTCACACCGGAGAAAAACCGCATTAAGGCAAAGATCAGCATCGACGGCGTTGTCAGCTACGGCTACCGGTTTTGCTATCCGAAGATCGATGAAGCCTTTGGTCCGGTGAATGATGCCGTTTACACTTACAAAAGGCAGAGCCTGGGACCGATGCAGATAATGGAGGAAAGAGAAGCTGCCTATGGAAGAGATTACCAGATTACAGATCAGCCGAAACCGATTGAGGGAAAGCTTTTTTTACTATGACGGCTGTGATACAGAAAAACAAAAAGCTTCCGAGGCAGAGGCTGCCAACGATCGCATGATCGATCTGGCGGCTGATGTTCTCGTTGCGATTCTGATGGAGGAGCGTGCATCATGAGATACTGGGTCATACGACCGCCGCCGGAGTGCGGTTGGAGTGGCAAGAACAAACAGAAGGGAAAGGGATTTTACAATGAATACATCCAAAAAGACGCAGCTTGCACTCGTCTATATTCGCTATAGTTCACATGCCCAGGACAACGGCAATAGTCCGGCAGCACAGATGACGTGTGCGGAGAATTACACAGAAGCACATCAGATGACCATTGAAC
>OIYT01000645.1_pt1 | contig 31385 bp, 29 predicted proteins | sample 1588201 | NCBI WGS metagenome assembly OIYT01 (sample SAMN03283260) | human gut metagenome | biome: human-associated habitat; material: feces | host: Homo sapiens | place: USA | collected 2013
ACACGTATTCATCGAAACATTGCAAAGCAAAGACTTTTCAGAAATCCTACTGATCTGCGTCAATTTTTCGATCATGGTCTCACGGAAATATCTGTTTTCGAGGAAAAATCACTACACTACTTTAAAGACATAAGAAATATTATGGGTGTTCTCCTAAGTAAAGATGTGGTGAAAAGGAAGTAAAATTTTTTACGTACATTTTACATAACCCCCATATAAGCTTTACAAGTGCTTGTTATGATGATTAAGAAGTAAAAAAGAAGAGTTGATAAAAGCACGTAAAGAAGATGGAGGAACGTATATGAACAGTTCGGTTCAGATCGCATTTGGACTATTGGGAGGATTGGCATTATTCCTGTTTGGAATGAACATGATGAGTGAGTGCCTGCAGAAGGCAGCAGGCGAGAAAATGAAATCGATTCTGGCACTTTTGACAAAAAATCCGATACTTGGAGTTTTGGCAGGCGCATTGACCACAGCAGTTTTACAGAGCAGTAGTGCGACAACCGTTATGACGATTGGATTTGTCAGCGCAGGTCTGATGAATCTGCCACAAGCAATTTCTATTATATTAGGTGCTAATATCGGCACCACCATGACAGCACAGATTATTGCATTTAAGATCAGCGATTATATTTATGTGCTGATCTTTGCCGGATTTATTGTTTCTTTCTTATGTAAATCCGAGAAGGTCAAAAACATTGGACAGACCGTTTTTGCATTTGGTGTTCTTTTCTTAGGGATTGAGACTATGGGAGATGTAATGAAGCCACTGGCCGGAAGCCCGGTCTTTACGGCAATGATCGCAAAGGTGGCTGATATCCCGATCCTGGGCGTCTGTGTGGGAACATTAATGACACTTGTTGTACAGAGCAGTTCTGCGACCATTGCGGTTTTACAGAATTTTGCAGAGCAGGCAGGACCAAACGGAGCAAGTATCCTTGGCCTGGCGGGAGCGATTCCGATCCTGCTTGGTGACAATATTGGTACAACGATCACGGCATTACTGGCAAGTCTCGGACAGAGCAGGGATGCCAAGCGTACAGCTCTGGCACATTGTATGTTTAATTTCAGCGGAAGCATGATCTTTATCTGGTTTATCCATCCGTATGCAAAGCTGATACAATATATTTCCCCGAAGGGACCGGAGGTGGAGGTGATCTCCAGACAGATTGCCAATGCCCATACAGGGTTTAACCTGATCATGACTATTTTATGGCTGCCACTGATCTGGCTTCTGGTCAAGATCGTAATGTTTATTATACCGGGAGATCAGAAAGAGAAAGAGGCATCACAGCCAATGTATCTTGATAATAATCTGATCAACCAGCCGACAGCAGCACTTCGTCTTGTTTCCCAGGAAGTGATCCGGCTGAGTGGCATTGTGAAAGAAATTATCACGGGGATAGCGGAGGTATCTTCTCTTAAAGACAGAGAATATAAAGAGGAGCTGCAGCAGAAGATTCAGACGGTTCAGAGTCTGGATGACAGAATCACGGAGTATCTGACCAATCTGTTTTCTGCAGGTGTGTTGACGGAGGAGCAGGCAACCCAGACCGCAGGGATTATGTATGTACTCAGTGACGTAAACAGGATCTCGTTGCTTTGCGGTGATATTTTATCGGTCTTTTCGGAGGAAGCACAGAAAACGAAAAAGTCCGTACTTTCCAAGGATGCGGCAAGGGATCTGGAAAAGAGCCTGAAGCTGATCGGAGATATGTATGACGCTTCTTTGAAGGTTATGGAGACAGGAGATAAGGATAAGGCGGTAAAGATCATTAAGAAGAGAGACAAGGTGCTGGAGCTGGATCTGAAGCTTCGCAAAGATCATATGAAGCGTGTCAGCACCGGTAAATGTAAGGCTGCATTGACCTCTTCATTCAATAAGATTCTTCACAGCATTGACCGTATGGGAAACAGCTGTGTGAATATTGCAGATGCTGTCATGGAATCGGTGGATTTCGGGTATTTTAATTGATGTGGTTGTATGGTACAATTACTCCAAAATCAGGAAGGCGGGATAATTATGGCTTTGATTTATATTGTAGAGGATGACAAAAATATCAGTGAGATTGAGAGCTTTTCATTAAAAAATGCAGGTCACGAGACCAAAGAATTTGCTGATGGAAAGTCTTTTTCCAGAGAGCTTATGGATAAAAAGCCGGATCTGATCCTGTTAGATATTATGCTGCCGGATGAGGATGGGCTGACGATCCTTAAAAATCTGCGGGAGAGACGGGAGACAAGGAAGATCCCTGTTATTATGGTGACGGCAAAAACCACGGAGATTGATAAGGTCAAGGGGCTGGACAATGGAGCTGACGATTATATGACAAAGCCGTTTGGTGTGATGGAGCTTGTTTCCCGTGTGAAGGCACTGCTTCGTCGTGTGGGAGATCAGGATTCAGAGAAAATTATGCAGATCGGTGATCTCGTGATCGATGATGAAAAGAGAAAAGTATTTGTGTCCGGTCAATTGGTGGAACTGACCTATAAGGAGTATGAGCTGCTTCATTATCTCGCACAGAACCAGGAGATCGTACTTCCGAGAGACAGTATTATGGAGCATATCTGGCACGCAAACTGCGAGATTGAGTCCCGTACGCTGGATGTGCATATTAAAACCCTGCGTCACAAGCTGGGGGATGCCGGAAAGTATATTAAGACAGTCCGTAATGTGGGATATTGCATGAATCTGGTATAGCATATGGAGGAAGTGTGCGAATGAAACGACGGATCAATTTTTTATGTATTATATTAACTTTTATCACTATTTTAGAGACAGTGGCACTTTCGGCTACTGTCTTTTATGGGGTTTTGACAAAAGAAGTCATAGAGAACCTGAAGACTTCTGCTGATGTGATGATCGAGTCAGATGCCTGGAATATTATTTCTAATCCAGATCACGCAGATATGAGGAAAACACCCAAAAGGATCCGAATCACGCTGGTGGGACCGGATGGCAAAGCAATCTGTGACAATTATGCAGACGTAAAGGATATGGGAAATCACAAAAACCGTCCGGAGATCAAAGAAGCTTTAAAGACTGGAACAGGACAGGCTGTCCGTAATTCCCAGACGATAGGAAAAAGTGCATTTTATTATGCTGTCCGTCTGGATAACGGAAATGTGCTCCGTATTTCTAAGGAAGTAAGCAGTATGACAGGGATTCTGATCAGTACTGTGCCAAGACTTGTGGCTCTCAGTATCCTTTTGTTTGCAGCATGTGTTCTGCTTTCCCATGCACTGACCAAGAGTATCGTCAAACCGATCGAGGAGCTGGCACAGAATCTGGAAGGACCTGCCATGTATCATGTATATGAGGAACTGGAGCCATATGTTACGACGATACGGAGCCAGCATGAAGATATTATCCGAAATGCCAATATGCGTCAGGAATTTACTGCCAATGTTTCTCATGAGCTGAAAACACCGTTGACGTCGATCTCCGGCTATTCTGAACTCATCGAGAATGGCATTGCCACAGGGGATGATGTACAACGCTTTGCAAAAGAGATCCACAAAAGTTCTAATCGTCTGCTGACACTGATCAATGATATTATTCGTCTGTCTGAGCTGGATGTGACCACGGAGGATATCATGGAGGAACTGGATATCAGCGAGATGGCAGCCAACAGCGTAGAAATGCTTCACATGGCAGCCGAAAAGCATCAGATCCGCATTTCCTTCTCCGGCGAGAAGCAGATGGTTATGGCGAACCGGCAGATGATGGACGAGTTGATCTACAATCTCTGTGACAATGCGATCCGCTACAACAATCCGGGGGGCAGAGTGGATGTTTCGGTATATCGTGAGGTTGACCGGACCGTGCTGGAGGTTAAGGATAATGGCATCGGTATCCCGGAGAAGGATCAGGAAAGGATCTTTGAGCGGTTCTACCGGGTGGACAAGAGCCGTTCCAAGTCTACGGGAGGTACCGGTCTTGGTCTTGCTATCGTGAAGCATATCATTGCGCTTCATGATAATGTGCGTCTGGAGCTGCGCAGTAAGCTGGGTGAGGGAACCACAGTGTATGTGTACTTTCGTGAGACAAATGTAGAATGATGAGAGGTCTGAACGTTAGAAATGATAAAAAGATTTCATAAAAAATAATCGCAGGATTGGAGAAGAAAACGGCGGAAATTTGTATTTCCGCCGTTTTTTCGTCGAAATATGCAGTTGTATTTGGCTTGCGGATGCTCTTTGCAATGCCCTAAAATAGTGGGAAAGGAGACCGGAAACAGCGGAAACGGAAACAGGTCGGATCACGGAAAATGTGTTGAAGATACGTTGTACCGGAAATGGGACAGCACAAGGAAAAGGGGAAAGGATATGGAAGCAATTAAGGTTTTAGTTGTCGATGACAATAAGCGGATCGTAACGATCCTGAAGGAAGCACTGGAACGGGAGACAGATATGGAGGTGGTAGGAACGGCGTCGGATGGAGAGGAGGCTCTTCGTAAAATATCAGCCTTGCGGCCGGATGTGGTGCTGTTGGATCTGATCATGCCAAAGGTGGACGGTCTGGGAGTGATGGAACGGATGAAAAAGGGGGCACCTACCATGTCGCCGGAATTTGTGGTGGTATCTGCAGTGAGTCAGGAGCGGGTGACGGAAAATGCGTTCCGGCTGGGAGCAGCTTATTATATCCTGAAGCCCTTTGATACGCGGGTCGTGGTATCGAGAGTGCGTGCGGTAGGACAAAATGATAAAAACGCTGCGGCTGGGGAGAAACGGGTGATCAATACCGTTTTTGAAAATAAGCATCGCCGTATGGCAGATACGCTGGAATCGGATGTCACAGATGTGATCCATGAGATCGGTGTGCCGGCACACATCAAAGGATATCAGTATCTGCGGGATGCGATCATTATGTCGGTCAATGACAATGAAATGCTGGGTGCCATTACAAAGGTTCTGTATCCTACAATCGCACGGAATTATAAAACCACCTCCAGCCGGGTGGAAAGGGCGATCCGCCATGCCATCGAGGTGGCATGGAGCCGCGGCAGAATGGAGACCATTGAAGAATTATTTGGTTATACGGTCAATTCCGGCAAAGGCAAACCGACCAATTCCGAGTTTATTGCACTGATCGCAGATAAGATCCGGTTAGAGTATAAGCTTCGTGCCTGAGAGCGGTCTTTTAAAATACCGGATGCAAATACGTAACTTTTCATAAAAAACACTTTTCACAAGCTTCGAAATAAGGTATAATTGATACAATATGGTGCACGGACACAGAGAAAGATCCGTGGCATACATTGGAGTTTACAAACTGAATGGAGGGTGTATATGAAAAACATATTATTCGTAGCTTCCGAGTGTGTTCCTTTTGTGAAAACCGGAGGACTGGCAGATGTTGTGGGGTCTCTGCCAAAGTACTTTAACAAGAAAGAGTATGATGTGCGTGTTATGATTCCGAAGTACGCATGTATTCCACAGGAGTGGAAGGACAAAATGCAGTACAAGACGCATTTCTACATGGATCTGGCATGGAGAAGCCAGTATGTTGGTATTTTAGAGATGGAGTATGAGGGAGTTCATTTCTATTTTATTGATAATGAGTTCTATTTTGCAGGTTTCCATCCTTATGGTAATATTTATGAGGATATTGAAAAGTTTGCATTTTTCTGTAAGGCAGCATTATCAGCAATGCCTTCCCTGGATTTCAGACCGGATATCATTCACTGCCATGACTGGCAGACAGGTCTGATCCCGGTATATATCAAGGATAGTTTTAACGATAATTCGTTCTACCATGGTATCAAGACCATCATGACCATACACAATCTGAAGTTCCAGGGAATCTGGGATAAGCAGAAGGTGATCGACATTACGGGACTGAATGAGTACTATTTCACCAGTGATAAGCTGGAGGCATATGGAGATGCTAACTATCTCAAGGGCGGTATCGTTTATGCGGATATGGTAACGACAGTCAGTGATTCCTATGCAGAGGAGATCAAGATGCCGTTTTACGGTGAGCATCTGGATGGGCTGATGCGTGCCCGCAGCAACTGTCTGCGTGGTATTGTAAATGGTCTCGACTATGAGGAGTACAATCCGGAGACAGATCCTCTGATCTATGCCAATTACAATGCAAAGACATTCCGTAAGGAGAAGATCAAGAACAAGAGAGGTCTTCAGAAGGAGCTCGGTCTTGATCAGAATGACAAGACATTCATGATCGGTATTGTTTCCAGACTGACCGATCAGAAGGGCTTTGACCTGATCGATTATGTGATCGAGGAGATATGTGCGGAGGATACACAGCTTGTCGTTCTCGGTACCGGTGAGGAGCGTTATGAGAACCTGTTCCGTCATTTCGAGTGGAAATATCATGGCAGAGTTTCTGCTAATATTTTCTATTCCAATGAGCGTTCCCATAAGATTTATGCAGCATGTGATGCATTTCTGATGCCATCGTTGTTTGAACCTTGTGGACTTAGCCAGTTGATGAGCCTTCGTTATGGTACGGTACCGATTGTCCGCGAGACCGGTGGTCTGAAGGATACAGTAGAGCCGTACAATGAGTATGAAGGTAAGGGAACCGGATTCTCTTTTGCAAACTACAATGCGCATGAGATGTTGGCGACTATCCGTTATGCAAAGGATGTATATTACAATCGCAAGAGAGAGTGGAACAAGATCATTGACCGTGGCATGGCAATGGATTTCTCATGGAATCACTCTGCCAAGAAGTATGAAGATATGTACAACGAATTAATATAGTATTAAGAGAGGATATATTGTGCGGTTAGATAAATATTTAGCACAGATGTCCATAGGAACACGGTCTGAGGTGAAGAGATTCATCAAATCAGGCCGTGTTTTTGTCAATGGAGCTTTGGCATCGGGGCCAGAGCAGAAGGTGACAGAAGAGGACAATGTGGAGTTTGACGGAGAGAACATCTCTTATGAGAAGCATGTTTACTATATGTTGAATAAACCTCAGGGTGTGGTATCTGCTACAAAGGACAACACCTGCCGGACGGTACTGTCCCTGATCACGGACAGCAGCAAAAAGGATATCTTTCCGGTCGGCAGATTGGACAAGGATACGGAAGGATTGCTTTTGATCACGAATGACGGAGCATTATCCCATGAGCTGCTGGCTCCGGGAAAGCATGTATGGAAGACATATTTTGTCCGGGTTATGGGCACATTAGGGGATAATGAGGTGGAATGTCTGGAAAAGGGCGTGGATATCGGAGAGGACAAGCTGACACGGCCGGCAAAGGTGCGGTGTCTGGATAAAAAGGAGCTTGATATGGTTCCGGAGGATCCGGGCTATCCGGGAGAGGACGAGTCCTGTCTGGAGCTTTCCATCTGTGAAGGAAAATTTCATCAGGTCAAAAGAATGCTGGCAGCCGTGGAACATCCGGTGCTTTACCTGAAACGTCTGAGTATGGGAAATCTGGAACTTGATCCGGATCTGGCACCGGGCGAATACCGCAGGCTCACACAGGAGGAGATCGCGGCATTGAAATGCAGATCAAAGGCTATGGCCGGAAAATGCGAGTGAAAGGCATGGCGATTGATACATTCATAGAGGAGTGGATGCATATGAATCAAAAAAGATGTACGAAAAAATGGACAGCAGCAAAGAGAAGACGACAGAGCATGACAGCTTCTGAAAGCCGGTATCGGGCCGATAAAACAGAGCGGCCGGGGGGCATTCATCGCAAATATTTTGTAATCTCCTCGGCACAGGACGGGATGCCGTTAGAGGGCATGATGGTGATTCCATCCCATCCCAGAGCCATATTGCAGATAGCCCATGGCATGTGCGAGCATAAGGAGAGATATTTGCCGTTTATGAGATATATGGCAGAGAGAGGATATCTTTGTGTGATCCATGACCACCGGGGACATGGTGCGAGCCGCAGGGAAGCAGCTTCGACCGATGCGGATAAAGTATTAGGAAAAAAGCAGGATATTCCTGCAGGGCTTGGATATTTTGGCAAAGACGGAGGCAGATTTCTGGTGAGAGATCTGCACCAGATCACCCGGATCATCAAGAAGCAATACCAGGGTCTGCCTTATTTTATGATGGGACACAGCATGGGATCGCTGGCGGTACGCTGTTATCTGAAAAAGTATGACCGGGAGTTGGATGGGCTGATCGTGTGTGGCTGTCCCGGCAACAATCCAATGGCACCTCTTGGTTCTGTATTGATACAGATACTTCAAAAAATGAAGGATCCCCACAGCAGGAGTATATTGGCAGACGGGATCTTTGCCAATATGTTTGATCGTCCGTTCCGGGCAGAAAAGCTGATTCACGCCTGGATCTGTTCCGATCATACCGTGGTGGAGAAGTACAACAAGGATCCCCTTTGCAACTTTACCTTTACGCTGAATGGATACGAGTCCCTGTTATGGCTGATGCGGAGTACCTACGACAGAAAGGGCTGGGAACTGCGAAATCCCAATCTGCCGATCCTTTTTGTATCTGGAGAGGATGATCCATGTCTTGGAGGCCGCAAAAAGCTTTTGCGGGCGGTACAGCATTTAAAAAGACGCGGTTATGATCGTGTTTCCTTCCGGATGTATCCGGGCATGCGTCATGAAATTCTGAATGAAAAGGGACGTTTCCGGGTATACCATGATATTGCGTATTTCTTACGGAAGTCAGAGAGACATTGATCTACAATTATATAAAAAGTCGTATTCAGAATCCATGAAAGAAGCATTAGATTTTGAATGAAAAGTCTTAAAATGGTATTGCTTTTGCAAAATGATCACAAAAACAAGAAAAGAATGGTGAGCTGAAAGGTGTTTTTAATTTTTTGATTTGACTTGTATCCTATATGGAATACCGCTATAATAGACGCAAGAGAAAACGTGCGTAAATTTAGGATAATGTATAGAGAGCAGGTGAGTGTATGAAAAAAACAATCAGTATAGGAATACAGGGATTTTCAGACCTGAGAGAAAGAAACTGCTATTTTGTCGATAAAACCCATTTTATTAAAGAATGGTGGGAATCCCAGGACATGGTAACATTGATCACCCGTCCCCGCCGCTTTGGTAAGACCTTAAATATGAGCATGCTGGAGTGTTTCTTCTCGAATAAATATGCCAACCGGGCAGATCTGTTTGCCAGACTGTCTATCTGGAAGGAAGAGAAGTATCGACAGCTGCAGGGAACATATCCGGTGCTCTTTCTGAGCTTTGCTTCGGTGAAAGCAGGGAATCTGGAAGAGGCCAAGGCACAGGTTAAAGGGGAAATAGCAAGAGTTTACAGAGAAAACAAATACCTGATTGATACGGATATTTTTGATAATAGGGAACGGGAGCGCTATGATAATGTTGTAGTCAGTATGGATGATGTAACGGCACAGGATTCATTGAGAAATTTGGCAGAGTGGATGGAAAAATACTATGGTAAAAAGGTAATTATATTTTTGGATGAATATGATACTCCGATGCAGGAAGCTTACATTCAGGGATACTGGGATGAATTTACGAGTTTTGTGAGAAGTCTGTTTAATGCAACATTCAAGACGAATCCTTATCTGGAGCGTGCCATTATGACAGGCATTACCAGAGTATCTAAGGAGTCTATTTTTTCAGATCTGAATAACCTGCGTGTTGTAACAACGACCTCGGATCTGTATGCAGACTGTTTCGGTTTTACAGAGGAGGAAGTCTTTGCGGCATTGGATGAATATGAGATGTCTGACAAAAAGGATGAGGTAAAGCGGTGGTATGATGGTTTTACTTTCGGAGAGTATCGGGATATTTATAATCCGTGGTCTATTACCAATTATCTGAAAGAGAAAAAGCTGCGTGCTTACTGGGCTGCGACCAGTTCCAACGGACTTGTGAGCCGGCTGATCCGGACGGCATCTGTAGATGTGAAGGAGAAGATGGAGGATCTGCTGAAAGGACAGGAGATCGTGGTGAATTTTGACGAGCAGATTGTCTATAATCAGCTTGATCAGGATGAGGACGCTATTTGGAGTCTACTGCTTGCAAGTGGATATTTAAAAGCCGATCAGGTGGAGTATCGTGGAATGTTAAATAAACCGTGGTACCATCTCACGATTACCAATCTGGAAACAGAAAGCATGTTTGAAAATATGTTTGCAGGGTGGTTTAAGAATCAGGATGCCAATTATAATGATTTTGTAAAAGCTATGTTAAAGGGCAGTCTAAAGGAAATGAATATTTATATGAATGATGTGGCACTTACGACATTTAGCAGCTTTGATACCGGGAGAAGACCTTCCGGGAAAACTCAGCCGGAGCGGTTTTATCATGGATTTGTTTTAGGACTGCTTGCGGATCTGCGGGAAAGATATCAGATTCGTTCGAACCGCGAAAGCGGATACGGACGATACGATGTCATGCTTATGCCGTTAAATCAGCAGGATAAAGCAATCGTGATTGAATTTAAGGTGCATGAACCGGACGAAGAGTCATCCCTGCAGGACACCGTACAGTCTGCATTAGATCAGATCAAGGAGAAAAAATATGATGCCGAGTTGCTGGCACAGGGCATTTCTGCAGACCGGATCTGTCATTACGGCTTTGCGTTTGAAGGGAAAAAGGTGTTGATCGGGGAGGTAAATAATATTTGAATAGGAAAACAGCTACCATGATCAGAATGGTTGCTGTTCGCAGAATGGCATATATATTAGTGATTCTACGGATTTTCTGCATATAAATTGATTGAAAAGTCGAAAGTTATAGTCATATATTATAAATGTGATAGGGGGCGCCCAGCAACGGTTTGCGTCCGTAACACACAAAATTTCAAGGATAGATCATCGTGGTCTGTCCTTATTTTTATGCTCACAAGAACGGAAAGGAGAGTGGCCATTATGTCAGCAGAAGTAGAAACCATGATGTTTACAGGGAGGGAAAGACCGTGGCATGCATCATTGTTTTTGACTAGAATATCAGTGACAAAGTATTCATATCCATCATAAGTTGATGATTTGATATGTTTTTTTTTGCTGTCAAGCCATTCTAGTGCTACTTGTTTGACAGTTGTCTTTTTGTCTGTCAGGTTGGTTTTTTGACCATTCTTCCATTTTAGGTATTTTGCTTTACATGCCTTTTCTGTCTTGCCGGTAAAGCTTTGCCCATCAATACGAAATCGTTTGTAGGTGATTCCATTTACTGAGATGCTATCCCAGCAGCCTTCTCCATGTCTTCTTTTACTCATAGGTATCATCTTCCTTAAAAATGTGATTGCTATGCAAATTACTGCACTGAGAATGATCTTTGATTTTCCAAAAAGTTTTCCAAATTAAAATGGAAAACGGAATGCCTTTTCGGCTGTTTTGGGCTTCAATCGACAAATCAGGAAGTTGCCCGGAAACGACAAAAGCCCCGGAAACTTTACGTTTCCAAGGCTTTTTCTCAAAGCTGAAAATCGGACTCGAACCGACGACCCCTTCATTACGAGTGAAGTGCTCTACCAACTGAGCTATTTCAGCACTGCACATTATTCTATCCTATTTTTCATTAAAAATCAAGTCCTTTTTTCTTATAGAAAAATGGTCTATAGTAATAAGGTATGGTTACTTAGAAAGTATCACGCAGAAGTCTGCGGAATGGAGACGATAATGAAGAATCAGATTGAATTTTATGGAACCTTGGGAAGTGCCTGTGAGAGTGAAAAAACGCTGGAGGAAATGTTTCGAACCGGCATGACGGGAGTGCGGGTCAACCTTTCCCATCAGGATCTGGATGACAGAGAGGAATGGCTGAGGAACATGCGCCGGGCTGCGAAGCGGTGTGATATAAAACCGGAGCTTTTAGTGGATCTGCAGGGACCGGAGCTGCGGATTGGCAAGTTGAAGAGGCCGATCATTCTGGAGGAAGGCAAAAAAGTTATTCTTGGAAAGGGAGGCATTAAGCTATCCAAACAGATCAGAACATCACTGGAGAAAGGGCAGGAAATTCTGGTGGATGATGGCAAGCTTCTGTTGAAAGTCAAGAAGGCAAAAGAAAACTACGCAGAATGTATCGTAGTGCGTGGTGGCGTGTTAAAATCCAAGAAGAGCATCACGATTCCGGGGCTGGAACTGGAGCTGCCGACTCTTACAAAGGCAGATATGGCAAATATTCATAATGCCCAGGAGGCAGGGGTGACGGGAGTGATGCTTCCGTTTGTCCGTGGCGCACAGGATGTGATCAATCTGAGAAAGACATTGCAGGAAGAAGGTGTGGGGGATATCCGTATCTTTGCCAAGATTGAGAATCTGGCAGGCTACGAGGCGATTGATGAAATTATTCCGGAGAGTGATATGATCGTGATTGCCAGAGGAGATCTGGGAATGGCAGTTCCACTTTGGGAGCTTCCGGCGATACAGAAGGATATCAGCGAACGATGCAAAAAGGCCGGAAAACCGTTTATGGTGGTGACACAGCTTCTTCATTCTATGGAGGAGGCTATGGTGCCAACCAGAGCTGAGGTGTCAGATATTTATAATGCGGTGTTAGATGGTGCAGATGCATTAATGCTCACCGGAGAGACGGCGGCAGGAAATTATCCGGGCATTGCAATGGGCTATCTGGTACAGACGGCGAATCAGGCATTACAGAAGCGCAAATAAAATTCAGTGACGGTGATCAGCAAACGGATAGTTTCCGGAGCTGACAGCATCACAGACCGCAATATTGTTTTTGAAAGGCTGGTTTTTATATGGCGGGATCGGTAGAGCATCTGGCAGTGACTGTAGAACTGCTTCATATAGATAAAGCGGCTGGTGGCAGTTTACTCCAATTAAAAGATACGGTTCATTTTGTATTGGGAAATCTGGCACCGGATGGGATCATGTCCCGGAAAGGGTACACACGTCCCATGAAGATGCATACCCATTTCCGTGATGGAATACCGGACTGGGAGTTTACTGCTCCGTCCAACCTGCAGCTTTTTCATCAGAGAATACGGCAGTTTTCAAGGGAAATGTTGTCTGATCCGGCTTTGGACAGAGATTTATATCTTGGTTATATTACTCATATTCTGACAGATGAGATCTTTATGAAAACCGTGCGGCCGGAGTTTATGGAAAAGATTGCCGTGCGGGGTCTGACCGACCGGGATGCAGAGACCTTTGAACATTTTACTTATGATGTAAATCAGATTGATTTCCGGCTGGGCAGGGAGTACCCGGGAATGGATGCGATGAGAGAGTGTCTATTATGTGAGGATGATTGCAGTATCCGGGAAATGAAACATGTTCCAAAGCCGGATCTGCTAGGAACGGATGATCAGCAGAAAACGAACTGCGATATGATCACATCACAGGAGCTGGCAGACAGTAGAGAATGGGTACGCAATTTCTTTTTTGATCAGGCTCCGATGCCGGGACAGCCGGTATATTATACTTATGAAAGGGCTCTGCAGTTTATACAGGAGGCAGCGTTATTCATAAAAGATCATTTATCGGAATATATTTAATCTGAGAAAGAAAACATGGGACAGAAACAAGTAGGTTTATAGACTTAATTTATATATGAACTATACAACCATATAAACATTGAAGCAGACATAACAGAAGGAAAATAGATGGCACAGCAAAGAAGGAAAAGACGGTTAAGGTCAACAGGAACAAAAAACAATAAACAGAAAACAAGGTGCCGGCTATGGCTTTTATTAACATTGTCGGTGCTTTTTTTGGTGTGTATTCTTTGTGATTGCTACCGGAAGGGATTTTTTCAGAAAGAATGGAGAAAAATGACCCATCAAACGCCGGAACCCCAAAAAACTTCCGGGGAAGGAAAAGGAGATTCCCAAAAAGTACGTGTTCTTCTGACCAATGATGCAATGAACAGTATTTACCATGATACGATCCGGATCAGTGGAACAGAGGAACTGGTAGTGTCGCAAAATGGCAGTAACAGGCATTTTGCAAAAGGAAAAACGGTGACATATGCAGTGACGGGACGTAATCGGCTGAAGGATCCAATAGAAATTTCCTGTCCGAAAGGAAGAATAAAGGTTACTTCCATTACCAGATCCGGCAAAAATCCGGTGTATCGGGGATCTATGAAGCTTGTAAAGAAAAAGCAGGGGATTCTTCTGGTCAATACATTGACTCTGAGGGAATATTTGTATGGAGTTGTGCCAAGCGAGATGCCATCTTCATACCCGATGGAAGCATTAAAGGCACAGGCGGTCTGTGCACGTTCCTTTGCATGGAGACAGATACGTTCCAACAGTTATAAAGTGTATGGTGCAGATGTGGACGATACGACAAACTTTCAGGTATATCATATGTCTGGGGAAGATGCACGGACCAGAAAGGCAGTCAGGTCAACTGCCGGGCAGATGGTATATTCCGGAGATAAAGTGATTACCACGTATTATTATTCTACATCCTGGGGGTGCAGTGCATCGGAGCAGGAGGCATGGGGTGGAAATGCCGGAGAAAATTATCCGGTGCGTTTTCAAAAGGCAGGCAGAGGTTTGAAATATGATTTGCAGCAGGAATCCGGATTTTATAATTTTATTACAAAAGCTTCCGTGGATATGTATGATTCCGGATATGACTGGTACCGGTGGCAGGTAAAGCTTCCGGCAGAAACACTGGGGGCAGCGCTTGGTATTGGCAAAGCTCAAAAGATCAGGATATTGAAACGGGGAAAGAGTGGATTGATCCAGAATATTCAGGTCGGTGGGACGAAGGGCAGAGTTACATTGGAAGGACAGGAAAAGATCAGACAGCAGATGTATCCGGCCGGAACAAAAATATTAAAAAGTAAATCCGGTGAGAAAGTGGTGCTTTCCATGCTGCCAAGTGCAGCGTTTACCGTTCTGGATGGGACGGAGGATGGAAATGTTGTATTTACGCTGATCGGAGGCGGTCTCGGTCATGGTGTGGGAATGAGTCAGAACGGTGCCGGGGAAATGGCACGCCAGGGGAAAAGTTATCAGGAAATTTTAAAGCATTATTACAGTCATTGTGAGATACGGTAATGATGTAATGAGAGTGAAAGATTTCATATGAGAAGTTTCTTTGAAACTCTGGGATGCGCGGAAATTTGGATCCTCTAAGATTATTTTGATCGTCAGCTCAAAAAGCGGCGGACGGTTTCATTCAGCCATCCTCCAAAGAAGAGGATATACATACAGGCATAAAGCCATACCATCAGCAGAGCAATTGTTGTCATAGCCCCATAGATGGAAGAATAATTGCTGATGTGATCTACATAAAAGGAATAAAGATAAGAAAATCCAAGCCATCCGATGGTGGCAGTGATGGCACCCGGTAACTGGCTGGTAAAGGTGACGCGGTTTGGTGTGATCGTATTTCCGGATATTTCATCAGATGGTACATACTCTGCTACATAGCCGTGCAGCTTATGGTTGGGGATGAGGACATACATTCCGGTAAAGAAAAAGAGCATAATGAAGAAGCCTGCAGTCGAACGGAAACTAATGATCGGCAGCAGAATATGTGTCAGAAGTGGAAATAATTTAGTGATCCGCAGAAAAAGCTGATTGCCGAAAACCAGAAGAACCAGAGTTGCGATGATCAGCAGAGCAAAAAGCAGGGTGTAGATCATTGCCCAGAGTCGTAAGGTAAAGTAGCCTCTTGTTTCCGGAATCTTATACACAGAATTCAGTCCATAGATAATGGAAAGAAAAGACTTTGATCCAAGCCATAAGGCAGCAATAACAGTCACAGGCAGTAAAGATGAGGTTTGTGTTGTATAGATGTCATTAATGATCTTTGCCATAAATTCTCGGAATGACTCTGGAAGAAATGCATCCACAGCAGTGATGAGAAGCTCTGGAGACAGTGGAAGGCGCTGCAGCAGAACCAGCATAAACATGGTAAATGGAAAAAAAGACAGGATCATCATAAATGCGGCCTGCCCGGCATATGCGGATACTGCTGTATCCAGAAGGTTAAAGCCGAGAAGCTTTCCTTTGCGGTAAATAACCTGGGGAACCGCTTTTGGTTCTTCGTCCCATTGATTTTTTAAGCGGAGAAACATTTCCCGCACTTTATTAAAATTTTCATTTTTTTTCATCTCTTTTCCTCATTTCCTTATGATTCATTACCTGTACTCTGCATGGTGTTATTGTTTCGGCAAAGTGTTAAAAAAAGCTACGTTCTGCGGGTGGTTTAAGGGGTCAGCAGTTTATAGCCACCGGAACAAAGAACCTGATAAAGTGTGCGGGTATCTGTGACAGGTATGGAGGTTTCAATGCCACCTTTTGCCACATCCTCGAGTTCATGGAAATCGCTTCCGGAGGATTGGATCATATGGTGCTTTCCGGCCCATTCTGCGGCAAGTTTATTCTGATTATTATGTCTGGGATTGCCATTGTAGCTCTCGGCTCCGTCCAGATAAGCCGGATCAGCCGGAGTACAGTACGTCCGGTAAGGATGTGCCTGTAAAAGAAGGATATGTTCCTTCTGACAAAGGGCATAAAGCTCCTTCAGAGTCATTTCGTGAAGATCCGGATGCTGCAGAATAAACTTCTCGGTAATGCCATAAAGCAGATAATCATTGGGACTGCCCGGCAGATTCGCCTCTGCTCCCAGAAGAACAGGAAAGCCGATCTGATCTCCGGCAGCTTTAGCGGTACGATATCCATTTAAAAAATATTGTGCGTAAGCATCAGCAGTTTGTGCACCACTTCGTTCCTGTGCCCATTTACAGTAATGATCTGTGATCACAATGGCATCATAGCCTGCCTGACGGTACAAAGAAGGAATCTCTTTTGCGGAAACATTGGCACAAGGGCTTGCCTCGCTGGTATGTGTATGCATCTCTATTTTCATCAGTAAAACCTCGATTTCTGATTCACTCAGACTGTTTGCAGCATATATTTTGAGCATGCTGCATCATTCCGTGTGGAAAGTTTAAGCAATGAATTGTCTAACAGCGTTATCCTATCATTTTATGGAGTGCTTGTCAAAAATATGCGGAAAAGATATACTATAGGTGAGGCGGATTTTCCGGATAGAAGATCTGCAGAGTTCAATAAAAATGCGGACAAACAATATCCGCAGAATGGAGGAATCATATGCATAGTTTTCAGTCATTTACAGCTGATATGATGGAGTGCAGTCCATTTGACAAGATTGGAAAGGAATGGATGTTGGTAACAGCAGGGAATGAGGAGAAAGTCAACACCATGACGGCATCCTGGGGAGGAATGGGTGTTATGTGGGGGAAAAATGCTGCTTTTATTGTAATTCGTCAAAGCCGCTATACCAAAGAGTTTATTGATAAAGAGGGAACCTTCTCATTATCCTTTTTGGGAGAGAAACATCGTAACATGCTCAAATATCTTGGAACGGTATCCGGACGCACAGAGGATAAGATCAAGGAAGCCGGTGTGGAGATAGACTATCAGAATGGTGTTCCATACGTAGATCAGGCAAATCTTGTGCTGATCTGCAAGGCTATGTCTGCAACGGAGTTGAAGCCGGAAGAGTTTCTTGATCCGGGAATCGATGAAAAATGGTATGGGGATCACGATTATCATACTTTATATATTGCAGAGATTACAGATTTTCTGGCACGGTAGTTGCGTTTTTGCACGCTAGGAAAATATGGCAGAAATCTGGCGTTTTTATGTCAAAAAAGAGGCAGCTATACAAATAGAATAAATCTATTTTGAATAGAAAAAACGAGGATACTTATAATTTGGTTTAACACTGGATTTTCCGCTATTTTCCATGGATTTTGTACTTGCTGTTATTGACATGAAAATATGAGTGTGCTATTATTAATTTGCAAATTTTCATACTTATTAAGGAGGCAATATTATGAGATTATCAAATGTAGCAAAAAGAGTATTTTCCGTTGCATTAGCAGCAACTGTTGCAGCTTCTTCTATTGTTGCTGTACCACAGGTTTCCAAGAAGGCTGACGCTGCATCCAGCGCAACTGCATATCTTTGCTTCGCAAGCAAGAGCTATAATGGTGTACTTTCTAACCACGACGACTCAAACCGCAGCAAGGGTGTTATGAATGGAAACAAGAAAGCATCCATCAAGGGCGTTAAGGTTTCAAACGCAACCATCAAGAAGGGCAAATTTACTGTAACAGTATCTGCTTCCGGTGCAAAGCTGAAATCCTTCGCAAAGGATGGCGGCTGGAACAGCATTTATGTTGATACAAGCCTTGCAGGTAAGGATAAGAAGAAACTCAAAGTAACATCTGCAACATTGAAGATTGACGGTTCTACAGTAAAGACCATCAAGAACCCTACACTTACTCCAGATCCGGGTGTAAAGTCCGGTAATACACAGGTCATGGTTGTTAATACTTGGAATAAGTATTCTCAGAAGAAGTACAAAGCAGCAAGTTGCAAGAAGATGCCTAAGAAGAGCATCTCTGTTACAATTTCCGGTACATTAAAATAATCTATTGAAATCGTATTGGAGCAGCAAAGCGATTTTGATTGCACTTCTACATTTTGAAGAGCCATATAGCAATGGAGAGCATTGTTATATGGCTCTTTTTGAATGGAACAAGAAAATATTCGTTTTTGTTTCCTGATATTGACATCTGAATTCTGCATAATAGCATACAAAAAATGCAACACTTTCTAACAAAATGTTGCATTCAATGTATAATGAGGCTGTAAATTGATCAATAAGTCGTGCATTTTTGTACAGAAGGAGGACACATGGGAACTACAAATCCAATCAGGGGAAAACGGGAACTGGAAAAATTCAAGAATTATTATTTAGAAAAGGAGAATTACCGAAATTATCTGCTGATCATTATGGGATTAAATACGGCTCTGCGAATCAGCGATATATTAAAATTACGCTGGAATGATGTATACGATTTTCAGAACAAACGATACCGATCACATATCTGTCTTGTGGAACAGAAAACAGGTAAAAAGACCATGATCGCCGTAAATCATTCCCTGCATGAAGCACTGGTAATGTGCCGCAAGGACCGAAACGAAGAGGATTTCCTGTTTTGCACACATTCGGATCCATCACATGCCATCAGCCGTTATCAGGCCTACCGTATTATCCGCCGTGCCGCCGAAGAATGTGGACTGGAAGGACATATCAGTTGTCACTCCCTGCGTAAAACCTTTGGTTATCACGCCTGGAAGCAGGGCGTTCCACCCGCAATGCTGATGAATATATACAATCATTCCTCTTATCAGATTACAAAACGGTATCTTGGAATTGAACAGGATGATATGGATTATGTCTTTCGGAAAATCGATCTTTAAAGCGCTCCGGATGGCATTTGTTCATTCTATATAGAGAAGATAACAGATTAATTTCACAATTTTTTATAATAGGGGTTAAGATTCCTCACTTACTGTCGATATAATTTGTGTAAACAAAAATGCAACATTTTGTTAGAAATTGTATCTTTTTTTATTTCATTTCTGAAATTCTTTTAGACTTCGCAGATAAAAAGAGATAGAAAGGAGAAGCTTTCCATGCTGAGACTTACAGTAAGCCCGGAGGAATATTTGATGATTGGCGACAACATCAAGATTGTCTTTCTGGGAGGCTCAAAAAATCATCTGCAGATCATGGTGGATGCACCACGGGATGTAGACATTATGCGGAGTGAAGTGTACGAACGCATGCATCCGGAGGCGGCAGAGCAGAACAACTACTATGCAGAGCCGGATCCACCGGAAAAATATCGTAAACCAAAACAGCGTAACACCCGCCAGTATGCCGGATAGGCATAAGCGGGACAATTTATACACACACGGCACACGGATGTGCTGTGTTAAAACAAGGAGGTAACTACTATGATAGTACAACACAATATTACAGCAATGAACTCAAACAGAATGCTTGGTCTTACCACAAACTCTCTGTCAAAGTCTACAGAGAAACTTTCCAGTGGTTATAGAATCAACCGTGCAGCAGATGATGCAGCTGGTCTCTCTATCTCTGAGAAGATGAGAAAGCAGATCCGTGGTCTTGATCAGGCTTCTACAAATGCAGAGGATGGTATTTCAGCAGTACAGACAGCTGAAGGTGCTTTGAACGAAGTACACTCTATGCTTCAGAGAATGAATGAGCTGGCAGTTCAGGCTGCAAACGGTACAAACTCTGAGTCTGACCGTACAGCTATCCAGAACGAGATTGATCAGCTGACAACAGAGATTGATCGTGTATCTGAGACAACAAAGTTTAATGAGACTTACCTGTTAAAGGGTGATCAGGATGTTGCCAAAAAGGATACATTTACGTATAAGTCTTATGCTGCGGCAAGCAAAACTGCAGCAAAAGTCACTGATTCAACTGGAAAAACAAAAATTGCGAATGATAAATTACAGGCGGAATTTACATTTACAGAAACAGCTTCAAGCGAAAGCCAAAATGCGTTAGCTAAAGCTATCAAAAATCAAGGTGTAACGGCAAATTATTCTTCAAAATTTGATACAGTTGCAAACAAATCCAATGAAACATATTCCCTTACTTTAAATGGAGGATCTAGTGATTACAAAGTTGTAGCAGATAGCACGACAGCAGGAAAATTTTACATTAATGATGTTAACGGTAATCAGATTGCTTCAGTAACAGTAAGTGGTGTTGGAACTCTTGATAAGGCAGCTGATGCAGACAATCCTGTTTCTATTAGTGAAAAAATCACCGCAACTAACGCTTCTGCTGCAAAGGTTGCAGGTGAACAGGCTGCATATTATGATCGCGATGGAAATAAAATTGCTGCAAATGCCCTGAGCAATTATTTTTCAGTTGCTACAGACGGAACAACTGTTAATAAGCGTATGGATGCACCAACCGTATATGATGCATTAGGCAATGTAACTACATTAGATGTTGCAGATGTTAAGGGACAAAAAGACCTGACGGGTGCATTACAGTTAACGTTACACGTTGGTGCGGATGCTACAACTAACAATCAGATCACTATCAACATCGATGCTATGAGTTCCAAGGGTCTTGGTATCAATGGTCTTCGTGTAGATGGTGCTAATGATACAAATGCACTTAATGCTATTGATACCATTAAGCAGTCTATCCAGATTGTTTCTGATCAGCGTTCCGCTCTTGGTGCTGTTCAGAACCGCTTAGAGCACACTATTTCTAACCTGGATAATGTCGTTGAGAACACGACTTCCGCTGAGTCTCGTATCCGTGATACCGATATGGCTGAAGAGATGGTTAATTACTCAAAGAACAGTATCCTTCAGCAGGCTGGTCAGTCTATGCTTGCACAGGCTAATCAGGCAAATCAGGGAGTTCTTTCTCTTCTCCAGTAATTTAATTTATTGAGAGAGTAGGTTTTTAGCAGGAAAACTGCTTTTTCAAATGTTGCATTTTGAATAGTTGCAGATGATTTACCGCTGGTTCGGCATATCCGGATCAGCGGTTGTTTTTATAAATACATGTTGCTATAAATATTTCTTAAACTCGGTGGTTGTTATTTTGAGGATCCCGGCGGCTGTATCGACTGTAATTGAGCCGGATTTTACAAGTGTAACAAGGACTTCGATTCGTCCCTCTTTAAGACCCTCACTTCGTCCTTCCTTCCGTCCGGCAATAAGTCCTTCCATCCGTCCCCGATCCTCTAATCTTTGAGCAACATCACACATGGTTCTCACCTGTCCTTTCCCATTGGAAAATGCTAATATTTTTTCATAGCGGTCATCACCGCTCATGACAGATAACAATTTTAATACTTCGTCAACGTGCTTGATCGTTCTTTAGTCTGGAAGCCAGGCAATCTCAAATACCTGGATATGACAATCGTTTACATAATTTTGTAACTGCCTTGGAATTTTCATCAGGCTTTGCAGTGTTTTGGGGCTGTTCCAGTGCTGTTTGGTTCCGAAATACAAAATTAATGATATCACAGGAACAATCCGATCAACGCAATCTTGAGATTTTCATCTGTCCATGATTTTAAAATATCTCTCTCCTGTTCGTGCAGCTTGTTGCTGCTTGACTTATATTGGGAAACTATTCTTTCGTTTCTCAGAGAATCCGGAGAGATCATTTGTTCTCCCTGAAACAGCAGGACATTTGCAATGTCTGCAAACACATCGTTATAATCTGCCAGAATCTTTTCTGAAATGTCTTTAACTCCCAAGTAAACTCCCTTCTATTCAAAATATAAGATACTTGAAAGCTGTGGCTTTATTATATGCTATATATTTCGAAAAAACAATGATCGTGTGTACTGTGTTGAAATTAATTTAATATTCTCGTAGTAGTGCAGAGAGTAGTATGAAAAAAAGTCAAAAAATAAAAGAAAATAGTCCATATGCCTGCTAGAATAATGGAGAAATGACAACTGAAGTTACGGTGTGGTGGCAAAATATGAAGGGAGATTAATATCATGAAAAAAGGTTTTAAAAAAGCTATGTCATTTGTACTTTCTGCAGCAATGCTGGTTTCTCTTGATTCCGGGATGATTTTAAGTATAGCAAATGCTGTGAGTAGTAATGATCGGGAAAATAAAATGGTTGCATCAGCAGATGATGTAAAGAATGGATACAGGGCATGGATTGCTTATCAGACTAGTAAGTATGATTGCCGCAGTGGATACGGTGGTACAATCTACGAGGCAGAAGCAGATGCTGCCTACAATGCATGGGCCAGGGAAAACGGTAAGGAAGTAACAGATGATTATAATGGATGCAATCTTTACCTGAATGGTAATGTTCCTAATTTAAACAAGAGAACAAAGAAACTGAGACATCCGGAAAATGTTGAGGTTTGTACCGGTGCTTCTGTTGTTGATGCAGTCATGGGTCAGGATGGAGAGTATACGGTATCCATCAGCAATCTGGATCTTCGGAAATCAGTAGAGGTTAAGAATTATTTTAATGAACTTTTTGTTTCTACAGATATTCCAATCAAGAAAACAGATGATCCAAATCAGAATGTTTCCGTAAAGGCAACTTCTGTTAAGATTGATGGCAAGGAGTATGCAGATGGAAATACAATTCTCCCGGTGAAAGGAGATGTTTCGTCATCCATGGATAATACATACGTTTTTATGTTTGCAAATGGATATGCACCGGATGATGGAACGGCAGGATGTAAATATCAGAAGGCAGATCCTGTGAAACTGGGAGAAGATGGTAGCGAATGTATGGCTGCAACAGATCTTGAGGTTCCCAATACAGCATTCAGTATTGAGATTACCTTCTCTATTACAGGTGTTGACTGGGAAAAGCCTTTAGAGACAGCAGAACCAACAAAGACACCGGTGAATAGGGATACGGATGAACCGAAAGTGACACTCCCACCGGTCAAAGATCTGAAAAAACCGTTTGACGTATATCTTAATGCAAATGTAAATGAAGCACTGACTCCTTCGGAGGGGGAAGGAACGCGGCAAAACGTTTATGGAAGCACGATAATGGCGGCGTGTTTTGGATCGGAAGAGATGAAAGAAAAAGTGCTTTCTGCTAAGGATGAAAAGGGGAGATTTGTTTTTGATGGATCTAAAGACTACATTATAGAGGATAGTGCCAGTGCGACCATTACAAAGACAGGAACATATACTCTTTCCGTTACGGCGAGAGGCAGTATAGACAATCTGGTTGATCAGGGAGCTATTTGGTTTTCTGTTTTGATGGATGGAAGTGTGAGCAGTACAATAACAGATTTTACTTTAATAGGAAAGTCTATTACAGTGGAGGCGGGAAAATATTCAGAGACATTTCCGTGGTCAGCACAACTTATTAAGGATTCAGCAGGTGTAAACAGACTGACAGTATGTAATAAGTGGGAATCGGAGGATGTTAAAGACAAAACCAATACAGTTACAGATACTATTGAGATTATAAAGGGAGATAAGATATCATTTACCTTTTATGTTATTGGAACAGGAGATGTAGAATCAAGTGGGAGTCCGGAAGTGACAGAAAGTGCCAAGCCAAGTGAGAGTCCGGAAGTGACGGAAAGCACCAAGCCAAGCGAGAGTCCACAGGTGACGGAAAGCACGAAACCAAGTGAGAGTCCGGAAGTGACGGAAAGTGCCAAGCCAAGCGAGAGTCCGCAGGTGACGGAAAGTGCCAAGCCAAATGATAGTCCGGAAGTGACGGAAAGTGCTAAGCCGAGTGATAACCCAGAAGTGACAGAAAGCACCAAACCAAGTGAGAGTCCGGAAGTAACGGAAAGCACGAAACCGAGTGCGAGCCCGCAGGTGACGGAGAGTGCCAAGCCCGGTAACTTACCAACAGCTGTGCCATCCGGAAATGGAAAGCAGCAATCCAATACAGGAAATAACGGAGAATGGGATGGAGGACAGGATGATGAGACATCTGTCATGTATGTGACGCAGAAACGAGATATGTCGGAAGAAATAGGAGAGAAAGAACAGGCAGAGTTTTATCGTAGTTCGAACAAGAAAGTTGCTACAATCAATGCAAATGGTATATTGGTGGCAAAAGCTGCAGGTAAAACGACTATAACCATAGGATTAGATGATGGAACGGTATTGACCTATCCGATTGTCGTCAAGATTCCTAAAATTGTTTTAAGTAAAACAAAAATAAAATTACCTAAAAATTCTGTTTCGCGGGCACTCAGGGTAAAAAAGAAATTGTCAACGGATAAGATAAAATCATATGTTGTGAGCAAAAAGAAGATCGTGAAAATAAGTAAACGCGGTGCAATAAAGGGCTTAAAGAGAGGAAACACGACTGTTACGGTTGTTATGAAAAGTGGAGCAAAAGCATCATGCAGGGTAACGGTTAGGTGACAAATAATTCTAAATAAAGAAAAAATATGACCAGACAATTATCTGGTCATATTTTTTAAGTCCTCGATCAGTTCCAAATCTTCCGGGTTGATCTTGAGATTGGTAGAAATATTCTGTCCTTCCGGTGTAGTAATATTGATCTCAAGAATCGTTCCTTCTCTCAGAACATTATTATTCACAGCGGCTTGTAAAAACATTGGAAATTTTGGATGGGAAGCCGTAAATTTTTCCCATGAGCTTTTTAAACGAAATATCATAGCTGGATTGATCATTGGTAAATTCCTCGTCTTTCTATTGTACATATTCGTTCGGAATAAAATATTGTGTTCCGGATATTCTGATATGTGCTGGTAAGTAGTTTAACACAGTATGCAAAATAATCAAGTGGTTTGAAAGAAAAATTCAAGGAATCGAAAATTTATAGAATTAAAATCTGCAGAACGGGATTTCAGCGCCGTACAGAAAGAGCAGTTTCGGTTGTAATCAAGACAGGTGTGTTATAAAATAGAATCGAAACTAATGTGGTAGCTTTGGGGCTGTGAACCAAAGCTTGTGGATGTGTTAGGTGATAATGTCGGATTAGTATAGAATATAGTCAGGAAAGCAGGAAGAAAATGAAAAGAATCCTATTTTTTATCAAAAAAGAAACCGTTTTAGTCGTTGCTATTTTATTAGCTGTAATTTCTATGATATTTATTCCACCGGATCAGCAATATCCGGAATATATTGATTTTCGGACACTTGGTATTCTTTTTGGATTGATGACCTGTGTGGCAGGGGTACAGCAGCTGGGGGTATTTGATCGTCTTGCCGGGATGCTGTTGCGGAAAGTATCCGGCAGAATGGCAATTACTTCTGTTTTAGTAATGCTTTGTTTTTTTTCTTCCATGCTGCTCACAAATGATGTGGCATTGATTACGTTTGTTCCATTTTCCTTGATACTTCTTCAAAGAAAAAAAGAACTATTTGATGAAAAATGGATTCTTCGGATTGTGGTGATGCAGACCATTGCAGCAAATTTGGGGAGTATGCTGACCCCCATTGGCAATCCGCAAAATTTGTATCTGTTTGGATTGGCACAGATGAGAATTGAAAAATTTATATTGCTTATGCTGCCATATTCTGTGGTGGCGTTTTTGGTGCTTATAATATGGATCATACTGGCATCCGGCATTAGCCGGTTATATGCAAGGAATGATCAAAAACAAGACCAGACAACGATAAAGAATATACAAGATAATAAAATTACTTTCAGTAAAGAGGATGGGGGACATCAATTATCTGAGGAAAAACATTCTGAAAAATCGATATCTTTTTCGTGGAAATTATGGTGTTATTGTGTGCTATTTCTTCTGGGACTCCTTGTTGTGGGAAGGGTTCTTCCATGGTCTGTTTTCACCGTGTTTGTTTTGGTATTTACATTCGCAGCTGATAGGAAGACATTAATGAAAGTAGATTATTCGCTTCTTGGAACCTTTGCGGCGTTATTTATTTTTATTGGAAATTTAGGGAGGATAGAAGTATTTCGACAGTTTTTGGAAGGAATGATCCGCGGAAGAGAAATGGTTACTGCTGTGCTTGCCAGTCAGGTGATGAGTAATGTGCCTGCAGCAATTCTACTGTCCGGATTTACGGACGCAATTCCCAATCTGATCGTTGGCACGAATATCGGAGGACTGGGAACATTGATTGCGTCAATGGCAAGTCTGATTAGTTTTAAATATATTGCCAGAGAATACCCTGCACAAAAGGGAAGATATTTTTGCATGTTTACATTGGCCAATGTATTTTTTTTGCTTGTGATGTTGATAGTTTGACACAGTATGATCAGGGCATTCCACAATTTCAGCTGCACATAGGAGGAGCAATTCCGGTTGTAATAAAGAGAGGGGTGTTATAAAATAGAACCAGTACAGATATGGAAAATGGTACGGAATATGTCAGGAAAGCAGGCGGAACAATGATACAGGATATATTACCTCAAAAGCTTTATAATACATTCGTCAGAAAGGAGCCTTCGCCGGACAGCAGGATCTTAAGCTTCCGGGAGGGGGGAACATTATACCGGGAGCTGGATGGAGAGCTTACGTTTCTTACCTTTCGTCAGGTGAAGGAATATTACGAGGAGAAAGGACAGGAGCTTCCGGAGGCAGTTTTTTTATTTTCTGTAGATACACAGGATTATTTTTTGATGGATCTGGGCGAAGCTGTGATGGAAGGTTACAGATATCATAAAATGTTTGAAACCCGCCGGTTGTCTCCGAAGGAAAATGTTCTGGCAGCTGCAACGGGCTGGCACTTGTATGTATGGTACAGGGACAATCAGTATTGTGGAAGATGCGCCCGGAAACTGGTACACGATGATAAACTCCGGATGATGAAGTGTCCGGATTGTGGCAATATGGTATTCCCGAAGATTGCGCCGGCAGTGATCGTGGGGGTGACAGATGGAGACCGGATCCTGATGACCAAATATGCGGACAGAGAATATAAGAAATATGCGTTGATCGCAGGGTTTACGGAAATTGGAGAGACAGCGGAGCAGACGGTGGAGCGGGAAGTCATGGAGGAAGTTGGTCTTTCTGTGAAAAATATCCGTTATTACAAAAGCCAGCCCTGGGGGTATGACAGTAATCTTTTGCTGGGATATTTCTGTGATCTGGCACAGGAAGAAGAAATCCATCTGGATCAAACAGAGCTTTCTCTGGCGGAATGGGTGGATTACCGGAATATTCCGGACGATCCGGAGGGATTAAGTCTCACCAGGGAAATGATGCTCACATTCCGGGAGCAGAAAAAACGGGAGCACGGTCAGGGATAAATGAACTGGAAACCGGGAGGGAAAATTGACCTGGCACTGGAGCAATGATAAAATACAAAAATAATAGGATGTCTGTGAAGCACAAAATAGTGAAGCACAAAATATCAAAGAAAAGGAAAAACAGATATCAGAAAGGCAGAGATAAAGATGACAAATTTTGATTATTATGCACCCACAAAGGTGGTTTTTGGAAAAGGAACAGAGGATCAGGTGGGAGAGCTGGTGAAAGAGCAGGGATGCACCAAGGTATTAGTTCATTATGGAAGCGGAAGTGTGAAAAGAAGCGGTCTGCTGGATCGGATTTTCCGGTCTCTGGAGCAGGCGGGGATTCCTTTTGTATCACTGGGAGGAGTTGTGCCAAATCCAAGGCTGTCTCTCGTGTATCAGGGAATTGAGCTTTGCAAGAAGGAGCAGGTAGATTTCATACTTGCTGTGGGTGGCGGAAGTGTCATTGATTCCGGCAAGGCGATTGGATATGGTGTGGCAAACGAGGGAGATGTATGGGATTTTTATGAGAGAAAACGGGAGGCTGCGGGATGCCTGCCCATAGGCGTGGTGTTGACTATTGCGGCTGCCGGATCGGAGATGAGCAATTCCTCGGTGATCACCAATGAGGATGGATGGTTGAAACGTGGCTATGGGAATGACTGCTGTCGAGCCAGGTTTGCTGTGATGGATCCGGAGCTTACCATGACCCTTCCAAAGTATCAGACGGCCAGTGGCTGTGTGGATATTATGATGCATACCATGGAGCGTTATTTTAATCAGGAGGAGAATCTGGATCTGACGGATGGATTTAGTGAGCATCTGATCCGGACTGTTATGGAGAATGCACGGATCCTCATGAAAGAGCCGGATCATTATAAAGCGAGAGCGGAGGTGATGTGGGCAGGAAGCCTGTCCCATAATGGTCTGACCGGATGCGGAACGGCAGGCGGGGACTGGGCAAGCCATCAGTTAGAGCACGAGCTTGGCGGTATGTTTGATGTAGCACATGGTGCTGGACTTGCAGCTGTCTGGGGAAGCTGGGCGAGATATGTTCTGGAGGGTAATCCGGGTAGATTTGCACAGTTTGCTGTCCATGTAATGGGACAGGAGAAAGGAGCAGACGATACGGAAACAGCTCTTCGTGGAATTTGTGCCATGGAAGAGTTTTATCATCAGATAGAAATGCCGACAAGTCTTTCGCAGCTGGGGATCAATCCCACCGAGGAGCAGCTTCGCAGTCTGGCAGAAAAGTGCAGCCATTTTGGAAACCGGACAATTGGCTGTATGAAAAAGCTGGATCAGGAGGATATGTACCGGATTTATAAAATGGCATTGTAAACACCTAAAGATGAATCCGATGAGCAGATAAAACCAACAGGAGAGGGTGGTATAGAACAAATGATAACTTTGAATGATTATTTATATTCGGGGGATACGGTGCTTCGGATATTACAGAAATACAGCAGCGATCTGGGGCAGGAGGCACAGAGAAGCCACAATGAAGTGGATCTGCTTCACTGTGCATTTCTGTCCCAGATTATGGATATGCTGGAACACAATGATTTCCTGACAGCACAGTCCCAGAAGATCAGGGAGTTTTATATGTATATGGCAAAGGAATATCCGTTTCTTGCCTTTACTTTTAAGGGAAGGATCAAATCGCTGATCCGTGCAGAGGAGAAGTTTAATGGATATATCGTAGAGTTTATTTATGATTATTATGAAAAATATCATCAATTTCCTTCTATGGATGAGATTAAAAAACGTCTGGATTGTTTCCGGGATCTGATCGCATACCGGGTTGTGATCTCTTTGCCACAGTGCCATCTGGGAGAGGGGCAGGATCGGGAAAAGGAAGAGCTGCGGTATCTTTATAAGATTGCGAATGTTTTGCCATCTTTCATGGAACAGAGAGACTTCCGGGTAGAATCGGCAAAGGGAGTACGGGCGAGCAGTTCTGATATGCTGCAGGAAGCTGTCCGGCCTTATTACCGGGATTATATATCCAATGAAGGGGAATATGGCTATCGTTCTTTGCATATTACATTTTATGATGATACGGCAAAATGCTATATGGAGGTACAGCTTCGTACAAAGGCGATGGATGACAACGCGGAGATCGGTCCGGCAAACCATCTGGGATATGAGAAACGGCAGGAAAATGAACGTGCAAGGAGAGATGTGATTCCGGTGGGAGAATGCAGGTGCTTTGATGAAGCCTATGAAAGAGGCATGCGTCTGCAGGAACTGGAGCTTGCAAAGCTGGATGTCAATATGTTTTCGGCGGTCAATAACAGTCTGATCAATGATGGCTGTGGCTTGTACCGGGGCAGACTGATCCTTCCATACGAGCATTTATCACGTTTTCAGAGTGATCTGACATCCTGAGTTTCGCGGATATACGCATTTCACACTGGTGCAAAAAATTGTCGTTTTATGAAAAAAGATGACAGAAAGTAATGACGAATAACTAAAAATATGATATCATAAGTCTCATGGAAAGGATTATCTGCTGATCGATCCAATGATCTGGTGGATATACATACGAACGGAATAGTTAAAGGAGAGAATGTATGAAGAAAAAAAGAATATGGAAAAGGGCAGCAATGTTGTTATCGGCGACGCTTCTTCTGACCGGATGTGGTGCAGGAAAGGCCGGGACACCGGATGATTATGCAACCAATAAGGGGTATGAGGAGGATACTACCCAGAAGAAGGGCTCCGGCGGCATTGCGAAGGAGGACATCAAGGTCGGCGTGCTGTACCTGTCCGATCCGGCAGAGGGAAGCGGTTATTCCTACACCCATGATCTGGGTGTAAAGGGGATGCAGGAGAATCTTCTGCTGTCGGACGATCAGATCGAACGCAAGATCGTGGATGATTCCGATGAAAAGGCTACTGAGAAAGCGATTAAGGAGTGCGTTTCTGACGGCTGCAATATTATATTTACCACAAGCTGGGGATATATGCAGGTGACCGCAGACATGGCGGAGAAGTATCCGGATGTATATTTTTCACACGGAACCGGTTATATGTCTAATGGCAAGAATTTTAACAACTACTTTGGTCGCATTTATCAGGCGAGATATCTCAGCGGAATCGTAGCTGGCATGAATACGAAGGACAATAAGATCGGTTATGTCGCGGCACAGGATTCTTCCAATTCTGAGGTGACCGGAGGCATTGATGCTTTCGCCATCGGTGTGGAGTCCGTCAATCCGAAGGCAAAGGTCTATGTGGATGTGACGAATAGCTGGTATGATGAGAAAAAGGAAAAGGAAGCTTCGGAGCGTCTGCTTGATATGGGGTGTGATGTGATGACACAGCATTGTGATACACCATATCCACAGACTCTGGCACAGGAGAAGGGAGTCTACGGGATTGGATACAATTCTGACATGAGCAAGGAGACGCCGGATTCCTGCCTGACCAGTGTCATATGGAACTGGAGTGCATATTATACATCTGCGGTCAAAAGTATCATTGATGGCACCTGGGATGGAAGCAATTATTATGGCGGTATGGCAGAGGGACTGGTAGGGATCACGGATCTGGCATCTTTTGCAGCGGAAGGTACACAGCAGAAAGTCGATGAGGCAACTGCCGGGATACTGAGTGGAGACAACAATGTATTTGATGGTGTTCTTGAAACCAATACCGGCAAAAAGATCGGCAAAAAGGGAAAGACTCTGGACGATGCAACCATCACAGGAAAGATCAACTGGTATTACCGCAATGTTGTTGTATTAAAATAAAAAGGCCGGTGAGAAAGGAATGAAAAATTTTATGAAATTTACATTACGAAAAAAGATCATTTTAAGTGCAATTTTGCCTCTTCTTTTACTGGGAGCCAGTGTTATCGTTATTGCGGCAACCATTGTGAAGGGGTCTATTATCAGTAAAGTGG
>OIYT01000646.1_pt1 | contig 31316 bp, 22 predicted proteins | sample 1588201 | NCBI WGS metagenome assembly OIYT01 (sample SAMN03283260) | human gut metagenome | biome: human-associated habitat; material: feces | host: Homo sapiens | place: USA | collected 2013
ATGCTCTTGTACTGTTTCTTGTCTATTTAATCATTTCAATGTTCTTGCGCTTTCGATTTCGATTCGCTTTCGTTTCGTTCTCAAAAGCGAGTGCAAAGTTATGCGATATTTTTGAACTCTCCAAATATTTTCGCAAAGAATTTTTTGAGCCAAAATGAACCATTTGCCACAAAAGTATGTTTTATAACATTTTATGAGGTTTTGCCGCTAAAAATTTTAACCTCCGTTAACAATATCAATTTCTTAAATTATAGGTGTACCTACCTTTTCTCAATAATTTTACTTATCTTTGAGGAAAAGAAAAATCACAGATGCTACCATTTATACACCTGCACGTACATACCCAGTTCTCCGTTCTCGACGGACAGGCATCCGTGCCCGCCCTCGTAGACAAGGCTATTGAAGACGGTATGCCGGGACTTGCTATCACCGACCACGGAAACATGTTTGGCATAAAAGAATTTTACAACTACGCCAAAAAGAAAAACGGTAAAGTAAAAGACCAGATATCCGAAGCTGAAAAAGCCTTGAAAGAAGCTGAAGAAAAAGGCGACACCGCAGCCATAGAGGAAAACAGACAGAAAATCGAGAGCCTGAAGAAAAAAATATTCAAGCCTATATTCGGCTGCGAGATGTATGTAGCGCTTAAATCGCTTCATGAGCATGTCGACAAGAAGGACACCGGACGTCACCTTATAGTACTGGCAAAAAATGAGACCGGTTACCATAACCTGATTAAAATAGTATCGCAGGCATGGACCGAAGGCTTCTATTCCCATCCGCGAACTGACAAGGCTGCCCTTGCCGCCCACAGCGAGGGTCTGATAGTGTGTTCGGCTTGTCTCGGCGGTGAAATACCTCGCCTTATCCAAGCAGGCGAAATCGAAGAAGCCGAAAAACAGGTGCAGTGGTTCAAGAATGTATTTGGAGAAGACTATTATATAGAACTTCAACGCCACAAGACCAACAAGCCGGGGGCAAACCGCACGACATACGAGGTTCAGGAATCGGTGAATCCCGAACTAATAAGAATCGCGCGCAAATATAATATAAAGATTGTAGCGACAAATGACGTGCATTTTGTCAACGAGACCGACGCCGAGGCGCATGACCGTCTTATCTGCGTCAGCACTAACAAGAACCTCACTGACGAGACACGAATGCGCTATACTAAACAAGAGTGGATGAAGACGCAGGCGCAGATGAACGAAATATTTGCCGACCTGCCCGAAGCGCTGACAAACACCTTGGAGATACTTGACAAGGTGACCACCTACTCTATCGACCACAAGCCTATATTGCCCAACTTCCCCCTTCCCGACGGCTTTACCGACAATGACGACTACCTGCGCTACCTTACTTACGAGGGCGCAAAACGGCGCTGGGGCGAAAATCTTGACGACGTACACCGTGAACGACTCGACTTCGAGCTTGACACGATTAAAAACATGGGATTTCCCGGATACTTCCTCATCGTACAGGATTTCATACGCGCCGGACGCGAGCGCGGGGTGTCCATCGGACCGGGGCGTGGGTCTGCAGCCGGCTCCGCTGTGGCATATTGCCTTGACATCACCCAGATTGACCCGATAAAATATGACTTGCTTTTCGAGCGATTCCTTAACCCCGACCGTATATCGCTCCCCGATATCGATATCGACTTCGATGACGACGGGCGAGCTGACGTGCTCCGATACGTGACCGAAAAATACGGAGCGGAAAAAGTAGCGCGAATCATCACCTACGGCACCATGGCGGCAAAATCAGCAATAAAAGATGTGGCGAGAATCGAGCAGCTCCCACTCTCGGAAAGCAACCGCCTCACAAAGCTTATCCCGCGTCACATGCCGGAGGTAAACGGCAAGGAACTTAAGCCCACGTTGAAAAACTGCTATGAGTATGTACCCGAGTTCCAACCGGAGCTCAACAGTCATAACCCACTAATAGTAGAGACCTTGCGCTATGCTAAAGAACTTGAAGGAAATGTGCGTAACACGGGTGTACATGCCTGCGGCGTGATTATCGGGCGTGACGACATCACTGACTGGGTGCCTGTAAGTACCGCTACAGATAAAGACGGGTCAAAACAGCTCGTGACACAATATGAAGGAAGCGTAATCGAGGACACCGGACTTATAAAAATGGACTTCCTCGGTCTAAAAACGCTATCTATAATAAAAGAAGCCCTCGCCAACATAAAGCAGACGCGCGGCATCGACGTTGACATAGATACAGTGCCTATCGACGACAAAAAGACCTACGAACTTTATTGCGCCGGAAAGACAACCGGCACATTCCAGTTTGAGTCGGCAGGCATGCAGAAATATCTTCGCGAGCTGCAACCTTCGGTCTTCGAGGACCTGATTGCGATGAACGCCCTCTATCGACCGGGGCCTATGGACTATATTCCTGACTTCATCGCCCGCAAGCATGGCAAATCGCCGATAGTCTACGATATCCCGGTCATGGAGCAATACCTCAAAGACACTTACGGAGTGACCGTATATCAGGAGCAGGTCATGCTTCTTTCAAGACTTCTCGCCAACTTCACGCGAGGCGAGAGCGACACCCTGCGTAAGGCGATGGGTAAAAAGCTCATTGACAAGATGAACGCACTGAAAGCAAAATTTCTTGAAGGCGGACAAGCCAACGGACACAAGAAAGAAGTACTTGAAAAAATATGGGCCGACTGGGAAAAATTTGCATCATACGCCTTCAACAAGAGTCACGCGACATGCTACTCATGGGTTGCATTCCAGACCGCGTACCTTAAGGCAAACTACCCTGCCGAATACATGGCTGCGGTGTTGAGCCGCAACCTTGCCGACATCACCAAGCTCACCAACTTCATGGATGAATGTAAGTCAATGAAAATCGATGTGCTCGGACCCGATGTCAACGAGTCGTTCTCGGCATTCGGTGTCAACAAGGATGGCAACATACGTTTCGGACTTGCCGCCATAAAAGGCGTGGGAGTCAATGTAGTGGCGGAAATCATCCGCGCACGTAACGAAGGTGGCACGTTCACCGACATATATGACTTCATGGAGCGCGTAGACCGCTCCGCAATCAACAGACGCACACTTGAAAACCTTGCCAACGCCGGGGCTTTTGACTGCTTTACCGATATCAAGCGAGAAGATTATTTCGAGCCCAACTCTAAGGGAGAGACCTTCGCGGAACTTCTTGTGAGATACGGTCAGAACTACCAAAACGACAAGAGCAAAAACGAGAACTCGCTCTTCGGTGACTTCGACGACAATCTCACGGCAGCCGGCCGACCGCCTGTCAAGCCTGCTCCCGAGATACCTCTCGCCGTGAAGCTTGAAAAGGAGAAGGAGCTTGTCGGGATGTATCTTTCAGCCAACCCGCTTGACCCGTATTACGTGGAATTGCAGTACGGCTGCATGACCCTGAAAGATTTCTCTTCGGAAGAAAATGACATCGTGCTCGGCAAGGAAATAACACTTGGAGGCATGGTCACGGAATTTTCTGTAAAACAGGGCAAGAAAGGTCCCTTCGGTATAATGAAGGTCGAGGATTACTCCGGTCCGGCAGAATTCATGATGTTTGGCAACGACTTCCTTAGTTTCCAGAAATTCGGTGTACCGGGTACAATCGTGCGCATTGTCGGCAAATATGAAAATATCTACGACCGCGTACGCTTCAAGATCATCAACATCTCGCTGATGGAAGATGTGAAAAAGGATCTCGTGTCACGTATCACCATCGATGTGAGTGCCGACCGCCTCAACGAAAACCTGCACAATGTCATCAAAGATTATGTACATCCCAAACCGGGCGAGGGACGACAGCTATTCTTCCGTGTACGCGAACCGGAACTTAGCCGCTCCGTAAGATTGGGCGCGGCAGTTAGCGTGTCGCTTGAACGGAAATTCCTGAAGGCGCTCAGCGACATGAATCTCGAATATGACATCGTGTGACGTCACTGTTGCGTAAAACAGGAATCTTTTCTAAATTTGCCCTTGTAAAAATACCAAGCAAGTAACTCGCGAAAATTAGCTGATATATAATTATGAAGTATTTACGAGGGATTTTGCGGATGGGAAGAAGGAATGTAGCGGGCTACATGACTGATTGACAGCCGGGAAATCACCGGAAAGACGAATAAGGATATGTCAGCCCGTAGGGTTACTGAAATAAAACTTATAAACTAATTTTTAAGAGTTACTTAACTACAAATAACTTATAATACAATCACAAAATTATGGCATTTAAATTTACTGACGGAAACGTAAAAGAATCTATTGCAAGCGGAAAGCTTTGTCTAATTGACTGCTGGGCTACATGGTGCGGACCCTGTGTGCGCATGAGTCCGATTATCGACGAGGTTGCCGAAGAGTTTGGCGACAAGGCTATCATCGGCAAATACAATGTTGACGAGGAGAGCGACCTCTCTGCCGAATATCGCATCATGTCAATCCCCACCCTCCTTTTCTTCAAAGACGGGAAACTGGTTGACCGTCTTGCAGGCTCACAATCCAAATCAACCCTTGAGGCTAAGATTAACAGCCTGCTCTGATTCCGGACAGACGACATAATACAGAAGGGGCTGAGTCAAAGTTTTGATTCAGCTCCTTTTTCTTGCCCTCATGTACCGGGCGAGCTTCCACTCGCCCCTACTTCAGCACTAATTATCAGGTTAATATCTATATGCCGATGTAGGGGCTTGTGGAAGCAAGCCCGCGTCACGACAGATATTGGCTATTTTGCACCCCCTCTCTTCTTTTATCGGCTAAAAGATTGTAGCCAGCACGTAGCCGGTGATTACCAGTGCCACTGCGACCTTGAAAAAAGTACCGCATAGAAAGCCTGTAAGCGAGCCTAATCCTGACTTTAACGCGCCTCTCACATTGCTCTTGCCGATAATCTCTCCCACAAAAGCCCCTACAAACGGACCCAATATCAAGCCCCACGGCATGAAAAACAATCCTGCAAATGTACCGAACATACTCCCCTTTCTGCCGTATGGAGTGCCCCCGAACCATCTCACCCCAAGTACAGGGATAATGTAGTCAGACACAACCGTAAGAAGCGTAAGCACACTAAGCACCAGCACTGTAATCCAATGCATCCCGGCACTTGCAGGCGTGAAAAGCAATATCAGATAACCTGCCATGGCAAGCGGCGGTCCCGGAATCACCGGCAAAAAACATCCGGCAATCCCTCCCGCACACAGTAAGACACTGACTATATAACAAAAAATATCCATATTGCGACAACGACAGCAACTACTCCTTTATTATTCAATGGTCAGGTATATTCATTTTCAGTATTCGACAACCGACACCAAGGTTTTCTGTTCGGATTCGTCGGTCCGCTCCCCATCTCCTTGATGCACCCGTTGCACATATATATGGAGTTTCTGCAGCCTGCTCCAAAGATTTATGTCAAAAGTAGGTTCCCACGCATCAACAGAAAAATCAGTGATATCGGAAATTTCCCAATCTTTTATTTCAAGTTCGGGAGTAAATGCCACACTTACCCTGCTGTCGCGTTCTGCATCACGGAAAATATAATAGGCGGCTTTTCCGTCAGATACAATTTTCGGTCTTGAAATAGGAATCATTTTAGTGCCTCCACCGGAAAGAGAAAACGGAGTCGTGCGCTTGCCCACAGTCGACATATTCCATCTGCCACCATCGAACCAAACTAACCTATATTGGGGGATTGAATCACCCTGTGAACGCCAATAGGTAGCTATATAGGGATGACCTGCGCCGTCAGCAGTCATTCCTGTCTGGTTGATGAGTTCTGACTTTTGAGGTATCTGCCATGCAATCTCAGCATTATCTATAGTGATAGGCAGTGTGTAGGATGTGCCGTCGCTACGCTGCCACGTAATCCCGCCGTCGGAAGATTGAGCATAACAGAGGTCGTGGTTGGTCTCGACAAGCCATGACTCGCGCCACACCCATGACAGATAAATCACACCGGCACCGTCAACATGCATCTGCCAGTAGGCATTGCGCTCCCCCTCTCCGTCAATAATCACATCATGCACGCGCCGCCATTGCCCGGTTTTGTGGTCGTAACGGTTCAGGATAAAGTTCCCTCTGCCGGAAGCACCCGCACGATATGCAAACAGGAGGTCGCCATCTGGCATAGAGTAAAATTCCGGATATGTCACATCCTGCTCATCCTGACCCGTCATTGGTTGAAGCTCACCAAACTCAAGCGATCCAGGAGCTTTTGCCCGGCAGTAACGCAACGGATGTCCATGATGGTCGAATGAGAGATGAAGCGTCCCCGACCCGTCAAGACCAAGACTTATCACATTATGCGCATCGTTGACATTACCGGTATATTGTGTCCGGCTTAAAATCCACCTATCTGAATCTATGTTGCGTTTACCCACCACAACAGTCCCTTCCGGATCATAGAAGGCGATAAACTGGAGTGAATCGTTGCTTACCAATGAACTTCCGCGGAACACGGTGGCATTTACCGACGTTTTACAATAACCTTCCCCCACAGGGACAATCCTGACAGCATAAATCTTGGCATACAGAGCCAGAAAAATCAATAAAAGAAGCTTTCTTGACATAAATTCCATAATCCTTGACTGCATTAACGGTATCGTTGGTTAGATTACAATTTCAGCAAAAATAGTTCATTCTCAACAAACACCAAAACCCAAGCCAATAAAAAATCATGGAACAAACACCCTTAATACATAATTCCCAGAATTCTTCGGCATTACAGGAAAGTCCACAAGTGCGCCTTCACCGCGTGGACAATTCATAGGGCTGTATATCAGTGCATATATCGTGTCACACTCACAATTTATGTAATCGAGATACTCTTTAAGCAACTGCTCGGTACCCGGTCTCTGTCTGACGGCGAGACGGTCATCGACCATCTCCATCAGCAGGTCAAAATCACCTGCTGAAAGGAGATGGGCAATGCCGCTAAATAATAATAACGCAAAAGCTCTAATCTTCATCCTCAAACAACATAAACAATTAAAAATTCTATTGGATTCTGAACTTATAGTCATATACTCTCTCGCGATTATCCCAAAATCTCAACACATAATTTCCAGGTCTAAATTGACTTACATCAATTGATTGGTTATTTTCATCGACAAATCCCTTCAATGGTCGTGTTATTATACCAGTTGTTATGGTTAGCGGAGTAAGTTCGTATCTAACCACACGTCTCAAATTCGCCAATCTTTGATTATTTAAAATGAAGAAGATTTTACCTCGTGACAATTTAGCTGTAAATAATTTCACATCTAAATTAATTGGTGAAAGTGTATAAGTATTACCACGTGTCATTCCATTTTGATTATACGACACAACTGTAAACTGCGTATAAAGGTCGACATCCACCGGTGCAGTAAAATAACCTTTCTTAAAATCAGGCACTTCAAATCGAGTAGGCAATCTCTCTCCTTCGACTAATTGTTCCACAATAATTTTCGTTGAACCCTCAAGGTTATTGATACCAAAGTCAAATTTTTTAACGTAATTATTAAGAGTCTCAACCGGTTGTCTACTCACTATTTTGGATTCGACAGATTGCGGCAAATAATCTATGGCTAAATATTTTACGTCATATTCCACATTGCTATTTTCATAATCAAAATATCCAAAAGTCACGCGTCCCCTAAGATAACCTTCACATGTTCTTGCATAATCGTCAACTGAATAGTGAAAATCCACATCACTTATTTTGACAGTTTCTGAAGTATCTAGGAACTCATTATAATAGACAATATCCCATGTACCATTTTTTAATAAGATTGAGACGGAGCAGCCACCGGGATTGCCAATCTTGCCATTTCCTATATTATAAGGATGATAGAGCATGCAAAATTTTATTAAGCTATCATTTGCTATTTTTTGAATATTAGAATAGCCTGAATGCGGTTTATTCGATTTTTTGTCATGTAGCTTATTTGGAGATGACAATGTCAACTCTCCTTTATATGGGATAACAGTTTGAGTTGAGCCTGACCACGAAAACCCATTTACATTTTCATCAGAACCGACAACAAAATTGGGTGTCCATCTTATACACTGCCGGAATAAACTTTCATAATTAGTATCGCTAATATCTCTCATCACTGTTCCTTTTCCGAAATCATAACTTAAAACTTCGGATATTTTGTTTTTTCCATCAGGGATGAAGTAATTTAATGACACACCATTCTCCCAAATTTCAGGAGCATATAATTTCATTCCATTAGAAATCAGGAGACTTCCTTTTGTCGCATTAGAATAAGCCACCTTGGGATCGGAAGAGCCTAAGGCTCTTCTTATTATCGCCTCAAATGGAAGTGGATGCGTTGTCGGTATCCCGAGTGTTTTATCTTTTTCGTTCCCTACGATTCCACTGCAAAACCCCAATCCTCTTGCAATATCGCGAATGACAAGAGAAACAAAATCATACTTATTCACAGGTGTACTTTCCAAAGAAAAAGAAATTTCATCAAGTCTATCTTCATTGTAAGTTATTGTAATATCATTCTCCTCAAAAAATGTGCTGTCTTTTATTGATTCCCAATATGAGTAGTTCATTCCTCGTATATATTCCATAAAGACAACGGCCTTTATTTGCGAACGTGAGGAAAGAAGATTATCATCTGGTGCCACTCCAAAATCACTGTCATAAGAACGAAGAAGGACCTTTGAAATAGCACCATTACCCAGTGTTCCAATTCTCGCAGTAATATTTATAGGAAATATTGTTGGAAGATTTTCAGCCCATATCTTAGCAGCATATTCAAATGCGCCCTTCTTTTCCGGAGTCCACTTCCCCTCATATACAATATTGAAAACAGTGCCGCCATTCAGGCTCCTAATTACCGGGATGTCAGTACATTTTTCGATATAAGTATCTGCGACAAATGTATCTAACTCAGTGTCAACTATTGCATTTGCATCTATTTGCGCCAACATAAAAACGAAAAAGATTATCAAACTTTTTTTAATCATATCTTGAATTTTAAAGATTTAACCTGATTTTCTCTTGTATTCACGACAAGGATATAATAACCCTTTTGCAATATCGATGCATCAATATCTTCTCCTGAACTCTGTGTATATACTACTTTTCCTGTTGAATCATATATAGCCAATCGGACTACAAGCTCCGACAACTCATTTAAGCGCAGGAATTTACCATCAAGCGAGATATCTAACTTTGACTCAACATCACATACTCCCGCGCTATGATATTCATTATATTTTTGCAGTATATACGGGTCTTCAATGTAATCATTAATAAATAGAACTTCTGACTGAATCCTTCCATAGTTATTTATTGCATACAGACAGAATGCCAATCCCCATGTCTTGTAGTTCTTTTCAAATCTGCAGAGAGAGCCATTGCTGTAAAAGGAGATTTCTTCACGAGGATTAGGGATAAAAACACCACTTTCCGATTCCTTATAAGTTCTTTCATCCATGAATCCGAGACGCAATTTTTCAATTCTTTTACATTCAAATTCCATCGACAAAGTACTATTTTTAGAATCAATCCAATCTTTTTCAAAATCGTATTTACAATCATATTTTATTGATAGAATCCTGATGTCTGACGGCAACAAATTAAACCTAATATCAATCGAATCCTTGTATTGATTTGTGGAGTCATGAATATACAACATGGCATAATAATATACATTATCATCATTTTCGTATCTTATTTGTTCTCCTTGCCACCAGTTTAATGGAGCCGTATCTACCACAAATCTTGAATCCGGTTTATCCGACTCAACGACAAGATATTTTTCATTTTTCCCGTAATCACTATAAATATATAGCTTCCACTCAACTAACGCGTTATCGTCGGAAGAGAATACATATACATCCTCTGTGAATACATCTTCTATGTTGATATAGCGAGTACCACCTTTAATCATCACTTCATGAGAAATACCCCGACAATATCCCGACAATAATCCTATCCATATAAATGCTAAAGAAAAAACATATCTCATTTCTTAAAATATTTAACAGTTTTAATCACTTGATTTTCCTCAATATAATTCAATATGTATATACCCTTCTTTAATCCGGACAACTCATTTTCAGAGGCTGTAGTCATGATATAGGAACCGAATGCATCATATACATGTATCCCGTCGCTTTTCTCGATGTCCTTTATTTTAAAAATATCGTTTTCTATTGACCAACCGGCCGGAAATGACAATGTTTTTGTAACAGTGCCATATTTATTTTTTACTTTAATATAAATCCACGAATCATAATTAACCGGGAGACTTTTTGTTACAGCATGTGCAAGAAATGGCTCTGAGAATCTATTTACGAGCAACACGGGATTATATTCACTTTCCATCTCAATCTCAATATAATCACTACCACAATATTCCACTTTATAATATAAATCATAAAACAATTGATTATCATCGAATTTTTGAGATAGAAATTGCACATTCAATATTCTAGGTTTTAATTCCAATGATATTTTATAAGACGCGTAAACATCTTCGCCGTTACACTTAGCATGAAATTCTATAAACCCGTAAATATCACCATTGATATTTATCTCATACTTATTTTCATCATCAATAGCAGGTATTTCAAATGTCATTTCACCCAAGCTTCTTTTTATTTCTTTTCGAGTACCGTCTTTTAGTGTTAATGCATACGACCACTCACAATCTACCAAAGTTGCTCCCGATGGATTATCAATAGTAAACGAATGATTCGCGTATGCTGAGGCAAGTCCATTATCTTCAATTCCGATTCCTACAATATTCAATTCAATGTTACTCCTTGGTATATTCCAACCAATTGCATTAAGAATTTCAATGGTCACATCATCAATCGACAAAATTTTTGCTCCGTACAACAGATCGTAAAACATGAGACTTTTTGGGTTATTCAAATAGATCATGCTTTTATATGGGCAATAGTATGGAGGGGTGTATAATAAATGATCGGCATCCATTTTCAGCACATAGATTCCGGAATTATCCTTATCAGTAACAAATTTATTCAATTCCAAAGACAAATTTCTACCAATATTAGGAATATCAACAAGTCTTTTTCCAGACGAAGAAAAGATTAAATAATCACAGGGAGAATACCCATCATTTGTGCCAAAGTGTATAATTTGCTCTCCACTTCTGATTAAAGAAGTCACACTTGACCCAAAACCCAATGTTATGCCGATTGAACGAAGCATTGCAAATGTAAGATTTTTCTCACCATGAACTGCCTCGGTTGTATTGTCACAACTCCACCCTGCGCCTAAATGAATGTCTATAAGTGCATCGGGAATCCTCTCAAATTCACTTCTTTCGCTTATAAAATTATAATAATATGATGCCGGAAAAGCCCTAGAATCTTTTTGATAATATCCTACCGATATCTCTACATCGGCCAATGCCTTCAGTGCGCCACTAAAATGTAAAGTTATTGGTTTTGGATTACACAACACTGACTGCCATATATCTGCAGCTGCACGTATGCACATTATCATCGAATCCGGAAGATTATCAGTCGTAATCTCAATAACTCCAGCATTTTTATTTAGCCGTTTAGATTTGTTTAATATCGGACACACCATAATTTCATCATCAAGTCCATACGAAAAACTTTCCCGATAACTGAGACCAAACCTCTGATTTCCATAAGAGACCAAAGAAATTGACAATAATAAGACTAACGAAAATAAAATTCTTTCTTTCATTAAAAATCAAATAAGTTATGGTACGCTGATTTCAAACAGCTATGATTTATAAATCATGGATTAGTATGACGTTTCTTTATTGCGCCGGGAATATATATCCTTCGTATTCTGAATTATCAACCTTTATTTCAAGTACAATCACATTGTCTTTAGGCAATGTGACTTCAGAACTGCCATAGACAATCCGATTAGTGTACACCTCACCAGTAGAAGCATCTTTTGCTTTCAACTCTACACGACCCGCTTCCTCAAGAATTTTAACCGACAAGACTCCTTCATCATAAGTACAATCCACAGGAGGAGTCCATTCGTCACGGTGCTTATTATCTCCGTTCTTATCACGAAAATCGACTTTTCGTTCTGCCATAGAATATAAAGAAACTATAGCCATAGCTGAAATTAACAATACTTTCTTCATTGCAATATTTTTTTGCAAAAATAAGTGTCAACCAATAAAATCACAAATTCAAAGCCATAGAAAAACCTATCTTGAAGCAGCATTATGTCCCTAATAGTCAACAACTTAGCGTCATGATAGATTATATAATCTATCATGACACTAACATACAGATTATCAATATATAATATAAATTAAAAGATAGACAGACCCACTATCCTATAGCATTTAAGAACTCGTGTGCATCAGACAGCACCGAAGCTGCAATCTTTTTCTTCAGTCTGGATTTCTGATTATAGAGATTAGACGGCATGGTCTGAGTGAAACAACAAATTGAACGGGCTGAGAAACCCGACATAAAATATATTACAAGTCTGATTTCAGTAGGTGATAAGTTGACTTGCTTTCGTAATCTCTTTATAATATTATTTTTATACTTATTTAGTGCTGTTTCGAGCGTTTCCATAGTTTCCTCAGAAGAAAATGATTCAATAATCTTTGCTACATCTTTATAAATTATCTCCTTATTCTTATTATTGCCTGACTGCTCGAAATAGCTATCACACAACGACTGTACCGTATCAAATTTGTGGCGTAATAATTCATCTATATATAATGTTGCATCCGAATTATCACGCATCAAAGCATCTCGTTCATTTTGAATTGATACGAGAATATTTTCAAACTCTATACGCCTTTTCTTATTTCTATTATATAGGAGTACAACTACAATTAATATTGAACAGAAGGAAAAAATTCCAATAAGTATTATTCGATTTCTATCACGTTCCGCTCTTACTGCGATGCTTTTGCTTTTTTGTCGATAATAATCTTGATGAACTTTGTTTAGCTGTTGATTTAAAATTATAGTTTGAATAGAATCTCTCATCTTTTCTATTTTGTCATCATATAATGCCATCGCTTCTGCATTCTTATCATAACAAGCCATATTATAAAATATCCCGTATACAGTAACAGCCTCCTCTGATGTTAATCTTTTCAAAGACTCTCTTTTATAAAATTCAGATTTTGATTTGTTTCCAATATGGTAATATGCCAATGACAAGTAAGCGAGAATCCGTGCATCCTCCAAAGCATCAGCGATACTATCCGAATTGGAACAACGCCTTATAATTTCCAGATAATTCTTCAGACCCATCAAAGATGTCAACGAGCGTCTCATGGCATCATTAATAACATCAGCATCTTCACAACTCGAAAAACGTATACTGTCAAACATCTCCAGTCCCCGAACATAATTCCCTACATTATTATACGCATTGCCGAGATTCAAAGCAGCAAAATCAGCATGATCATTTTTACCTGCCTTACAATAATTTTCTAAAGCAAGTATCGCATACTGCAATTCATCATCGTTACCATAGACGTCACAATATGCCTGTGCCAATAACTCATATATCATGCCGAGATAGTAATAATCGCCAAGACTTAGGGCTATTTCTTCGGCATCTAAAGCTGCGACAATTCCGCCGGAGTGGTTTCCAAGCCGATGTTTGATTATTCCGTCATAGAAGCAGGCAAGCATCTTGTTACGTGACGGTTGCTTTTCACAATAATAGTCGGATGCAATGGAAATCAATGAGTCATCATTTACGTCTATAAAATTTTTATATAAAGCTTGCGACATGAACAGGGCATAGTCAGCTTTAAGTCTTTCGCCACTTATTTCATCAGGATTAATATTTTGTAAAATCTTTAAAGCACTATCCGGCAAACTGTCCATTATAGATGCACTTTCATCTATGAGAGATCTCACAGCCAACTGGCGGCAACCAGACAGCAAAATAATGAACAATAGTAACCAAGGCAAGGTTTTCATAACAAAATCCAATAACAAGAGATGGCAAATATACTAAATTTTAAGAGATTGTCTAAATTTATTTGATACAGATTTTGAGAGGGATTATCAGATGGATTTTTGATTGCGATGAAGGAGCGTAGCTGTGGCTACGAGACTGAAGAGCGGGCAAAAAGACGCTGACAAGCGCCTAAAACGCAAAGTAATGTAAATTTTCGACAATCTCTAAGGAAAGGGCAATAAAAAAGTGGTAGACAGAAATCTGTCTATCACTTTTTAAGTTGTTGTCAGGGCAAAGATTATTCTGCAGCGGGAGTCTCAGCCTCAGCGGCGGGAGTCTCTTCAGTTGCAGCTGCTTCAGCGGCTGCGGCAGCCTCAGCTTCAGCCTTGGCAGCAGCGAGCTCAGCCTTTTTCTTTGCAACCTCTTCAGCCTTAGCCTTATTCTTTGCGGTTTCAGCCTCAAGACGCTGTTTAACCTCAAGTTCCTTCTTGCTTGCCATAGAAGCCTTTGCAGCATCAACGGTAGCCTGACGGTTAGACTTCCATGCCTCGAAACGACGCTGAGCCTCAGCCTCGTCAAAAGCACCCTTCTTTACACCGCCCTGAAGATGCTTCATAAGGAGCACACCTTCGTGAGAAAGAATTGAACGCACTGTGTCGGTGGGTTGAGCACCTACGTTAAGCCAATACAAAGCCCGCTCGAAGTTTAAAGTTACTGTAGCAGGATTAGTGTTCGGATTATAAGAACCTATCCTTTCAATAAATTTACCATCTCGTGGTGCCCTGCTATCGGCGATTACAATAGGATAAAACGCATAGTTCTTGCGACCATGACGCTGTAATCTGATTTTAGTTGCCATTGGTTAATTGTTAATTAAGTGGTTTTGTATTTGCAAAATGCGGTGCAAAGGTAAGGATTTACTTTCAATCCTCAAAACATTTTGCAGTTTACTTTCTCCGGTCATGTAAAGATTTATCATTCTGACTGTTTTGCCGGAGTGATTATCGCCGCAAACCCGCCTCCTGAAGCCATTGCAGCATCAAGTTCGCTGCAGGAAGTCACCCGACGCTCTTCACGGCGGCAGTCGGCACCGTTACGGTTTACATTTACCCCGTCACTCATGGTCACGGCATTGTATGCGACCCCGGGGGCAAGGAACGACAGCGGAATCTTGAGGTCGCGGGGAGTAAGCGATGTAAGCGCACCCACATACCATGTATCGCCTTTGCGACGTGCCACCGCTATATACTCCCCTACCTCACCGGCAAGAACACGGGTCTCGTCAAACACTGTCGGTATTGCCGAGATAAACCTCAGGCTCTCCGGATTACTCCTGTATGCACCGGGCGAATCGGCAAGCATCTGCAACGGAGCCTCATACACCACATACATCGCAAGCTGATGCGCCCGTGTGCCGAAACTCATCGGAGTGTCGTTGATACTGCGGTAATTGCCCGGGGCGGCGTTTGTCATCGCACCCGGAGTGTAGTCCATCGGACCTGCAGCCATGCGGATAAACGGCGCGGTCACGTCATAACGCATCACGTCGATGCCCGGTTTTCCGTCGACTACAGGCAGCCACTTGTAATTTTCAAGACCCTTCACGCCCTCGAAGTTGACCACGTTGGGATATGTGCGCTGGATGCCGGTAGCCTTCATGCCGTGGAGGTCGAGCAAAAGCCGGTTTCGCGCGGCGGCATCGGCTATCCTTGTCATCGACTCTATCACCCGGCGGTCGTCGCGGTCAAAGAAGTCGACCTTGAACCCGGCGATACCGAGACCGGCATAATGGGGAAACGCCACATCCATCTCCTTGTCGACATCGCGCCAACGCGCCCAGAGAATCACGCCTACGCCCTTCTCCTTTCCATAGCGGGCAAGCTCGGCGATATCTATCCCTTCGACAGGCGACATCAGCGACTCACGGCTCCAGCCCTCATCAATGATGATATATTCCAGCCCGTTTTCGGCGGCGAAATCTATATAATATTTATATGTGGGAGTATTTATGCCTGCGGGAAAGTCAACGCCGGTCACATTCCAGTTGTTCCACCAGTCCCATGCCACTTTTCCCGGCTTTATCCAGCTTGTATCGGCGATACGAGAGGGAGAAGCAAGACGCTGTGCCATATCGCTGTCGGCAAGCTGACTGTCGGAGGTGGCGACTGTGACAGCGCGCCACGGCAATGTCACCGTTCCTTCAATTTCGGCTATATAGGAAGCGGTCTCCACCGGTATAAGATTCAGCTCGCTGAAGCCGCCAATTTTTTCGGAAAGAGGCTCCGGAGCGAAACGCGCCTCTATCGAGTTGGCATTTTCCCCCTTGACAAGAAACATGCCGGGATAACCCTCGACATCGCCCTCCATTATAAGAGCTTTCTTCCCGTGAGGCAGCTCGACAAGAAGAGGCACAATCGCAAGAGAGTCGGCATACATCTCTGATATCGGCGACTCGTCATAATAAGATTCAAAAGAGTAGCTGTAAGGATAATCAGCATCACGGAGGTCGTTGACGTATGGTATAAACGCCTTGTAATCACCGGCAAAGTTAAACATAGCCTCTTCTGAGGTCACGCGACGCGCACCTTTGCCGTCGAGCGACAGGCGGTAAGCAGCACCGTCGTCGTATGCCCTGAAAATCACGGATAGTCCGTCGGATAGCCGTAACGTAAGCTCGTTGTACACATCCTTCACCTCCGACTTTTTATAAAACGGAGTGGCGAATGACGTATCGACTTTACGGGTAGACACTTTCTTTACGCGAGGCGACGCACCGAGTACCTTCCCGTCGGATAGCGACAGGGAAATCGGTGACGGGGCGATAACCGTCGTCGAATCGTGCATCAACGACCATGTGAGCCGCTTTCCGGCATCCACCGTCAACCGGACATGTCCGTCGGGCGACGACAAGGTATATTCTTTGGCATTTACCACTCCTGCGGCGATACCGCATACCGCGAGCGCGGCAACTATAAATCTATTCATGATTATTCAGGCTGATATGTGAATGAACGGAAAGTGGCGGTAGCGTCACCGACTGCAAACAAACCGATGGTGATTCCTGTGAATCCGCCCGCAGTCTCGGTAGAAAGATAACGCGTGTCGAGCCGTCCGAGGGAATAATCCTTGCCGTCGATCACACATGAAAAGTCATATTTCTCTGCACTGCCCTTTACGGATAGTGTAACCGGTGTGCCCGGCGCAACCTCGACCGGCAACGTCTTTTCCCCGCTGATGGAGTTAAGCTGATAACGCAGCGTCACGCGCTGAGTGCCGTCGGCATCTTCGTCGGCATTCTCAGCAAGATACAGGTCGTAGTGTGACATCGTGTCCATATACACCGACAATCCCGCCTCGGCATTTTTCTTACACTCGCCGAGCGATACCACAGTCGACACATTGAAATTGATATCCTGCTGCCTTACAGCCACGTAAGTCGGGCTTTCGATACTGTTAAGATTCACGTCACTCCCTTTCAGTGCCAGCCCCTCCGGCGAAAGGATGTAATTGTCCATGTGAGGGTTGCGCAGATACACCCAGTTATAGGGCAATTTCTTCATGGTGGTGAAATCGTAAGTAACCGCGCGACTCATCGGCTCGGTCTGAGGCAGTGTCGCCACATCCATATTGACCTCTATCGTCCCGTTGCCGTTTACCACCGGCCAGCCTTCGGCGTTCCATGTCACCGGTGCGAGATATGTCTCGCGACCGGTAAGGTGCATGTTATTGGTCTGCGGGCGGAAAGCGAGGCATACGAGCCACCACGAGCCGTCGTGCGCTTCCACAAGGTCGGCATGCCCGGTGCCCTGTATCGGATTGGACTGCGCTATCTGGCGCTGATGATATAGAATCGGGTTATCTGGATTTGCCTCGTAAGGACCGTATATGTCGCGGCTGCGGGCTATTGTCACCTGATGTCCCATTTCCGTACCACCTTCAGCAATCATGAGATAATACCAGCCATCTTTCTTATAGATGTGCGGGGCTTCGGGATGACGTCCACCGGTGCCTCCCCATATACGGCGCGACTCGGTAAGCTGCTTGCCTGTCACCGGGTCAATCTCGCAAAGCCATATCGCCCCGTCGGGATTTGACACAAAATATGTCTTGCCGTCGGCAAACAGGAGCGACGGGTCGATACCGCCCTGATCAAGCCATACAGGCTCGCTCCACGGACCTGCAGGGTCAGTCGCTGTCACGAAAAAGTTGCCCCTGCCGTTATCACCGTTACCTACATTGGTGGTTATCATATAATATGTGCCGTCATTATACCGTATCGTGGGAGCATATATGCCGAGCCAAGCCGATGCGTTTTTCAACGGCAACTGCGATTCGCGGTCAAGCACATTGCCTATCTGGTTCCAGTGGATAAGGTCTTTACTATGAAAGACAGGCACACCGGGGAAAAACTGAAAACTGCTGTTTACAAGATAATAGTCATCGCCTACCCTGCACACACTCGGGTCAGGGTAAAATCCCGGAATTACCGGGTTGACATAACCCTCGGCGACTGCCGCGCCTGCGTGTAACGATGCAGCTACAAGCAGGGATGATAGGAAAACATGTTTCATGATAGTGACTGGTTTATGTTGGTTATTTTGGGTAAGTAACTGAAATAAAAACATATAAACTAATTTTTAAGAGTTACTTATTACTTTTTTGAATGTTCTTTTATTATGCCGTTGCGGTAGGCGTAGAGAAGTTCTATAAGTTCATCAATCTGCCCGAGCAGTTCCTTGCCTTTATCAGTATCGCGCACACGCATACGCTTTTGGCTCAGCTCCACAATCTGCGTTGTGCTCACGATGTCGGTGCCGTTCTTTATCGCCTCCTCAGCCGAAGTAAACGGCTCATGCTGCACGAGCTGGAATCCACGGCTGTGATACACGAGCGTATATCCGGCTATACCTGTCGTGCCGTGGTAAGCCTTGGCAAATCCACCGTCGATTACCATGAGTTTGCCGTTTGCTCTTATAGGCGTCTCACCCTTGTTGATTCTCACCGGCACATGACCGTTGATTATATGGCGGTGCTCGCCTTCTACCTCGAACGCGTCAAGTATCATGTCGCACACCTCCTCTTTATCGCGCAAAGTATAGTAATGTCCTTTTTCCTCCTTGTGGGTTGCGGGGTCTACAAGGAAATAGCGTTCAAATGTCGCCATCTTCGACTTGTCAAAGAGCGGTGAGTCGGGTCCACACCACAGATACCAGTAATAGTCACGCGCAAAGTCCCGGTCGGCGGCAGGTGTGTCATCGTTAAACGCCGAGCGCATTATCATGCCTATCTGCCTGAAAAGCTCGCTTCCCTTATATTTTTCACCGCGCAGCTCGACCTCCTTGAGTGAGCCGTCGGCATTCAACGGCATCGAGGCATGGAAAAGCAGGTTGGAGTTGTACACCCCGTACATACTGCCGTGAGAGAACAGACATTGGATATGCTTGCGCAGCTTGTCACTGATACGGAACGAATGATGCAGTTTATTTACAAGCTCAGTCTCTTCTGCGGTAAGCCTATAAGGATGGGCAGGGTCAACGCTAGGGAAATGATTGTCTTTCATTTCATACTCCACCCCGTCGACAACAAACGCCTTACGGTCGAAATCGATATGCTCAAGCAGCTTGCGGTCCTGCATTCCCCAGTCGGGATGCTTGTCGGCAAGAGCTGCCTCAAGTTTAAACTGTATTATGCTTATAGCCTTGTGCATCTTTGCTATAAGACGCTGCGTCTTTTCACTGTGGGTCGTGTCCTCGGGGTCAAGCCGTGGACCGAAGCCCTGACATTCGTCATCACCGTAGGTCTCCATGGCAAATGTGGCAAGCGGCACAAGATTTATGCCGTAGCCGTCTTCTATGGTCGCCATGTTGCCGTAACGGAGTGACAGGCGCAATACATTGGCTATACAGGCATCATTGCCTGCCGCGGCTCCCATCCACAGCGCGTCATGATTGCCCCACTGTATGTCAAAATTACCGTAGTCACACAACGTATCCATGATTAGATGCGCGCCGGGCCCGCGGTCATATATGTCGCCCAGTATATGCAGCTGGTCGATACTCAGGCGCTGTATCACATTACAAAGGGCAATGATAAATGAGTCCGCCTGACCGGTAAGGATGATGGTCTCGACAATACGGTTGAAATATGCCTGCTTGTTGTCATCGGAGGGCGATTCGTGCAGAAGTTCCTCGATAATGTAAGCAAATTCCTTTGGAAGAGCCTTTCTTACTTTTGAACGGGTATATTTCGACGACACGGTCTGACACACACGTACAAGCTGATGAAGCGTGACATTGTAAAAGTCGTCAAGATTATCCTCCGACGCGCGTATATATTCAAGTTTCTGCTCCGGATAATAAATCAGCGAGCATAGCTCGCGTATCTCCTGTTCGCGCAGCGATGTGCCGAATATCTCGGTCACCTTACGCTTTATATTGCCGGAGGCGTTTTTCAGGATATGCCTGAACGCTTCATGCTCCCCGTGAATGTCGGCGACAAAATGCTCCGTGCCTTTCGGAAGGTTAAGTATCGCCTCAAGATTGATAATTTCCGTACTTGCGGCACTGATATTGTTAAATGTTTGCGATAGCAGTTCAAGCACTCGGCGGTCATTCTCTATTCGCCCGGGCGTTATATCGGTTGTGTGAAGTGTCATTTGGACAGTCAGTTTTACGAGGTTTCTACAAAATTAGCAAAAGTTGAACAATAGTCCAACGCAAAAACCTTATTTAATGTTCCTCTCAACACAGCCATACCGAATTGACTACATTTATCATATCACCAAAAGCTCCAAACGCCCCAAACACATATCATTTTGCCGCCATTTTTCATAAAAAGATGACATTTTTCACAAATTTCTTGCATTTTCAGATTTCTTTTACTTATTTTGCGCCAGTATTATTTCTTTTAACACAACGTCATGAAAAAGTTAATTACTTTAACAAGTTCTTTGTTATGTGCAGCGGCTCTGATTGCAGGAAGCACAGATTTTGCTTTGGACATGAAATTCAAGAATGCCGAACCGGCTCTTTCAAGCAAGCAAAAAGAGGTATTCAAGTCTTTCATGGGTAATAGTTATACTAATGCAGCAGCGATAGCCGCGACAAAAGTGCAGGCAAAAGCCCAGGCACAGCTTCCTCCGGGAATCAAGATTGAATCGGTACTTTCTGAGGATTTCTCAAAATGGACTGAAGGAAAGGTCGGCGAACCGTCTGCCGAATATGTGACCGACGAGTTTGCAGCCACCGCAATGGACTACCCAGGAGAATGGACTTTGTGGCACGTAAACCAGGCAGGAGGAACCGCTTTCTGTAATTTTGAGAGGACAGACGAGGATGACCCCGGTTATGTAAAGACTCCGGCGATAGATGTCAGCGGAGGACAAGGCGTCTACCGTATCACTTGCCGCGCGATGAACGCCAACCCCAATGCCCAGGACCAGTTGCTCCAAGGATTTTTCCTTGACGAAACAGTAAGCCAGATAAGATTCGCATCAGCCCAACCGCTTGTCTACAACGAATGGACCGAATGTGAGTGGATTGGCACCGGAGGCTTGAAGGAATTGTCTTGTATGCTTTTCGGCTGGAAAGGTCTGGTCTATATCGACTGGATTAAAGTCGACCAGCTGATTTATCCTCTCGATTCACCCGCCGACGTGAATGCATTCCTTTCCAATGCCACAAAGATAGATGTCACATGGGGAAAGGTTGACGGAGCCACAGGTTATAAAGTGGAACTCGTTGACGATGAAGGGAACACCCTCGCGTCAGAAGAAACCGGCGATACAGATGCCACAACACTCTCTGCAAGAGTCGACGGTGAAACGACCTACAGGGTATATGTAACCGCACTTAATGGAGAAAACTATTCCTATCCCGGTGGTTGGTTTGGTGAATTTGAAGCAGGAGAAGTAGGCGCAGCTACCGCACTCGCAGCCACTGACATCACAGAAAACGGATTTACCGCCAACTGGACTGCAGCTGATTTCGCAGCAAACTACCGCATCCTTACCCGCTATACCCATACAGCCGAGACTGACGGAGAAGAATATGTGCTTCTCGACGAATATTTCAAAAATGTACCTGCAGAAGCTAACGAATACAATCCGTTGCAGTTTATTCCCCTTATGGGCATGGGCGGTTTTGACATGTATATGAGCCGTCACGGATGGGACACTGACGCTGCGGTAATGATGAACATGGGAGGTGTCATGCCGGGACTTATACTCATGAACATGTATGCCAGTGCCGGACTTAAGGGACAGCTGATTTCACCGGTGGGTGACTTCTCTGTAGGAAATGGCACAGTCTACCTGAAGGGTATGGGTCTCACAGGAGCCGATGACGCGATAATCACTTTCGGATTTGTCGACAGCACGGGTGAAATGTATGCCTCAACCGAATTTGAACTTTCAACCGAAGGCGACATGATTGATGCTGAACTTACCGGAGGTAAGGCAGACAGCCGGCTGGTAATGTACATCTCCGATGCTGCAGGTGAAGAAATGGCATTCTTCCCTAACCTTAACATGACAATGAAGCTCAACGCAGGCGAGACAATGTCCTTTACTTATGACACCTATGTTGCCGACGGCGAAGATACCTCCATGAAGATTGAGACTCCATTCGCTCAGAACGACAAATATGAATACGCCGTACAGGGATATTTCAGCAAGGACAACCTCGGCAAGATATCTGACTTCGTGACCGTCACCAGAGGCACAGTATCAATCGATTCAGCTATCGCATCGGGCGCATCGGTAAGCGTTGACGGCAATGCGGTAACCGTTGTCAATCCCGGCTGCGAGGCTGTGGCAATCTACTCTGTAGACGGCTGCAAGAAATATGACGGTGCATCGGAATCCGTCTCTGTAGCACTCGAAAAGGGTATCTATGTAGTATGTGTTGGTGATCGCACTTTCAAAGTAGCTCTCTGATGAATATTATTAACCGTACATTAACTCTGTGTGCCGCGACAATGATGTGTGTCGCGGCACACAGTGCTTCTCTACGCATAGGTTATTGCGAAGGAGAAGTGACTGACGACGGAGTGTCTAAAGTGGGAAAGACCACAATTTCCGCCGCCATAATCCTTCACGAAAAGGAACTTGCCAAATACGCCGGAGCCGAGGTAACAGGTATCCGTGTCGGACTCGCCACGGCTGAAGGCATCGACAACCTTACCGGCTGGATAAGACCTTCACTTGAAAGTGATAATCTTGACGAGGTAAAAATACAATCGCCTCAAGCCGGATGGAACGAAGCATCTCTTGACGGCGGGGTCAAGATTGACGGCAAACCGCTTGCTGTCGGATTCTCATATTCGCAGGGGAAGTCGGTACAAGCCATCTCTCTTGTCGGCACACCTGTCGCCGACGGTTTTTGGCTTGGCAAGTATGACACCAAGACCGGTGTAGACAAATGGGAGGCTCCCTCTTCAGCCTTCGGCGTACTTAGCGTCGAACTGATTATCAGCGACCCGTCATTCCCCGAAAAAGACATTGAGATAACAGATGTCGCCTTTGATGAAATGCCGGTAAAGCATGGCAGCGACATAGCTATGACTGTGACCGTTCATAATGCAGCATTGAAAACAATCGATAATTTTACCTGGGGTTATGAAACAGGAGATGAAAAAAAATCATTTTCCGTCAATAGCACGCTTAATCCACAGGAATACGCAGTTTTCACATGTGAGATACCGACCTCTTCATTCACCGATGATGAAACACGCCTGCTAAAAGTGACAGTTGACACCGAAGCTGACGGCAAGACCGATAACAATTACAGGGATGTCATGGTGGGGACTTATACCAACAGCATTCCGCGCATGACCCTAATTGAAGAATTTACAAGCGAGGAATGCGGCAACTGTCCGAGAGGAATCGGCACACTGCAGGAATGTATGGACAACGGCTATGCCAATCGTATCGCCATTGTGGCTCACCACGTAGGATATAAATACGACTGGCTTACCGTGGAAGAAGACAAGGTGTATGAATGGTTTTACGATCCGCAGGGACTTGACGGCACTTTTGCTCCCGCAGTCATGCTTGACCGCACGATGCTTCCGCGAAAGAAATCGCCTGTACGCTCGTTAGGATATTACTCCGAGTTTGCCCCGCAGCTTGATGACGCTCTCGGAATCCCCGCATTTGTGTCAGTCGATGTTGCCATGGATTATGATGCCGACACTCACAATCTGGATGTGATAGTCAACGCCGAAAAGCTGCCCGTCTTTGACACCCAGTGCATGTCGCCGCGTATCAATGTATATCTGGTTGAAGACAAGATTCTGCATCACAACCAGGCGGGTATAAGCTCCGATACATTCACTCACAGCCACGTATATCGCAAACGTCTTACCGATACATGGGGCGACTCTTTCTCTTGGGATGGCGGCAAGATGACGCGTACTTTCAGCTGCACAGTACCTGACAGTTGGAAGGTGGAAAATCTTGAAGCGGTGGCTTTCATCGCCTCTCATGATGCCGATGACATTGATAACTGCCGTGTATTCAATGCAGCCAAATGGAAAACCGGTACTACCGCAATCGGCTTGCCCACTTTCGACAATGAGGCAGTATCAGTTGAATATTACGACATCTCGGGACGAAAGGTTGCCGAGCCGACAAACGGATTGTATATACGGCGCGCAATTCATCCCGACGGTAAAGTAACTGCCGACAAGATTATGATTCAGCAATAACGCCTGAACTGATTTCATCACAATGGGATGTGGCTCAAACACGCCACATCCCATTTCTTTTTCACCACTTTTTGTTATATTTGCGTTATTCAAATCACAGATTGGTCAAATGAAGAAAAAAACGAGATTTATCCCCATACTCTTGGCAGTTATTGCAGTGATTATCGTCATTGTAGCGGCATCAGTTTATTTCAGCTATATCGTCAAGGGATATGACGGTAACGACACGAAATGGATATATGTGACCGCCACGATGGATGACGATGACATCGCATCAATGCTTGAATCGGAACTTGGGACTACGGGAAAAAGAGCTGCGACACTCTTGTCGCTGACAAGTGCCGATGCAACCCGCGCCCACGGCGCATACATGATAGAGCCTGGCATGAGCGCGGTAACCATATACCGGAAACTGTCAAGAGGAGCGCAGACCCCAGTAAAACTGACTTTCAACAATCTGCGCACAATCAACCAGCTTGCCGCAAGGATAGGCTCTCGTCTTGATACCGATTCAGCGGCATTTATTGCGGCTTGTGACTCCATTCTGCCCCCAAAAGGCTTCAACCGCGCCGGATATGCGGCGGCATTTATCCCTGATTCGTATGAATTTTACTGGACGGCATCACCTGAAAAAGTTGTAAACACCCTTCTCGGATATCGTGACCGATACTGGAATGACGAGCGACGCGCAAAAGCATCTAAACTCGGGCTGACACCGGTGCAGGTCGCCACAATCGCCTCCATAGCCGAAGAGGAGACCAACGACCGTGGAGAACGCGCCACCGTCGGGCGACTTTACCTCAACCGCTATGAAAAAGGGATGAAACTGCAGGCAGACCCGACCGTAAAGTTTGCGGTCGGAGATTTCTCACTACGCCGTATAACCGGGAAACACCTTGCCATCCCGTCGCCTTACAACACCTATCTCAATATAGGTCTTCCGCCGGGGCCCATCCGCATTGCCGATGCCGCGACAATGACGGCTATCCTTGACTCAAAACCTCACCCGTATTTATATATGTGCGCCAAGGAAGATTTTTCCGGCAGACATAACTTCGCCACTACCTATGCCGAACATCAGCGTAACGCCGCGCGTTACCACAAGGCACTTAACTCACGCAACATAAAATAATACCGACCATGAACAAGTCTGACAACGATGACCGGCTCGTAGTGTTCAATTCCTACGTAAACGATGCCGATGCCTATATCGCAAAAGGAGTCCTTGAGACCAACGGAGTGCCGTGTATCATCAACAACGAGATATTCTCGTCGGTATATCCGGTGGGACTGGCTCCATGGGGGTCGATCAAGCTGCTTATATTCCGCCGCGACATGGAAAAGGCTATACGAATAATGAAGTCGAAACCTCTCCCAGGTCAGCCGGAAGATTAGGACACATGGTTATGTGCCGCATGTTCATGGCGCCGTGTCTGCAGGGTGATATATTCATCGTAGTACGCGAGCAGGAGAGTTGTCAGCGGCAACGCTATTATAAGCCCGAGGAAACCGAGCAGGCATCCCCACACCGAGAGTGAAAGCAATATTATAGCCGGATTAAGCCCCATCGCCTTACCCATGATTTTAGGCGTGAGGTAAAGATCCTGTATAGCCTGCACTATCGCATAAACCGCCATGCACTCCCAGAAAATCACCCAGAAGTTGACACCGGAGTCGACCGAGCATACCAGACACAATATCGTGGTAGGAATTATCGATATCAGCTGTAGATAAGGCACCATGTTCAATAAACCGATAAACATACCGAGTACTATTGCAAGAGGCATGTCGATGATAAGGAAACCGATGCTGAAAAGCACACCCACACAAAATGCGACAAGTGCCTGACCACGGAAATAATGGTTCATGGACCGTTGTATGTCACGGCCTATACGGAATACCGTGCGGCGGTACATCGGAGGCACAAGATGACGACCCATAAGCGCAAGTTTCTCATAGTCCAGCATGATGAATATCACATACAGGAATACTATAAACCAGCTTAACAGACCGATAATCATGCTGATACCGCTTGTCACCACACTCCATGTGGATGACAATACGTTTTCCAGCATCTTAATCTGGTCTTCCCGCCGCATCAGACTTGCCAGGTATTCAAAATCAACATACTTTTTTATAAACGAATGTACACCCTCAGGCATGAAAGGTATTTCGAGTTCGGTATTGGAATACACCTTCAACAGGTGTCCCATGTGCTGCATCTCGCTCATAATCATAGGCACAAGCACATAACACAATATCCCGAAAAGGAAAGTCGCCTCAAAAAGCGTGATAAAGATGGCAACCACCCTCCCCTTCAGCCGGAGCAGACGGCGGTTAAACTGCACAAACGGCTCAAACAGATAGGCGACAAGGCAAGCCACACAGAAAGGCAATAACACTCCCTTCAGGATGTTGATGAGCCAGATGATGCCAATGATTATGACACATGTGATAATGATACGTACTACACGGTCAAACGTGTAAGGTTGTCTTGAATACATTTTCTCTTTAAATAATGTTACGAAATTAGCTATAATTTCTCTCATTAAAGCGATTTTACGTAAATTTGTGGAAAATATTTATCACATTAAATGCAAAACAAGCTATGACAGAACAAGTCAAACAAACACTCAACGACAAGGCGTGGGCACGCTGGACGGTGCTCGTGCTTGTGGCGTCGATGATGTTTTTCGCCTACATGTTTGTAGACGTCATGTCGCCGCTACAGTCCCTCATAGAGACGGAGCGCGGATGGTCGCCCGACGCATTCGGCTATTATGCCGGCGCGGAATATATCCTGAACGTATTCGGATTCCTGATTCTCGCCGGTATTATCCTTGACAAGATGGGAGTGCGCTTTACCGGTACTCTCTCCGCATCGGTGATGGTGGTCGGCGCATGTATAAAACTATACGCTATCAGCGACCTCTTCCAGGGCAGCGCGCTTGACCAGTGGCTCAACTCGTGGTGGACAGCAATGCCCGGCAGCGCGAAGCTGGCGGCATTCGGCTTCATGATATTCGGATGCGGATGCGAGATGGCGGGTATCACCGTGTCAAAGACTCTTGCCAAGTGGTTTGAAGGCAAGGAAATGGCGCTTGCAATGGGTGCAGAGATGGCGATTGCCCGTTTCGGTGTATTCGCAGTATTCTCGATTTCACCTCGTCTTGCCGACTGGATGGGAGGCGAACCTACCGTTGTCGTACCGGTAGGATTCTGCACCGCGCTCCTTTTCATCGGACTAATATGCTACATCGTGTTTACATTCTTTGATGCAAAACTCGACAAGGAAATAGGCTCGTCAAAGAATGACGACACCGCTGAAGAAGAGTTTAAGCTCAGTGATGTTAAAAATATCCTCACAAGCAAGCTGTTCTGGATTATAGCGATGCTCTGCGTACTTTATTATTCCGCAATCTTCCCCTTCCAGCGTTATGCCGCCAATATGCTTCAGTGCAATCTTGGCATCGACGCCACCACAGCCGCCGACATATTCCGCTGGTTCCCTATCGGTGCTGCCGTATTGACCCCGTTCCTGGGATATTTCCTTGACCGCAAGGGTAAAGGCGCGTCAATGCTCATACTCGGCGCCATACTCATGATTGTGTGTCACCTTACATTCGCGCTTCTCCTTCCGGCTTATCCAAGCAAGGCTCTCGCGTTCACGGCAATCATCGTACTGGGTGTGTCGTTCTCGCTTGTACCCGCCGCACTCTGGCCCTCTGTCCCCAAGATTATGGATGCACGTTTTCTGGGAAGCGCCTATTCCCTCATATTCTGGGTGCAGAACATCGGTCTGTCACTCTTCCCGATTCTGATAGGTATCGTATTGACCTCATCCAATCCAGGAGTCACCGACCCGATGATGTATGACTACACCAATCCGATGCTTCTCTTCGCCGCTCTCGGTGTGCTCGCCCTCGTATTCGGTATATGGCTGAAAGCCCTCGATGCCAAGAAGCATTACGGACTTGAACTCCCCAATATCTCGGCAACCCGCGAGGAAGAGATATTCACCTCTGAAGGCGAAATCAACGAATAAAGACCTGCCCCCAAAAAGACAATGGCGTGATACCCTAAGCCGGTACCACGCCATTTTATTATACAAACCCGAAAAAATATATCTAATCGTCATGTGTCACGCGTGTCATCTGTCCCGCGTTGTTGAACCGGTAATCATCGATGCGTTCGTGACGCACCTCTACCTTGTAACCCTTCGTAGGATTAATCTGTATCTCCTCTACCGACTCCAGCATACCCTGGTCAGAGAGTGTCTTGCAGGCATCGGCAGGAAGCAGCTCACGTACGAGGACGGTTGACAGCACACCGTGGTCAGGCGCGCTCACCTCCGTACACTTGCCTTTTGAGTCAAAATCAATGTCAGTACCGTCGGAAAGCTCAAGCTCGTAGGAATTTGACCAGAACTTCTTTTCATACTTGACAATGGTCTTGCCGTCAAAATGCTTCTTTATGAAAGACTTTGCCTCTACGGGAAGGTCGGAACTCTCCACCGACACAGGCACATAAGCCGCAGATGACAGGCATCCGGCTGTGAACGCGGCGACAACCGCAAGTACGGTCTTTTGAATGAAACGGTACATAATAAAAGTGTCTTATAGTTACTACTTGACTATAAGACACTTTTACTATATGTATTGTTCGCCGGAATCAGGCTTTATTTGCCCTCTTCCTCTCTATTTCATCGAGAATTATCTTGCGCAAGCGCAGATGATTGGGGGTTACCTCCACATACTCATCCTCTTTTATATATTCAAGCGCCTCCTCAAGGCTGAATACTACAGGCGGGATGATACGCGCCTTGTCGTCGGCACCCGATGCACGCATGTTGGTCAATTTCTTCGACTTGGTGACATTGACCACGATATCATTGTCCTTGGCATTCTCGCCTACAACCTGTCCAGCATAGACTTCTTCCTGCGGGAAGATAAAGAATCGACCGCGGTCCTGGAGCTTGTCAATAGCGTAGGCGTATGCGGTTCCCGCCTCCATTGCAATCAGAGATCCGTTGGTACGACGCTCGATATCACCTTTCCAGGGCTGATATTCGAGGAAACGGTGAGCCATGATTGCCTCACCCGCCGATGCGGTAAGCACATTGTTTCGCAAGCCGATGATGCCTCGCGACGGTATGTTGAACTCGATATGCAGACGGTCGTTCTGGGTGGTCATCGACACCATCTCACCCTTGCGCCGGGTCACCATATCTATGATTTTGCTTGAATATTCCTCGGGGACATTGATGGTAAGCAGTTCGACCGGTTCGCATTTCTGCCCGTCAATCTCCTTGATGATTACCTGTGGCTGACCCACCTGAAGCTCATAACCTTCGCGGCGCATGGTCTCTATGAGCACTGAAAGATGAAGCACACCGCGACCGTAGACAGTCCATACATCCTCGTGAGGTGCCTTGCTGACTCTCAGCGCGAGATTGCGGTCAAGCTCCTTTTCAAGACGGTCGGCGATATGACGCGATGTCACATACTTGCCGTCCTTTCCGAAGAAGGGCGAGTCATTTATGGTAAATGTCATTGACATTGTAGGCTCGTCGATGGCTATACGCGGAAGCGGCTCCGGGTTATTGATATCCGATACTGTATCGCCGATTTCAAAGCCCTCAATGCCGACAAGCGCGCAAATATCGCCCGATGACACCTCCTGCACACGTTTGCGACCCATGCCTTCAAATGTGTGCAGCTCCTTGATACGCTGCTTTACTACGGAGCCGTCTTTCTTACACAGGGCGATGTCCATTCCCTCGCGCAATGTGCCGCGATGCACACGACCCACGGCGATACGGCCTACGTAGCTTGAATAGTCAAGCGACGTGATAAGCATCTGCGGGTCGCCTTCCAAAGTCTCCGGTTCCGGTATGTACTCAATTATGGCATCGAGCACCGGAAGGATATTGTCGGTAGGCTTGCGCCAGTCGGTCGACATCCAGCCCTGCTTTGCCGAGCCATAGATGGTCGGGAAATCAAGCTGATCTTCGGTCGCGTCAAGATTAAACATGAGGTCAAACACCATCTCCTGCACCTCGTCAGGGCGGCAGTTGGGCTTATCTACCTTATTGATTACCACGACAGGCTTAAGCCCCATCTGTATGGCTTTCTGCAATACAAAACGTGTCTGAGGCATCGGACCCTCGAATGCATCGACAAGCAGCAGGCAGCCGTCAGCCATATTGAGCACACGCTCTACCTCGCCGCCGAAATCGGCGTGTCCCGGAGTGTCGATGATGTTGATTTTATATCCCTTATAGTTAATTGAGACGTTTTTCGACAGAATAGTTATGCCTCGTTCACGCTCAAGGTCATTATTGTCAAGAATTAACTCACCCGCATTCTGATTCTCTCTGAAAAGGTTACCCGCGAGCAACATCTTGTCGACCAATGTCGTTTTGCCGTGATCGACGTGAGCGATAATGGCAATATTTCTTATGTTCTGCATACTCTTTTGATTTTCACTGCAAAATTACTATGTTTAAAAACATATACCAAACCCTTTGCAAAAAAAATCAGTATACGCCCGCAAAAACCACCATGATGTAGGGACGTGCCATATATACAATGTCACTAAGTTAAGGCGTAGGGAGTCATAAATCCCCATGCGGGGATTCATCTTATTAACCGCGGGTAATGCCGAAGGCATACCCGTGGCTCAAGCACCTCTCTCCTTGG
>OIYT01000651.1_pt1 | contig 31228 bp, 28 predicted proteins | sample 1588201 | NCBI WGS metagenome assembly OIYT01 (sample SAMN03283260) | human gut metagenome | biome: human-associated habitat; material: feces | host: Homo sapiens | place: USA | collected 2013
CGCGGGCCTGGCCTCGTCGGACCGCGTCTTGCGCGGTTTGAATCGTCTGCGCGTGTACGCGCCCGCATACCCCGCTCGCGCATGATGCCGCCGATGCGCCTCCTGGACGCGGTGACACCCCTCCTTTGCAGGGCGGCCTTGATCTTCCTGGCACCGTAGCGTTCGCGGATGTCGCGCCAGATCGCGCACACGTCGCCGGCGATCGGATCCACACGCTCCGTCCCAGGACGCCCGGTCATCCAGTAACAGGTGGAGCGGGGACGCCCAGCATCCCGCATCGCGCCGATATCGGGCGGCATTGGCCCGTATCATGCCTGCCTTCGTGCGAATACCGGCACCGCTTGTCCTGAAACGTCCACCTCCATCTCCAACCGCCGGTCGCGGATGTCTTGGACCCAGCGCCGCGGGGTCGATCGCGCGATATCGTACTCGGCCCTGATCTCCCGGGATGGCTTGCCGCTCTCGCACGACTGCACGATCTGCCGTTTGAACGCCTCGTCGTAGTGGCGGGGATGTTTCTGGTCGGCCATCGTCGGCCTCCAATCCCACGTCATTCGTCCCTCATCGGACTGTCTAATACATCGTAGCCAATCCATCGGTGCGCTCCTCCTCGAGCCGGTCCGCGTACCACGACAGCAGCGCGACCTTGCTGGGATAGCCGAGTTCGCGGATCACGTCAGCGGCGCAGCGTTCGTATTTGATGTACAGGTCCACGGCCCTGTCGCGCTGCTCCTTGCTGTACTTCGCCATAAGGGGGTTCTCCTCCCGGTCGGGGAGTCCAAGAAAACGTCACCGCCTCGCTTCTATAGTGACGTTTTCGCTATTTTGTATATATAGAAGCGTCATATGGCTTGGTTTATGGTCACGTTTTGCGAGGATGGCGATTATGGAATACAAGAGCATACGGCAGACGCTGGCGATGTCATCATCCACGCTCAAACCACAGGATGCGGCCGAAAAGGAGTATGAAAACAGGCTGAACGGCTATTCGACATATCGGTCGGGGATCGTATTCGATGGTCATGAGATGTTCGCCGTGGCGTTCAGGGAACTACTTAACGCCATGGATTCCGTGCGTGGCATGGAAGTGCGGGTCGAAGTGCTATGGAACACGTTGCCGCTAATCGCCCGCAGAGCGTATCTGATGGAGCTTATCGGCGCGGAAATGCAGAACACGAACACGATAGAAAACGTGCATACCACGCGCGAGGAGATTGCGGACGCGTTGGATGCCGCGATGATCGATGGTCCGCATAAGCGGTTGAGTGAACTCGCCAAACTGTTTCTCGGCCTTTCCGGCGAAGGAGCCACACGCCTTGACCTGCCTCAGACGCTGAACGATATACGCAACATCTACGATCAAGTGATGGATGGTGAATTAAAGGATATCTGCAAGCCTGATGGCATGCTGTTCAGAGCCAAAACAGTTTCGGTCTACGACGGTGCCGGCAGGCTGATCCATAAAGGTGCATGGCCGGAATCGGAGATCCAGGTGCAGTTGACCAAATGGCTGGCATTGCTTTCCAATGAGAATCCCGCCATTGTTGCGGGCCACGATGTGCTATTACGAGTTCGAATGCATACACCCGTTCTACGATGGCAACGGCAGAACGGGACGGTTCCTGCTCGCCCTGCAATTTAGCAAATGCCTGTCTGTACCGACGGCGGTCAGCCTAATCTCGGCCATCGCCGAAGCGAAGGGGCAGTATTACAAGGCTTTTAATGAAGTACAGCATCCGTTGAACTGTTCCGATGTTTCCTTGTTCTGCTACCGGATGATCCGTTTCGTCGCGACCGCGCAGGAAAGCATCATTTCCGTGTTGAGCGAGAAGAAAGCCATGCTTGATGCCGCGAAAGACAATCTCGAACGGTACGCCGATGCGCATGATGTTCCCGAACTGCAGAGGGACATGCTGTTCTTCCTGCTTCAGGAGGAGCTGTTCGACGATACTTCGAATTCCATATCACGGCGATTGATGCGCGAATGGCTTGGTGTGGGGGAGCGGAAGGTGAGTACCTCTCTCGATGCATTGATGGATCTGGGATTGCTGGAAGCGCATGGAAAACGACCGATCCGGTATTCGTTGAGCGATGCTGCACGTGACGAGTTCTTGCGATGATTCCGGTTCACTGGCCATTTGGACTTGCGTCCACATGTCATCATCCAAACCGGCGTTCGCATAGGGGACGTCCGTACGGCAGCAAGAGCGGCAGGGAAGACGGCGGTACGTAAAGGCGCTGTGAACCTCGCGGACCGTTCACAACGAATCCATATCACGTTGCGTATGGTGAACGGGAACGTAATGTAAGGCAAGCATGTGGCAAACCGGCAAAGGCGAAAGCAACAACGAACGCGGCAACGGCAACGAAAACGAAGCCGAACGCGAGATTGAGAATCTGGGCGCGCGACTCGACGCCGCCAGCACAGCCCGCAATCGCAACAGCCTCGACGGCAAACGCTACGTGCCGATCATTGTCGCACTGATGCCATGGCTGGGATTCCTGTCCGCGGTTATCGCGGTTGTCGCACTCGTCATCCGACAGATTGGAGGACGTGCAGCGCTCGCCGCCATCGGCGTGGTGTGCGTGGTTGTGCAAGTCGGCTGGCATTTGGGGATATATCGAACCACAACAGACGATTTCCAGAAACGCCTGCCAGTCCGTCGCGCAGACGACGGCCAATGGCATGCCCGACACGTCCGACAAGTACGCCCGCATCATGATCCTCAACACCAAACAGGATGCGGCCGACGCAGTCAAAATCGTCGAGACCGTGAAAACCGAGCATGTCGAAGTACTTGCCCTGCAGGAGGTGTCGTGGAGTCTGCTCGACCGGCTCGCCAGCGCCGGAATCGCCGACTATCTGCCGTATTCTGTGGCCGCGCAGCAAACGTGGCATGACAACGGCGGCGTGAACGTGCTGTACAGCGTGGCGCCGATGGAAGACGTCAAGCAGAACCTGATTCCCGTGGAGTCGAGCAGCGTTCCGGCGGCGACCATCGAATTCGCCGGTACGAAGGTGCGGTTCGGCTTGGTTCATCCCTTCTCGCCACGCCCCAGCAACCAAGGCCTGTGGAACCGTAGCCTCGATTCACTCGCCCAGTTGCAGCATTACGACAGCCTTTACGTGCTGATGGGCGATTTCAACTCCACATGGGATCATGCCAGCCTCCGGTACCTTCTGGGTGGCCGTTTCCTAGACTCCGGCGAACAGGCCGGCGAAGGGCTGCATATGACGTACCCGGCCATGTTGCCGGTGTCCGAGATCGACCATATCGTGCACGACAAAAGCGTGGTCGTGGGCGACCTTGAAACGAGGTGCATCCCCGGCTCCGACCATCGCGCGCTCCTCGCCACCCTCGAAGTTTCCTGAGTTGAGGAGATGCTAAGGACATGCGAGATGGTGCTTCAGGATATACATTGTTTTATACAGCTTGCATTAGTGGGTAATGGCTTCTTGCCGAAGCATAACAACTTTAACGAGAAACAAAAGGTGTGAGGGGATTGTAATCATAACCCCTTGTCAGGGTTGTCGGTAAGATATCTTATGAAGGGCTGAGCGTTTTCTTGGCAAGTGGGATGGCATGCCTGCTTTAGCGTGAGAATGAGAGGGTATATGTCTATTGCGGACGTGTTGCGAGCATTTAAAAAGCATTGGGTGACGGAAATCATTTTATTTTGCGTCGCTATCGGCGTGACGGCGGGAATCACCTCCGCCATGCCGACGATGTACGCCGCGCAATCCGAAGTGCTCGTCCAAGTGTCTTCGGTTTCCAGCGATGTCGCATCTGCTCAGCAGGCGACCTCGACAGGCGTCCAGTCGGCAGTGGTTTCGATGTGTTCCGATGTGGTTAAATCTGACGCCGTGCTCAAGACGGTAATCGATGATTTGGGGCTGCATGTTTCGGTCTCTGATTTGCGGAGCAAGGTCGATGCGGTGACCTCCGACACTTCGGCGGTGGTTCAGTTGACAGCGACATATTCCAATGCGAAGGATTCCGCCAGAATTGTCAACGAACTGACCTCGCAGCTTGGGAAACAGATGCAGAAGATCTATACGTCCGTGCAGGTTTCCCTCTCAGTAATCCAGAAGCCGATTGTTCCGTCCGCCCCTTCATCGCCTATTATCATCGCCAATTATGGTATCGGTATTGTGGCCGGCATTGTGCTGGCGCTTATGGGAGCCGTCATTCGCGAGATGGCTGATAGGGGCATCAATGAAGCTGCTGATGTCCAGGCGATCACAAGCACTCCGATACTTGCGGCCGTCCCGAAGTCCCACACCGTTGCCGACGGAACGCCGGCTGTTGTGGTGAAGCCTCGCGGACGTGCGGCCGAGGAAATTAGGCGTTTGAGCACTAACCTCTCGTTCGTGACCCCCAGCGATTTGAACCAGCCCAATGTCATCATCGTCACGTCGTCCAATCCGCGCGAAGGAAAGACCACCATTTCCGTCAATTTGGCGACCGCATTGGCGGAAAAGGGCAAGAGCGTGCTGCTTATCGACGCGGATGTGCGGCATCCATCTGTGGCTAAGGCGATTGGCATGAACAGTGGCGTGGGCTTGGTCTCGCTTCTGGCCGGAGAGGTTTCCGCGAAAGAGGCTATCCAGCCGTACTGGAAACCATATCTGCATGTTCTGCCGTCTGAGAACCAGAAAGAATCCTCCGGCATCATTCTTGGCTCCGATGCGATGCGGTCGTTGATCAATCAGGCTGCTGAGCGTTACGACTATGTGATTGTCGATACCGCGCCTATGACTGTGGCGAATGATGCCGCTGTATTCGCCAAACATGGCGGAGTCTTGGTCATGGTCATCGGCCAAGGTGTCGCCCAGAAGAAAGCAGTCCATGAGACGTTCAAGGAATTCAGCATGTCCCATACTTTGGTGAGAGGCATCGTGCTGAACATGGCTTCTTCGGATAATGCCAAGCGTTCTGGTTATTACTACTACGAAGATGTTCCTAATCAGAAAGACCATAATTCCTCTGACAAGTCTCATTCACGGAAGAAGCACAATCGGTAAAGATTGGGCGAGCGGGGAATATTATGTTAGTAGTGAAGCTGTGGTACCGGTTTACCGGAGTGCTACTGAAAGCTTTGTACAGGGTCATTTACGGCAGATTCATCCGTTGGGGCAAGGCGCTGCATTTCCGTAAGGGACTGCAGTTGACCGCTGAATTGGGTGGAACCATCACCATCGGTGACGATGTGTTCTTCAACAATGATTGCGCCGTGCACGCCATCGATGAGATCCGCATCGGGGATGGCACCATTTTCGGTGAAAACGTGCGTATCTACGACCATAATCACCGTTTCGCCGACGCTGATGAATCCATCAAAGGCCAAGGGTACTCCACGGCGCCGGTCGTGATCGGCAAACACTGCTGGATCGGCAGCAATGTGACCATCATCAAAGGCGCCTCCATCGGAGATAACTGCGTGATTGGCGCGGGCTGCGTGATCGATTCCCCGATCCCATCCGATACCGTGGTCCGTCTGGAACAACGGCTGATCAAGGAAGAGGTTCGTCATGGCTGAGCATTCCCCATTGCGCGTATTGGTACTCGATACGGTCATGGACCGCGGTGGTGCCGAAACCATGATGATGAATTACCTTCGTCATTTCGATCGTGAGCAAGTCACTTACGATTTTCTGGTCAATCGCGATTACCATGCGGCCTATGAGGATGAGATCGAGGCGTTGGGCGGACACATCTACCGCATGTGCCCGATGTACCCGCAGTATTTCGGACGGTACAAGCGTGAATTCCGTGCTTTCCTCCAACAGCATCCGGAATACCGGATCATCCATTCGAATCTTGAGGAACGCAGCTATTTCCCTTTGCGGATAGCGACGGAGCAGGGTATTCCCGTCCGCATCGCACATGCGCATAACCGTCCGGTCGGATTCGACCTGAAATCCATATTCCGTGAATATTTCCGTATGAGACTGCCGAAATACGTCACGCACATGTTCGCATGCGGCACGGAAGCTGGGGATTGGCTGTTCGGCGAGCAGAACCGGAACAAGGTGATTCAGCAGCGCAACGCCATCGACACTTCGGCTTACCGTTATGATTCATCCCTCGCCGCGAAGGTGCGCGCCGAATTCGGCGTCACCGATCCGGACACCTTCGTGCTCGGCCACGTGGGCCGGTTCTTCCCGCAGAAGAACCACACGTTCCTGATCGATATTTTCAACGCGGTGCACAAGCAGCACCCGAACAGCGTGCTATGGCTCGTGGGCGGTGGCGAGCTGAACGATGAGCTGAAGAACCAGATCAAAGCCAAAGTGGGGGAGCTTGGTCTGTCCGATGCCGTGAGGTTTTTCGGCGTGCGCGACGATGTGAACCGTCTGCTGCAGGGCATGGACTCCTTCATCCTGCCAAGCCTGTACGAGGGACTGCCTGTGACCATGATCGAAGCGCAGGCATCCGGCCTTCCCTGCACCATTTCCGATCGCGTTCCCCGGCAATGCGATGTGACGGGCAATGTGCAGATTATTGGATTGAACGAGCCTCCCGCGGCATGGGCCAAGCGGATTCTGGATCAGTATGCCGTATCTACCGGCACGGATCGTGCTTCGGGTGCGGACGCCGTGGCCAACGCGGGATTCGACATCAAGGTCAACGCGGAATGGTTGCAGCAGTTCTATGTGGACGCACTGCGGAATGCATCTTGAGCGCGCTAGTGGAGAGAGTTTCTGAATGGACAACGAGATTCTTGAAGAGGAACGAGTTGGTTGGTGGGAAAACCGCAATAAAAACTCGACGCTGATTCTCACTTTTTTGGTCATGGCATTAGCGAAGCTCATTGCCATGGTTTTGCCGAATAAATACTTCTACGACAACAAACGAATCCTGGGTATGACCAACGGCGATCAAAGCGTCACTGCTTGGGGCGGTACCTATGAGACCGCGGCGAACTTATTCCGATCCATCAATTTCTTGCATTTCACCAGCATGTTCCAATGGAGCTGGCTGTTGGGGCTTATCATGACGGTCGGCGTGTTCTTCATGCTTCTTCGCCTGCCCGAACCTGATATGCCGCAGACGATTTTCTGGCTGGCATGCGTAGGTCTGTTGAACATTTATGTCTTTAACATTGGAAAAGACGTAATACAGTTCATGTTCTTTTTCGCGGTATATCTGATTCTTCTTATTCCAATTGATAATAATTTAGTAAAAATTATCTTATCTGCCGGTGTGCTGTGCTTTGAAAGTTTGGTATTTAGGTCATATTATGTCCTGATTGCGGCCTTTGTGGTGTCCGTATATTGCATTCTTATGTTTTTCCGCAGCCGTTCCACGCTGTCTTATGTCGGAAAAATCGTGGGCATGGTTATTTCGATGTACCTCCTTGTGTGCGTCGCCATGGTCGCCGCCCAAGTGGTGATGCCTTCGGCCTATCACGACGTGATGAATGTCAGGAGCGCCTCTCTCGACGGTCGTGATACCACTGCCGCAGGTGCCGGCGCCTCTATAATCAACAATTGGATCGGCGGCAATGAGACCACCAGTCTGCCGATGTTCCTGATCAACTATTTCTTCAACGCCTTCCGCATGATGCTGCCGGTCGAACTCATCTTCAAAGGCGTGCAATATCTGCCTTTCCTGGTGTTCCAGATTGCGGTTACGGTGTATGTCGTGCATCTTTTCGGGAATATCAGCGAATTGGATGACGAGCAGAACCTTTTGGCCTTGTCGATTTACTTGGGCTATTTCCTCGCATCCGCCATATTCGAGCCTGATTTCGGATCTTGGACAAGGCACGAGGCCGCCACTTTCCCGATTCTGCATATGCTGGTCATGTCGTCGAACCAGCGCGTTGCCGCGTGGAAGAGTTCACGGACAACGGGCAAACACAAGCGGCGTCATGCGGAAGTGGTTTGATACCAATGCATATCGGTTTTTTCTCCGGTGACGTTACCCGTTCAGGGGGTACTGAGAATGTATCCACCATGCTTGCCAACGAGCTTCTGGCGAGCACCGATTACGCCATCTCCTTCATCAGTCTGTTCGAGGAGAACGAAAGCCCGTTCTTCCCGATCGATCCGAGCATCCGTCGACTCAGTCTGTATCCGACGGTGACGCACGGCATCCAACACTATTTCGATACCTGCAAACGACTACGGAACATCGTCGCGGACCAGCATGTCGATGTGCTGATCGATATCGATGGCATCCTGGACATGTATGCTCTGCCTCTCAAGAGGAGCACCGGTGTGAAAGTGGTGTCTTGGGAGCATTTCAACTATTTGCAGAATCCCGGTGTGCCATATCGCAAGCTGACCCGTCGGTGGGCGGCCCGTCGCGCGGACGCCATTGTCACCTTGACTGAAACCGATAGGAAGCTGTACGAAGCCAACCTCACGCTGAAATGCCCGGTTGTGGCAATCGCGAATCCCATGCAGACGCCCGGCAGGCCGGTCGCATATGATGCGGATTCCAAGCTGATCTTGAGCTCCGGACGATTGACATACCAAAAAGGTTTCGATCTGCTGGTCGACGTTGCTGACAAAGTGCTGCCGGACCATCCGGATTGGCAATGGAAGATCCTTGGAGAAGGCGAGGACAGGTCCGCGCTTGAACAGAAAATCCGCGATGCACGTCTGGACGGCCGGCTGACGCTCGAAGGCCGTGTCGACGATGTGGACGCGTATTACCGGCAGTCCGCCATGTTCGTCATGACCTCACGCTTCGAAGGACTGCCCATGGTGCTGCTCGAAGCCAAAGCACACCGGCTGCCGCTGGTGAGTTTCGACTGCCCGACAGGCCCTGCCGAAATCATCGAAGACGGCATTAACGGAACTATCGTGCCGTTGGGGGACATCGATGCCATGGCCGTGGCCATCAACGAGCTGATCAATGACCGCGCCAAACGCATCGAATATTCGAATATGAGCGAAAGCAACGCTCAACGATATGAAATGCGTGCGATCGCGCAAGCTTGGATTCGACTACTGGATGAGGTGACACAATGAAAACCGCACTGATTACCTACCATGCGGCCCACAACAACGGCTCGTTCCTGCAGGCATTCGCCACGCAGAAAGCCATCGAACAGCTTGGCCACGAATGCGATGTCATTGATTTCTCCACGCCGCGTCAGCAGTACCTCTACGACGTATACAAGAAAGTGTCCGGCCCGAAGGACATCGCCAAAAACCTGTACGCGTTCTTCCACCACAAGCTGATCCAGCAACGGCACGACGATTTCGTGGCATTACAGCACCAGGCACTGCGGCTCACGCCGCAATTCTACGAAACCGTCGAACAGCTGAAGGAATTGAACGGACGGTACGACGCGTTCATATCCGGTAGCGACCAGATTTGGAACACGGACGCATGGGACTATTCCGACGCCTATCTGTTGAGCTTCGTGCATCAAGGACGCAAGGTCTCCTATGCCTCCAGCATGGGCGGCCATATACTCGACAAGAAAAATGACAAGGCGCTCGCCGAGCATTACGCCAAACTGCTGGCGGACTATCAGGCGATTAGCGTGCGCGAGCTGACCGCGCAGGAATATCTGCAACCGCTGGTGAAGCAACATGTGGAGCAGGTGCTTGATCCGACGCTGTTGCTTGATGCTGAGGCCTATGATTCCATCACTGCTGAGCCGCTGGTGCATGAGCCGTACATCTTCTATTACGCCATTGATTCCATCGAACTCAACGATTCCGCGGCCAAGGCGGTCCAGGCATTCGCTCAGAGCAAGGGGCTGCCGGTGTATGTGATGTTCACCGGCAACAAATCCTATGGTCTGAAGGAATACGGGTTCCACCTACTTGAGGTCGCAGCGCCGAACCACTATTTGAGCCTGATCAAGAACGCCGACTACGTGCTTTCTGCATCCTTCCATGGCACGGCCTTCTCCATCAAATTCGAGAAGCAGTTCTACGTGGTGCGCGGCAAACATAACGGCAAGGTCAATATGGACGACCGCATGAGCTCCCTGCTGGCACTGTGCGGATTGGATAGCCGGCAGCTCATCGAGGACGAGACTTGGGACGATTCGGCCATCGACTATCGGCCGGTCAATGAGCAGTTGGGCCGGGAGATCGAACGGTCCAAGACCTATCTACGGAATGCGTTAGGAGAGTGAACGATATGAACGAGCAGTCTGAGCCGCTGGTCAGTATTGTCGTGCCGGTATACAAGGTTGCGCCGCTGTTGGACAGATGCGTTTCCAGCCTGATATCGCAGACCTACGGCAACATTGAAGTGTTCCTTGTGGATGATGGCTCTCCGGATGAAAGCCCGGCGAAATGCGATGCATGGGCCGGCAAGGACCAGCGCGTCAACGTCATCCACAAAAAGAACGAGGGCGTGTCGGTCGCTCGCAATGCCGGTCTCGACGCCGCGCGCGGTGAGTATGTGTGGTTCGTGGACGGTGATGATTACGTTGCCGCGAACGCGGTCCAGGAATTGGTGAAGCGTGCCGAGCTCACGGATGCCGACATCGTGTTCTGCTCGAACGGCGAAAGCGTCTTCGCAAACGGTACCTATACCGAAATGAGGCATAACCAGTTTCTTGATTTCGATGCGAAGACGAATGCCGAATTCGTCAATCATTTCGCGGCGCTGAGCAAGGCGCAGTACGTATGCCCACCATGGAACAAATTGTTCCGTAGATCGTTCTTGCTGAGCGGTGGAGGACGATTCACCCCCGGAGTGTTCGTTGGACAGGATTCGTTGTTCAACTTTCCGCTGTATGCCAAGGCGCAACGCGTCAGCTGCGTGCCCAAGGCTTTGTACTACTATGTGATTCGGTCCGGTAGCGCCGTCAGCTCGTTCAATCCGAAATGGTTCGGTAGCCGCAAACTGGTGTATAACGAGATCCTGCCGGTAATCGAGGCATGGAATCCTGGATATGTGAACGATCATCGGAATAGGTTGATCACGAATGTGGGCATCATTCTTGGAGCCATGTTCGCCGGACAGAAAAAGTGCGTTGGCAAGGCCCGTAAGGGTCTGATATCCGCAATCGGGCATGATTCCGTTCTTCGGGAATGCGTATCCCATGTGAAACCCGAGGGCGTCAGGAACACGTTGACCACCATGGTGCTGCGTACAGGATCTTCTGCGTGCATAACTCTTTATGGCAGGACGCTTGGAATGCTGAAGTACGTGAAAGGCATGCTGAAGAAAAGGTGACCGGACATATGAAGGAATTACTGAAACGACTTTTGCCCATGGACCTGATCGATGGGATTCGCGATGCACAGAGTGAAGTGAGACTACTTCGTGAATCCGGAAAGCAGCGGAAGCGTTTTCTGCGGAACTATTCGCGCCGTTCATGCACAAAGGCCCCGCAGATTGAAAGCAGAATCATCTTCTTCACGCATCAGATAGAGAAGGGTCTGAGCCATTCGGATTTCCGCTATGGTTTCGGACGAGGGGTGATGCCACAGTTGTCGGCCATGCTGCAGCGTTTGCAGAAGGCCGATGAGGACTACCTCCACAACAGCGTGTATGTGAATGCCATCGCCGCGCTTTCGGAATATCGTCGTCGGCACGAGGCCGCGAAATACGATATCGGCTTCATGGCCCAGATCTTCCCCAGCGATATTTGGGCGCAGGTGAAAGAACTTCCCGATCGCGATTATCCGAACGGAGGCAGCCTGGTGGTACGGGCATCCGACAAGCCTGATGGCTTAGCGGACGCATTCACCAAGCTTTCAGAAGCCCGCCATTCCATACGCGAATTCTCGGACGAAACGGTCACTGAAGAGCAGATTCTAGCCGCCGCCCGTATGGCCATGCGAACGCCAACGGTCTGCAACCGTCAATCCACCCGGTTGCATGTGATGCTTGACGGTGAGCTCATCAAACAGGCTTTGGAGCTGCAGGGAGGTTTCAAGGGTTTTGCGACTCCGCCTGCTTTGATTCTCGTCACTGCCGACAATCAGGTGTTTATGAATCCCGATGAGAGAAATGAGGGTTTTGTAGATGGTGGACTGTTCGGCATGTCCCTGCTGTACGCATTGGAGGCCAGCGGTCTTGCGGCATGTCCGCTGAACACCATGCTGCCATCGAAACGCGATGACGCCACGCGCGATCTGCTGCATATTCCGGATTCGGAATTCTTTGTGATGTACATAGCCGTCGGCCACTTTTTGCCGGAGGTCAGAACTTGCGTGTCCAAGCGTTTTGATGCGGAGGACATCCTTACGTTCGTCAAGGAATAGGCATGACCACACAGCCGCTTATCAGTGTTATCGTACCCGTCTACAACGTGGAACAGTATCTTAATCGTTGCGTGGGCAGTCTTGTTGACCAGACATATCGACATTTGGAGATCATCCTGGTCGATGACGGGTCTCCGGACGGGTGTCCCGCGCTATGCGACAACTGGGCCCGTAAGGATTCGCGCGTCACCGTTATCCATAAGAACAATGGAGGATTGTCGTCCGCACGCAATGCCGCTCTCGATGTGTGCTCCGGAGACGTTATCGCGTTCGTCGACAGCGACGACTGGGTCGAGCCGGACATGTTCGGCACGATGCTGGAATCCATGCAGGAACACGATGCCGATATTGTGCAGTGCGGTGTGCTGAAAACCTCCGAGAGCGGTCGGTCTGTCTTGATCGACGGCGATTTGCCGACAAGGACGTTCAGCGGCGAGGAAGCGCTCCACGATTTCCTGTACCACAGGAACCGTATGACGAGCGCGGTGTGGAACAAGCTGTACAAGTCCTCGCTGTTCCGTGAGGATGGCGGCCGGCTGCGGTTCCCGGAGGGGCTGAACAGCGAGGACTATTATTTGCTCTGTCATGCGTATCGCCTGGTGAATAGGCTTTATTACGATCCCCAAGCGTTCTACCACTACTGTGCGCGCGAGAATTCCATTTGCAGAGAAGGCACGAACCCTCACACGTTCGACAAGATCGCCATCGCGGAGCTGTGCAGGAATTACCTGTCGTCCGAGAACTACCACGATCGTCGTGCCGTGGACTATTTTGTGATGCAAGGCCATTATGATGTCCTTTACACATTATTGAGGAATCATGCCGACTCTGGTTTGCTGAAAAAGTATGCGCGCAGTCTTCGGAAAGCGTGCCGACCTGTATATCACGACGATGCCGTGCCGTTGTCTCGGAAGATACGCATGTGGATGTTTTCTCATATTCCTCGCGTATATTACCGACTGACGAAATGATGAGTGGATAAGTATGAATCGACGGGAATCCATGAAAGAACCGGTTCGCGTATTGCAGTGGGGAATGACCGACGGATTGGGCGGACTGGAGACGTTCATGATGAACGTCTATCGTCATATTGACCGAAGCAAGGTGCAATTCGACTTCCTTTTGTCGCATGACGCCGCTCCGTTGGTGTTCGAACATGAGATCGAGCAGCTTGGCGGCCGCATCTTCCGCGTCATGTATCCCGAACGTGAGTCGATAACCAAGGCGCGTTCGTCTTTGGTTCGGTTTTATCGAGCGCATCCGGAATACCGGATATTGCATGTGAACGCAAACTACCCGTATGCCTATCCGCTGAAAATCGCGAAGCAGGAAGGCATACCATGCAGGATACTGCATTCGCACAATGCTGGATCTCAGTCCAGTGGACCGACTCCTTACGTGAAGCGACTGATTCGCCGCGTGCGCGATCGGCAGGTGCGGGCCCAGATCGAACAATATCCTACGGATTATTTTGCATGTTCCGAGAAGGCTGCCCGCTACATGTTTCCGGATAAGCCGTTTACTTGGATCAAGAACGGCATAGACACTAACCGCTTTGCGTTTGATCCATCCGTTCGCGGCGTGATGCGCAGGAAACTCGGCATAGCTGATTCGACTACCGTCATTGGGTTCTGCGGAAATTTCCGCGAGCAAAAGAACCCGATGAAGTTGCTGGAAATATTCCGCGAATATAAGCTCATCAATTCCGATTCTCGGCTGCTTCTTGTGGGAGATGGGGTTCTGCGCTCTCGTATGGAGCAGTATGTCGAACAGAATAGCCTCGGCGATTCTGTGATATTTCTTGGCATTCGGAAGGATGTCGAGCATCTGTATCAGGCGATGGATACGTTCGTGCTTCCTTCGCGTTTCGAAGGATTGGGAATCGTGTATATCGAGGCGCAGTGCGCCGGGCTTCCCTGTTTGGCGACGCAGGACGCCGTTCCTGCGCAGACCAAAGTCAGCGGTCTCATGTGTTTCGTTCCCCAGGAATCGGAATCGGCATACTGGGCTCGAATGCTGGAACAGCAACTCTCCCGTTTCCCTGTCCGGAAGGACTGTTCGGCGCAGGTGCGTGACGCTGGTTACGATATCCGCGATGTGGCCGCGTGGATGGAATCATGGTATATGGCCAAAGCTGGCGGGAGATAGGTCATGACGAGCCGGGCATTGGAAGATCGCACCGCTGGATGCCTGCGCGACTGTGTACGGGATGAATTTGATCATGCAAGGAAAAGGGTATTGTGAATAACAAGCAGCGAGTACTTATTAATTTGTTTGCCACACTGTTTGCCTTTTGCGTACAATTTGGCATTAACTTCTTTCTGACCCCATATATAATCAACGAGCTCGGCAGTGAGACATACAGCTTCATTCCGTTGACCAACAACATAGTGAGCTACACCAATATTCTCACCGTCGCATTCTATTCCATGACCGCCCGATTCATCGCCATTGAGTCGAACCGCGGGAATGATGAGAAAGCCAATGTGTTCTTCAACTCGGCGTTGCTGGTCAATTGCGTGCTTTCGCTTGCGCTGATCATACCGGCGGCCATTGTGACGATGTCCGCCGAGCATCTCATCAGCATTCCAAGCAATCTGGTGTCCGATGTGAAGATCACCTTCGCGTTCTCTTTCACCAACATGCTGCTTTCCTTGGCTCTTTCGGCTTTCGGCTCAGTGTTTTATGTGAAGAACCGGCTTGATCTCAGCGCTCGCAAGAACATTGAAGGCAATCTGATTCGCGCCACGGTGCTGATATTGCTGTTCACGCTGCTTCCGGCGAAAATCTATTTCCTCAACGCGACCATGCTTGTGGTCACGCTGTATCTCACCACGACCAACATACGGTATATGCGCAAGCTGATGCCGGAGATCAAGGTCGATCGTCGGAAGTTCAGTTTCAAGGCGATGAAGGAAATGCTGTCTTCCGGCATCTGGAATTCCTTCAACCAGGCGAGCAACGTTCTGCTGATGTCCTTGGACCTGTTGCTGGCGAATCTTTTCCTTGGATCCGCCGCCAGCGGCACATACTCGGTGTCGAAAACGGTCCCAAGCTTCGTTCTTTCCATCGTCAGCACATTGATTCCGGTTTTCGCCCCGCAATTCGTGAAATATTACGCGCAGAAGAAGCATGCCGAACTGAAGCAGAGCATTGATTTTGGTGTCAAATGCATGGGTATGCTGTGTGCTGTCCCCATTGGATTCCTCATAGTGTTCGGCAAGGAATTCTTCCATTTGTGGGTTCCGACACAGAATGCCGACGAGCTGTACCCGCTGTCCGCTTTGGCATTGGTGACGGTCGCCATCAGTTGCTGCTCGCTTGTGCTGAACAACGTCTTCACCGCTACGAATAAACTGCGCGTGCCTGCTTTCGTGCTGTTCGGTCTGGGTATCTTCAACACCGTGGTCGTGATTCTGCTCATCAAATTGACTCCTCTGGGCATTTGGTCGATTCCACTCGCTTCCTTGGTCACCAACATCATCAGGAATCTGTTATTCGTGCCCATCTATGCCGCGCAATGCTTGGAACTCTCGTGGAAGGAGATATACCCTTCCATAGTCAAGGGCATAGCATGCATGGTCATCATGTGCGCCGTATGCTTCGTCTACCATCGCTATATTCTCGCGACATCTTGGATAGGGCTGATCATCGCCGGAGTCATTTGCTCGATCATCGCCTGCCTTATCAATCTGACGATTCTGTTCACGAAGGAGGAGCGCTCTCAGTTCCTGAAGAAGATACTTCGCCGGCGAGCCGCGTGATGCTCGATGCATGGAATATGCATGAACGTATTGAGCTTTAGAGATTTGGTTAAGGATATAGAGGTACACAATGTCGATTCCCACAACGAATAAACCGACGATATTGGTCACTGCCATAGGGTCGTTTTCCGCGCAAGCGGTGATTGACAGCGTGCATGGCATGGGCTGTAGGGTTATCGGATGCGATATTTATCCCCGGGAATGGGTCGCCAACACGCAACTGGTCGATGTCTTCTATCAGGCTCCGCTGGTGCGTGACCGAGATCAGTATTATGAGATGATTCGCCAGGTAGTGCAGGGCGAGCATGTGGATTTCATCTTCCCGCTCACCGATCTTGAAGTCGATGCCCTGAACATAGTGCGTGATTCGTTGGGGGCGACGCTATGCCTGTCGTCGTCCGAGACGTTGTCCATTTGTCGAGACAAGTACCGTACCTATGGTTTCCTGCGGGAGTTCGTCCCTGATTCGGTCATTCCTACGGAACGGCTTGTCGATTGCGACATGCACGCGCTGCAATATCCGGTGGTATGCAAGCCAGTAGATGGGAGAAGCTCTTGCGGGTTGTTCACAGCATCCTGCGAAAGTGAGTTGAGGCAGCATCTGGATCACATTGATACGAATCGATATTGCGTTCAGCCGATGATAAATGGAACGGTCATTACCGTCGATGTCGTGCGCAATGATGCCACGGGTGCAACGGTATGCGTTCCCCGTAAGGAATTGCTGCGTACGCTAAATGGCGCTGGCACTTCCGTATATGTGTTTAGAGATGAAGACCTTGAGCGGACGGTGCGTCTCATAGCTGACAAGCTTCGGATACATGGATGCGTTAACTTTGAGTTCATTCAGAGCAACGATGGAAGATTCTATTTCTTGGAATGTAATCCGAGATTCTCCGGTGGACTGTCTTTCACCCTTGACTCGGGATACGACTGCGTTGCTAACCACCTTCGGTGCTTCACCGGCAAGGATATCGATGAGCTGACGAACGTACGTGTCGGCTATATCGCAAGGAAGTATACTGATTATTTGATGTGACCGTGACTGTTCATGCCGTGCAAGAGAAGGAATATAACGTGGAGACTTTGCTACTGATTGGATCTGGGCCGGAGACGTCCTTTGCCATTGAATATGCGAGAAAGCTGGGGGTGAAGACCATTCTCACGGACTACCTGTCCGTGGAACAGAATCCGGATAAGGCCCTTGCCGACGAGCATTGGGAAATCAGTATCAAGGATATCGATCTTCTGGAGTATAAGGCGCGTGAAAGCCATGTGACCGCGATATTCGCGGGATCGAATGAGATGTGCCTCGATACCGTCAGAACATTGTGCAAACGCATGTCCCTTCCCTTCTATGCCAGCGACGAAGCCTACCAAGCATTGAGGGATAAGCAGTATTTCAAGCAAATCGCCAAGGAATGCGGCATTCCGGTTCCCAAAAGCTACGATCTCACTCCGGAAATGATCAAATCGGGGACCGGGGATTTTGATTTTCCGGTGATCATCAAACCTGTGGATTCCTCAGCGAGCCGAGGCATCACGGTTTGTTTCGATGCGAGCGAGCTGCCCGAAGCCTATGCGAAGGCGTTGGCGGAATCTCCTACGAAGACGATTCTGGCGGAGGAATACGTTCAAGCGTCGTTGTCTGGCAAGGATACGTCAGGCGTGGCCTCCAACGACAATACTTTCTTCATAGTATGGAGACACGGCATGCCCAGCGTGAGGTATGTGGTCACCAATGTCATGCATTTCGTCAATTTCAAATGCGCTGAAAGAGGCGTGCAGCTTTCCGTAGTCGGCTATCTTGACATGAACGTGGAACGGTTCGGCCTTGATATGGACGCGGTGAAACGTTTCGGAGAAAGACTGCATATTTCCGATGGCGTGGCCACACTGCAGGGAATCTACAACGGACGCGAGGCCGTCTTCTTCGAATTCGGTTACCGTCTGGATGGAACAGGCGTCTGGAAGGCGTCCGAGGAGGCCGGGGACATCAATCAGCTGGAACTGATGGTGGATCTGGCATTGGGGCGCACTCCGAATGAGGACAATCTCAGCAGAAGGCCTCCCGTCGGTACCGCCGCATGTGTGAAAGTTGAGATGTTCGGCAAGGCGGGTACCGTGGCCGACGTGGAAGGCATGGACAAGGTGACGAATATGTCGAGATCCACGATTCTGCTGAATCGTTGCTACAAAGGCCATGAGATTACTATGGACGGTTCCAGTAGGGGCAAAGCGCTGTCAGTGGCTATGGCTGCGTCTTCATTGGAGGAACTGGTGGACAAGATCCAGTATGTGATTGACGTCGTTCATGTTCGAGATTCTGATGGAAACGATTTGCTCATGAGCTGAAATGAGCCGTCCGGTATTTTTCCCTCGGTTCGTTTGCCCGAATGCTATCTGAACAGTATGTTACGGCACGTATATATATATGAGGAAAGGCGATATGCGTCATCGAGTCACTTCTACTGCGGCCCGTACTAAGAAGAGAAAGATGGGATACGTTGCCATTGCCCTCGTGCTGGTCGTGCTGGTTATTGCCGTTTGCGCATGGGTGCATAGGGAGAGGGTCAGAGATGTTGACATCTTTATCGGTGACAGCGTTACCGCAGCCAAGGGTGTGAGATCAAGCCAAGGCTGGGCTGCGCGGTTCGCGCATATAGACAATGCCAGGGAAGCCAATTACGCGGTTTCCGGGCGCGGATACGTCGGAGGGTATCTTCCCACTGCGGACACCATCTTCCCCGGGCAGCTGCAGCAGGCCATCAAGGATTACGACAGCCAGAACGGCAGGGTCAAGAGGATATTCGTTCAAGGCGGGTTCGACGATTACGTCACGGTGTCCGGCACGACCACCGGTGGACACAATCCATCAGAGTCCGTTGCCGCCATGCAGACCATGATCCCGAAGATCCGCAAGGCGTTTCCCAAGGCTCAAATCGTGCTGATGACCGATCCAGTGGGACCGTCGACCTACAACCTCAAGGAACATGGGTGGAATGACTGGTTCCAGGATGATCAGACGTATGTAGACGGGCTGGTGAAGGCGTCTCAGGGATTGCCGAATGTCGTTGTGGTGCCTGGCTTCTGGGCATACTACTGGGATCAGCCCACCAGCTCGGTGCAGAGTGACGGCAAGCATCCGACCGCCGAAGCCCACAATCTGATTGCCCAGCGAATGGCTGCGATGCTGAATCGAGCCGACGGGCGCAAGGTCGGAAACACGCAGAACGGCACCGCGGTGCCCGTATCCCAGATGAAGGTCGATCGTGATGAGGTCACCGGCGCTCCGGGGGATTCCGTCGTCGTGCACGCGTCGTTTGCTCCCTCCACAACCACCGACACCGAGATCAACTGGGTTTCCACCGATCCGCAGATCGTGCAAGTGGCTGGTGGCAAGAACGGTGCCGCCACAATCATGTTGAAGTCGGCCACTGATCCGAACACCCCGACCACGGTTTGCGCTATAGCCGCGGGAGGACGGATCATGTCGACGATTTCCGTGACCGTATCCGGTGAATACGACGCCCCGGCAGTCAAGGTGAGCTTCAATGCCAATGGTGGAGAAGGTTCGGTGGATCCCCTCTACCTGTACCGAGGAGAGCGGTTGCGCGTGCCTAGTGCCAATGATGTGCACAGAGACGGCTATAGGCTCAAGGGATGGGGGACCAGCCCCGATTCGACTGCCGTGATCATTCCAGGCGGCACGTTGCAGCTGAAGGCGGATGAGGATTTCACACTGTACGCTATTTGGCTCCCGAGCCGAAATGACACGACAAACGGCAATGGCGACTCGAAACAATCCAATGCCAAGTCCGTTATTGCGTTCAACCCCAATGGTGGAACGGGAACGATAGACGATCTCACGGCAGGCGTAGGTGAGGAAGTGACGTTTCCCAGTTCCGGGTTCACACGGGATGGGTACGTCCTCTCATCGTGGAACACCAAGCCTGATGGCACCGGAACGACGGTGAAGCTCGGCCAATCCGTGAACATCCCACGAGTATTCAAAACCGTGATGTACGCGCAATGGACGAAAGACAAATGATACGGCGAAAGCGGTATGGCATGAGAGAGAAAGAGGAGTATCTATGACGGCTACCGAGAGCACCAAAGAAGTCGGCCCGCCTCTGGCGACGGTGATGATTCGCACGTACAATCAGGTGCGTTTCATCGGCAAAGCGTTGGAAGGCGCGGTCATGCAGCAGACGACATTCCCGTTTGAGGTGATCGTGCATGATGACGCATCGACGGACGGTACCTCTGATATCGTACGCGAATACGCGCAGCGCTATCCGGGAATAGTCATCGCGGACATCGAGAAGGAAAACCAGTATTCCAAAGGGAATTATTCCGGTATGAACGTAATGCCCCGCGGCCGCTATCTGGCGATATGCGAAGGCGACGATTACTGGTGCAAAGAGGATAAGCTGCAGAAGCAGGTCGATTATCTCGAGAAGCATCCGGAATGCTCATATGTGTTTTCGAATGCCTACGATGTTGACGTGGATGGCAACATCACCGGGGAACGAATCAACACGGACGTTGACCGCGTTTTTTCCGCGGAGGAGATGATCCGCGGATTCCATGTGTTCCCCACAACGGCCAGCGTGGTGACGAGAATCGCAGACATGATGGACTTCCCGTCGTCGTTGCTGGCCGGGGAGGTTGGCGACGAGCCTATACGCGACTTCCTCATGACGAGGGGCAACGCGTTCTGTTTTGCGGATAAGACCTGCTGCTACCGGAGGATGAGCCCGGGATCTTGGAGCGAACGGTTTATGGGAAGCTTGGCGTTCCAAGTTCGTCAGGACAAGGCGTATTGCGATTTCTACAAGAGGTTTGACCAGTTCTCTGAAGGTAGATTCCACGAGATCCTTCAGGATAAAATCGCCGAACACGACCGAGTCTCCTGCGTTCGTACGATTCACCTGACCAAGCTGAAACGAGTGTATGTGGATTATTTCAATTCGTTGTCTGGGAAAACTCGAATGCTGCTATACGTCAAGTACTATCTGCCCTTTGTGCTGACTTTGGGACGGTGCTTGCGATATGGCTTCAAGAAAGGGATTGAAGGAAACGAGCTGCAGCATAGCTTCTTCAAAGACCATTTCGGCAAGATGTGCGATGATGCCGAGCAGCAAGCCGCCGCGTAGGCTTATGAGCGTTTTCCGCGATGAGCGTGAGGCGTAGCGCCCATCGCGGAAAACTCAGCGTCCGATTGCCGTGAGGATGATATCGCTGATACGGTCGACGTCGTCCAACGGAAGATCGGCGAACATGGGAAGGCAGAGTATGCGCTTGGAGACCCACTGGGCCACGGGGGTGCGGCTCGAATCGAATTGGTCCTTGTAGCAGTCGAAATCTGTGATCAGAGGGTAGAAATACTTACGGCTGTAAATATCATGCTTCATCAAGACGTTATAGATATCGTCTCGGGTTACTCCGTTCAGTTTGGACTCGTCGAAGAGAACGGGCATGTACGAATAGTTTGATTGCACATCGCGTTGGGAACCGGTTCCAGGTTCGGGCGTCAGAACGATGCCGTCTGTTCCGGAAAGGTTCTTTCGATACTGGTCGGCAACCTGCTTGCGCTTGGCTATTTCGGCGTCGATATGGCGTAGATTGCAGATTCCCATGGCTGCGCAGAACTCGTTCATTTTTGCGTTTCCACCCACGGACAGAACCGTTTCCGGACCGGTGATGCCGAAGTTCTTTACGTGCGCGAGCTCGGAGGTCAAAGCGTCATCGTGATAGCAGACAGCTCCACCTTCAATAGTGTTGAATACCTTGGTCGCGTGGAAAGAGAACATTGTAGCATCGCCAAAGGTGGCGGTGCTTTGACCGTTTTTCTTGACTCCGAAGGAATGCGCACCGTCATAGATCACTTTTAGACCGTATTTGCGCGCGATGCCCTGAATGGCGTCGATGTCGCACACGTTCCCGTACACGTGAACAGGAACGATGGCGGTCGTCCGCGGCGTGATGAGTGCTTCGATCTTTGAAACGTCGATTGTGTAATCGTCCCTGCGGATGTCGCAGAACACTGGCTTCACCCCACGTCTTACCAGGGCGTGCGTGGTGGAGGCAAACGAGAATGGTGTGGTTATGGCTTCGCCGGTAATGCCCATTGCCTCGATGGCGCCTTCCAAAGCGGAATGGCCATTGACGAATAAGGAAGCGTGAGGGACGTTGAGATACGACTGTAGTTCGGATTCGAGCTTACGATGTTCCATACCTGCATTGGTAAGCCAGTGCGAGTCCCAAAGGGGGCGAATCTCGTCGACATATTCATCAAGCGTCGGCATGGATGATCGGGTGACGAGAATGGAATTCCTGTTCATGTGTGTCAGTTCCTTTCGAAGGATGTTCGGTGTCGGTCTGGACGAGAGAAGCGGAGATTGGCGTGAATGTGGGCTACCGGTCTCCGGAACCGGTATCGACGATTCGCTGGAGCAATCGTGGATACGTCAGCGCAAGGCAGTATTTGATGCGCTGTTTGGAGGACAGCATGCGCAGCGTTTTCCGGAAAGGCAGCGTATGCAGGTCGCGGTACAGCTCCTTCAGACGGTCGTGGACATCCCGCGAGCCATCAAGCCGTATCGCACGTGCGATGTAAGTGATAAGAGCGTCGAATGTCGTGCGTGCCGCATGCTCGTAGCCACGATCCACGAAAAACCGCAGTCGTTGCGTCAACGCCTCTGCGATGTCGAGATTCCGCACGGAATATTCGCTATGCGTGATGCTGCCATCGTGCAGCACGTAGTGGTAGAGGCGGTCGGGGATTACCGAAATCGTCTCGCATCGCGCGACGATGTGGTGGAAGGCGAACTCGTCCTCGTGGATTTTTCCGGAAGGATACCGGTAGGTGTCCCATAGCGTGGAACGATAGAGCTTGTTCCACGCCAGTATGTATTCATATCCCATGCGGAACCTATTGAGGCATTCCTGCTGGGAGAGTATGGTGGGCTGGTCCACCGATGTCTTGTCCTGCGTTTCCAGAGGATGGTTGTTCTGATCCTCCCTCACGAACGAGCAGATGACCATATCGGTTCTGTCGGCGGTGATCCGTGCCACCATGCTTTCGATGTAATTCGGCTCCACGTAATCGTCGCTGTCTACGAATGCGTAATACTCGCCATGCGCATGGTCCAATCCGGTGTTCCGGGCCGCGGACAATCCTTGGTTTCGCTGGTGCAGGACCGTGATTCGTTTGTCTGTGCTCGCCCAAACGTCGCAAATCGTTGGGCTGGTATCGGAAGATCCGTCATCGATGAGGATGATTTCCAAGTTCGTGTAGGTCTGCCCGACGAGACTGGCCAGGCAGGTATCCAAATACGATGCCACATCGTATACGGGGACAACAATGGTGACGAGGGGGAGCGTGGTCATTGCATTTCCGTCCCGGAAAGTCCGCTGGCCACCGCCGAATCCATGATGATGGTCTGCCGTTGCCATTGTTTCCATGGCTGCATGCCGCCTGTGCAGGGTGGAAAACTATCAGCTGCGCGCACCCGTGAGTCCTCTTTCCTCTCCAATAACCCCAATGGAGTGCCTCTTCTCTGTGGCCATAGTACCATCGAAGGGAGAATTACGGCTTCTGCTGCTGAATTTTTCCTGAATATGGTGCGGTTGCGGCAGGAGAAACAGTACCCCCTATTTTGCTCCTAAGTGCAACGAAAAGATTGCGTGATATTGTCATTGTCGTGGCTTGGGTGGCAGGGGAATGGGCGGGCGGCCGCTTGCTTCCTGCTTGGGAAGGATGTTATTGCTGGCCCACTGGTTTGTTCGTTGCGTTGAGCAGTTGCTCCACTTTCTGGGCGATGATCGTGTGCCCCTTTTCGTTGGGGTGGGTATTGTAGGAAGCGACGGTGCCTTCTTGGTCTTTCAACCAGTCGAAGCACGAGTCGGCGACAATGGTTCCGTCCACTTTGTGCGCGGCTGCAATGACCTCCTCCCCGTATTTGACCCTATCCGCATTCTTGGCGCGCATCGCGTTCAGGGAAGATGGGGCTACGATTTCCGGAATGACGATTATCTGGGCATTGGGGAAATCCTTTGCTGCGGCTTTCAGGATTTCCGTCTCCCGGCCGGCCACCTCCTCGACTCCCGGATTGGAGGGGGTGTCGTTGACGACGCCGACGACGAAGAAACGCTTGACCTGTTTTCTGGCGTTGCCGAGCTCTTCCACCGCTTTTTTGTACTGGTACGGGAATGAGATCTGCTTCTGGTCGCCGGTGACATAGCCGGTGCCTCTGATCGCATAGTTTCGTTCGACGGCATGGTCATTGTCGGAGAAGAGCTTCGTCCATCGCTTGCTTGCGTCGACGGTGGCTCCTTGGGCGGTTGAATCGCCGATGAACAGGTCGATCGAGTCCGTTGATTTGACAGGCTGCTTGTTCGTATTGGATGTGTGGTGGCTGAACATGTAGCGGACAGCGGCCTGCCTTACCGGGGGATAGGCGATGCGTGAGCCGATGCCGAACGAAAGGCCGAATACGGCGGCAAGTATGATGGCGATTACGATTGTGCCCGTCTTGGGTTTGTGCTGTGCCATTCCTCCCCTTTGCATGGTGATATGCGTTGCGCGACCGTCAGCGAATCCGCTTTCCAGTGCGGCCGCCAGTATAATCTCGGGTCTTGATAAGGGGGTATTGCTAAACGGCTGGCGGGCATACGCATAGGCAAGGTTGGGGTATTTTCGAGTGCCTCCTTTGTCTGTCGGAAAAGTATACTTGAACCACATATGGGAGAAGTGCACGGGGGAGGAGTCGGCGGTGGCGTCTTTGTCTCGGGAACTGTTCTTCTCAACAGATAAGGTCGAGAACCGCTATCCGCTCACGTTGACGGAATCCCAAGTGATCACCATTCTGAGAACATCGATGATCATTCTTGTGATCTATGCCCACTCCTTGAATCTTCTGGGCTCGGTTAACGCGCATGAACCTGGCGTGCTTCGTATCGTTCACCAGACGATCTATGCGATACTGCAGCGCGGTGGTGGAGTCGCGGGACTCGCGCTGTTTTATTCCATTTTGGCCATCCTCCTGTTTCGAAAGCCGTTCTCTTTCGTGAGTAATGGGAAAAAGAAGTTTTTTTCTCTCGTCGTTCCGTATTTTGTATGGAATTCGTTGTGGATTGCCGTTTTCTTTGTCATACAGCTGGATCCGAAATTCCGCGCTGCGACACTGTCCGGAACCTTGGGATTGCGACGAGGGCTTATCGACCATTGGGATGTATGGCATTGGGTGGGTGCCTACGTCGGTTTGGGCGAGCAGTGGATGCCGTTCCTCTATCCGTTCTGGTTCGTTAAAGATCTGATTGTGCTGAACCTGTTGGCGGGCTCCATCAAGTTTGTCATCGACCGATTCCCCGTACCGAGCATGGTCGCTCTTGTGCTGATCGTCGTCTTCAGACCAGAACTATACGTAGTCCGCTGCTCTTCGTTCGCCGCCTTCGCCGTCGGTTATCTCATTGTGAAGTACAGAATCCCGCTGTCGTCGGTGAAGCGGATTCCCTGCGCCGTGACGCTGTTGCTGTTGTTCGTCGGCTATGTGCTCTCCTGCGTCCATAGGGTGTATGCGCTGGGATTCCTGATCGTCTTGGTGACCATGTACGTGTTTTTGGTCAGGCTCGCCTTCTTCGTCGTCGAGCGCAAGCGGATGTGCGACCGGTTCATGGCGCTGTCGCGCATATCTTTTCTGGTTTTCGCCTTTCATGAGTACACGATTACGTTGATCGCGTACTGCATCGGGTGCTTTGTTCCGTTGAATTACACGGTCCGGTTCCTTGAGTTTCTTCTTCCCACATTGGTGATTCTCATGTGCGCCGGATTGTCCGCGTTTCTGTTTCGGACCAATGCCATGAAGGTGCTGACAGGTGGCAGATGACGGTTGTCAAGTATATTGATAACGGTATACGCAAGATTTCGGTTTTTGATTGTTGACTTTTTAGCGGAAGGAGTTCTCCATGAAAGTCGCTGTTGCAGGTACGGGCTATGTAGGTTTGTCGATATCGTTGTTGCTCGCGCAGCATAACGAGGTGTATGCCGTTGACATCGTTCCTTCGAAAGTTGATTTGCTGAATGGCGGCAAAAGTCCCATTGTGGATGCCGACATCACCGACTTTCTCGATAGGAATGCAGACGGGAGCCGTCCGCTGAATTTCCACGCCACTTTGGACACCGCTGAGGCATATACCAATGCCGATTATGTGGTGGTTGCCACGCCCACCAATTACGATCCGAAGAAGAACTATTTTGATACTTCCAGCGTGGAATCCGCCATTGATGCCGTCCGTGCGGTCAATAAACTTGCTTGGATCGTGGTTAAATCCACGGTTCCGGTTGGCTACACCATGCGTTTGCGTGAGACGCGTAACGACCATCGGATTATTTTCAGCCCGGAATTCCTCCGCGAAGGCAAGGCGTTGTATGACAACCTGCATCCGAGCCGCATCGTGGTGGGGGCTCCCCAAGATGATCATGAAGCGGTCTTCGCAGCCCAATCATTCGCTGACATGCTTGACCACGGCGCGGATCCGGAGGAGCATTCCCGTAAACGTTCCAATGGTTCCACCGGCATCCCCCGTTTGGTTGTCGGTCCAACCGAGGCTGAAGCCATCAAGCTTTTTGCCAACACATACCTGGCTTTGAGGGTCGCCTACTTCAACGAATTAGACACGTACGCCGAAACCCGTGGTCTGAATGCCGCGGAAATTATCAAGGGGGTTGGGCTCGACCCTCGTATCGGTTCCCATTACAACAATCCGAGTTTCGGATACGGAGGATACTGCCTGCCGAAGGATACCAAGCAGCTGCTCGCCAACTACAATGAGGTGCCACAGAATCTTATCAGCGCGATTGTGGACGCGAACCGCACACGCAAGGACTTCATCGCGGAAGAAGTGCTCGACCGTGTTTCCGGAACGGACTCTCCAGTCGTCGGAATCTATCGTTTGACCATGAAGAGTGGTTCTGATAATTTCCGTCAGTCCTCCGTCCAAGGGGTGATGAAGCGTATCAAGGCGAAGGGCGTGACGGTGTTGGTTTACGAGCCTACGTTGGACGACAAGGAGTTCTTCAACTCTGAAGTGACCCATGATTTGGCCGAATTCAAACAGCGTGCGGACGTGATTGTGGCTAATCGTTGGAATGACGAGCTAACCGACGTGTCCGGCAAGGTCTATACGCGTGATTTGTTCCGCAGAGATTAACAAAGGAACGGTGTTTTCGACGGCATATGCACCCTGCCGCCGAAAACACCGGAGTCGTCGATGATCGCTACATCGAATAGCTTTGCTGCACGCTGTCGAGCATGCAATCCGAAGTGAACTTATCGAGGTACGTGTGACGAATGGCGTCATGGCAGAATCTGCCATTATGGGAGCGTTCGTCGATGATACGCTCCACTTGCCGAACGCCGTCTTCCACGTCGCCGACGTTGAAAAGATAACCGTTCACGCCAGGCCGCACCACCTCGTTGTTACCGGTCACATTCGTAGCCACAATGGGCACGCCGGCACGCAATGCCTCGACTAGCGAATACGGCAGACCCTCGTATAACGAGGTCAGCAGATACACGTCGAACGCAGTGACGATACGTTCCGCATCATCACGGTAACCCAGCAGATGCACGTTGCTGCCGAGACCATGATCCGCGACAAAGCGCGACACATCATCTTGCAGGTTGCCATCTCCCACGCAGACGAAATGCGCGAGGGGATTATGCTCGACCACTGTTTTGGCAATCCGGACGAACGTCATCGGATCTTTCTGCTTGGCAAGGCGCACGGTGGAACCGATGACAACGGCCCCATGCGGCAGATCGGACAAGCCCAGCATTTCCAAGGCCTCGTCGCGTGAAGGCAACGTGATGTCGGGAATGCCGTTATACACGACCTTGAACTTATCGGGCTTGTCAATCCGATTTTGCAAAGCGATGTCGCGCTCGCCCTTCGACACGTTGAACGTGCATGTAGTCAGAAAATGGCTGCACATACGTTCGAGAAAAGCGAAGAAGCGCTTCTTTGACTCGGAGAACTCCCATGCTTGGAATGCGTACGCATGGGGTGTATAAAACACCTTTGGCACATGTCTTCCAAAGGCCGCCGAACGTCCGATGATGCCGGCTTTCGAACTGTGGCAGTGGAGAATGTCGGGTTTGATTTTCTTGATGAGCCCACGTATGCGCAGCCAGGCTTTGACATCATTGCTCATGGAGAGATCTCGGACCAGTTCGGGAACGGGAATGAGCGTCGCGTGCTGGTCCATTTCGGGGATTGCGTTGCGATAGTAGTCATCCATTCGGCTGGTTCCGTAGGCGACGGTCACATCGAATTTGCTGTGGTCGATGCCGTTGACAATATCCACGACGTTACGTCCGCAGCCGCCCATGGCTTCTTGGACGATAAGCAGCCGTTTCCTCTCCTCCATGGCCGTGCTCCCACCCCCCTATTATTTCAGGCATTTTGATGCGTGAACGTGGTTGACACTTTCTGTCCGGTATCATACCCTCCCCTATGTATGTTTTTTGGATTGGAGGGATTCCCTCTTTATGACTTGCCATTCGTATAGGATGAGGGAGCACGGATGGAAATAGAACGAAGGGAATACTGGGAACATGGCGGAAAACGAGTTCAGGGAATGGCCGGAAGTGCGTACCCCGAATGGGACTCATGGTGCTAGTGGCTCAAGAACCTACGATTTCCCTCTGACCGATGAAGACAGACTTGCTGGGGAGGGAGTTTCCAGAGGTCTTTCGATTGGCAGCATCGAGGGGACTGTGGAGGAAGCGGCGCAGCGAGGATTCGTATATCGTCACCGTCGTGAGCTGGTGGGGATTGTTGCGGTTGTTGCGGTTGTTGCGGTTGTTACGAGTGTAGCTTGGGGATTCCGCCAGCACGTCGACAGTCAAGAGGTGCTGAGTTCCTGTCAGCAATCCGTGAGCATCTATCAGGCCAATACGGAACGCTTGAAGAAAACCGTCGATGGTGCTGCTGATGATCTGCAGATTGCGGAGAGCCAGGTGCAGGATCCGAAAACCGTGACGGCACTGCATGCTGCAGTGGATGCGGGCAACGACAAGATGAAAATCCATGCAAGCTGCGATGCGTCGGCTTCGGTCGAGGACAACCAGTCCAGTGATGAGAAGATTACCGAGGCCACTCGTCGATTGGGAGACAAGGTCGAAGCGATTCTCAGTGCCAAGGCCGCGGTGGAACGTTCCAAGAATGCTCGTGACGTTTCCGTGGCCAAGGCTGATCTGGTCAACAAAGTCAATGAGGGCCAAAGCGTGCTTGGCACGGTGAAGTCCAATGATTTGAATGCCAGGCAGAATCTATCCGCTGCATTGAACGATTCACAGCAGATGGCTATTATGTCCTCTTCCGCCGATCCGAACGAATACCTTAAGCAAACCAGTAAATTGCAGAACGCCATCGACAAGCTCAACGCGACGGCAATCGCTCAATAATACAAGAGGAATAACGAGGGGGAAGCATGGCCAACCATGCGGATAATGCTCAGGTGAAGAGCCAAGCAAAGGGGAGTACGGGGAAGAAGGTCGCCATTGCGGTGGTGGCCATTCTTGGTGTCATCGTCGTTTATTGCGCGTTGTTGGTTGGGAGCGTGCTTCAAGCGAAGAAACACCTCACCCAAGCGGTGTCCATCGTCCAATCGGCCAATATCGGTTCCGATATGACTTCCGACTTGTCCGCTTTGACGGGCAAAACAGCGCAGCTCCAGCAGGAAACCAAGGCTGCTCGATCACAGACTGATGGCATTGTGTGGCGGATTGGTACGGTGATTCCCTATTTCGGAGATGACTTGTCAGCCGCGCGCACGGCCGTGACGGCTTTGGACACCGTTTCCAATGACGTGATTCCTGTAGTATCCGATTCGCTGACCAACCTGCAGAAAAACAGCGCCGCGGGCAATACACTGGATATCAAGTCGTTGTCATCGGCTGCGAATGCGATCGTGAAGGCGAACGCGGCAGTGCAGACGCAGTCCAAAGCCTTGGAGAACGCGCCTACGCCGCATATTGGCAAAGTTCGTGACGCTTTGTCAACAGGCAAAACCTTGTTCGCCAAACTGGCCGATCAGAGCGACCAAATCAGCAAGGTCGTATCCATGTTCTCCCAACTGACGAACGGAGGAGAAGGAAAGTACCTGATTCTGGTACAGAGCAACGCTGAGGCGCAAGCCGCCGGTGGTGTTCCCGGCTCCGTCGGATCGTTGGAAGTCAAGGACGGCAAGATTGTTGTTGGGGAGTTCCATTCCGATTCGGAATTCCAACTCGTCGGCAATGTTAAAGGCACCAAGCAGATTGAAGACCTGTATGCGATTTCTCAGTTCGGTGTCAACTATGGCGGGGACATTCGCATATCCACCGTGTCCCCAAACTTTCCGATAGCGGCCAAATATGCCGCAGGCGTGTGGAAGCAGCAGTCCTTTGGCGCCAACGACACCATTAAGGGTGTGATGTCTCTCGACCCGTACGCATTGCAGAGCATGCTCGGCGTACTGGGCGGCGTGACGCTCAGCAACGGCGTCCAGCTTGATGGATCCAACACCGCGCATTACCTGTCGAACACCGTCTATCGCGACATCCCGGACCAAAACCAGCAGGATGCGTTCTTCAAGGAATCCGCGCATATGATCATGCAGAAGGTGTTTGGATCGTTCGACGCGAACAACATGCTTTCCCTGATCAAGACCATGTCTGTTTTGGGCCAGCAGCGCCACCTCTACAATGTCAGCTTCGCCGATTCCGGCAAGAGCGGATGGAACGGCGAACTGTCCGATGATCCCAAGCAGCCGGAAACCGGACTGTTCGTCAACGAGATGGGCTGGACGAAGATGGATTGGTACGCTAAACGCAATGCCGTGGTGGTCAAAACGAAGACCAACAAGGATGGCACGGCCACGTGGCATGTGAAATATACCATCGCCAATTCCATGAAGCCGGAAGAGGTGCAGTCCACGCCGGCATACATCACGTCCACGTTCCCCACCTCATTCTTTGAAGACCTTATCTCGCATGGCAATATGTCCGACGAGGAGAAGACCTTCGCCAACACCATGGTTGGGAAAGCCCAACCGGGTGTGCTGTGGCACATCTATGTGATTGAACCGCCAGCCGGTGGAAGCGTTTCCGGCATCAAGGTCAGCAACAACTCCGCCTCCCAAGTGAAGGAAGGTGAACAGTTCAGGTCGATCAAATCCGATGGGCGTGAATACTACACGAACGTCGGCGTGTTCATC
>OIYT01000667.1_pt1 | contig 30439 bp, 26 predicted proteins | sample 1588201 | NCBI WGS metagenome assembly OIYT01 (sample SAMN03283260) | human gut metagenome | biome: human-associated habitat; material: feces | host: Homo sapiens | place: USA | collected 2013
GGATTGACCAACGAGTTCCACCCCACTCAGATCCTGGCGGACTTCCTGACCATTCGGGAGCATTTTGGCAAACTCGCGGGTGTGAAGCTGGTGTATCTGGGCGACGCCCGGTTCAACATGGGCAACAGCCTGATGGTGGGCTGCGCCAAGATGGGCATGCACTTCGTGGCCTGCGCGCCCAAGGCGTACATGCCGGACGCCGCGCTGGTGGAGACCTGCCAGGCCATCGCCGCCGGGACCGGCGCGGTGCTGGAGTTCATCGAGGACCCCATGGAGGCCACGAAGAACGCCGACGTGCTGTACACCGACGTGTGGGTGTCCATGGGCGAGCCGGTGGAGGTCTGGGCCCAGCGCATTGAGGCCCTTGGCCCCTACCAGGTCACCAGGGCACTGATGGACAACGCCGGCCCCCAGTGCCGCTTCATGCACTGCCTGCCCGCCTACCACGACCACAAGACCCAGATCGGCAAGGAGATGGGCGAGAAGTTCGGCCGGGACGCCATGGAGGTCACCGACGAGGTGTTTGAGAGCGAGCGGTCCATCGTCTTTGACGAGGCGGAGAACCGGATGCACACCATCAAGGCCGTCATGTACGAGCTGATGAAGTAAACACACGCAAAACAGCCGCCCGAAAGGGCGGCTGTTTTGCGTTTCACGCGGATTTTATGCGGGGGTCAATACCCGTAGATCATGGAGCGGTCGATATCCGCCAGGGAGTGGGCGCCGCACATGGCCATGGTGTCGGCCAGCTCGGCTTTCAGCTTGTCCACATACACCTGCACGCCCTCGGCGCCGCCGCCGTAGACCATGTTCACGAAGGGCCGGGCAATGAGCACCGCGTCGGCGCCCAGAGCCAGGGCCTTGAACACGTCCATGCCGGTGCGGATGCCGCCGTCCACCAGGATGGTCATCCTGCCGCCCACGGCGTCCACGATGGCGGGCAGCACCTCCGCGGTGGCGGGGCACTGGTCCAGCACCCGGCCGCCGTGGTTGCTGACCACGATGCCGCTGGCACCGGCCTCCAGGGCCTTCTTCGCGCCGCTGACCGTCATGATGCCCTTGAGGATGAAGGGCTTGCCGGCCATATCCGCGATCTGGCGCAGCTCCGCCACGGTCTTGCTGCCGGCGGGGGGCGTCATGTTCTTCAGGAAGGGCAGGCCGGCGGCGTCGATGTCCATGGCGATGGCGATGGGGTCCGCGGCCTTCACCAGAGCCAGCTTCTCCCGGATGGTGTCCAGGTTCCAGGGCTTGATGGTGGGGATGCCCCGGCCGCCGCTCTTCTTCAGCGCTTCGGCGGCGGCCTCCATGACGGCGGGGTTGGTGCCGTCGCCGGTGAAGGCGGCGATGCCCGCCTGGGCGCAGGCGGCCACCAGGATGTCGTTGTAGGCAAGGTCGTCGTACTTGTCGCCGTAGTGCAGGGTCATGGCTCCCACCGGGGCGGCGAACACGGGCAGGACCGCCTTGTGGCCGAACAGCTCAAAGGAGGTGTCCACCGGCTTGTTCTCACAGATGGTATCCATGTTGACGCACAGCTCCTGCCACTTCTGGTAGTTGCGGATGGCTCCGGTGCCGATGCCCTTGGCGCCGGGGCCGGGGACGGTGTTTTTGCAGGCCAGGCCGTTGCAGGTGGGGCAGGCCTTGCAGTAGGGGCCCATACAGGTCCGGGCGGTGGCTAGAACTTCCTGATAAGTCATGATCGGTTCCTCCAAATATGTAGAATCTCCTGGTTCCCTCAAATCTGGCCCTATTGTACCGCGCCGGGCAGAAAAAGGCAAGCCGTGGAAAAAATTTTGGATTTTTGCCATGCGGAGGGAACATTTTCCGCAAAATTCCGTCTATACGTGTAAAGGCCCCGTCTGGAAGAGCGGGGCGGGAAAAGGAGGACGACACCGTGAAAAGAAGGTTTTTTGCGGGACTGCTGGCACTGCTGCTGGCGCTGGCCCTGGCCGGGTGCGGCGGGGGAGGGAAAGCGGAGCAGGCCGCGACCACGACCGCAGCCGCAGATATGGCGCTGGAAGATATGGTGATGGAGGCTCCCATGGAGTCGGCCTACGGCGGCGGGAGCTATGAGACGGCCTCCGTGGCGGAGGAGGGTGCCGTCCGCGCGGCGAAGATGATCCGCACCGCCACGCTGTCCATGGAGACCACGGCCTTTGAAGACGCCGTGGCGGACCTGTCCACGCTGACGGAATCCCTTGGCGGCTACTACGAGAACAGCAGCGTCTGGTCCGGCGGCAGCGGCTACCGCTGGGCGGACTACACCGTCCGGGTCCCGGCGGAGCGGTACCGGGCCTTTCTGGACCAGGCGGGCGGGCTGTGCCACCTGATCAGCAGCGACGAGAGCCAGCAGGACGTCAGCGAGTCCTACTACGACACAGAGGGCCGTCTGAAAACCCAGCAGATCAAGCTGGAGCGGCTCCAGGCGCTGCTGGCCAAGGCGGAGCTGATGGAGGACATCATCACCATCGAGAGCGCCATCTCCGAGACGGAGCAGCAGATCGACGACCTGTCCGGCACCCTCCAGCACTACGACGCGCTGGTGGACTACGCCACGGTGTACATCTCCCTCCAGGAGGTCTACAAGCTCTCCAACGTGGAGGAGGCCCCAGTCAGCTTTGGGGGCCGTATGGGCGCCGCCTTTGCCTCCGGCTGGGCGGATTTTGCCGACGCGCTGGAGGACTTCGTGGTGGCCCTGGCCTACGGCTGGATGTGGGTGATTTTGCTGGCCGTGATCGCCGTGGCGGTCGTCCGGGTGCTGCGGAAGCGGCGGGGCGGCGCTGTGCTCAGGCGCAAAAAGCAGGATGACAAGCCGGATGAAACATGATATGATCAAAGCGGTGGGAGACCACCGCTTTGATTTTACAAGGAGGATGGAGCCATGAAGCTGACCTGGCTGGGACACGCCTGCTTTCTGCTGGAGCAGGACGGATACAGGATCGTGACGGACCCCTACACCGGGGTGGAGGGCTATCCGCCGCTGGCGGTATCCGCCCACGAGGTGGTTTGCAGCCACCACCACTTTGACCACGATGCCGTTGACTGTGTGGAGCCGCTGCCCGGGCGGGAGGGCCCCTTCGCCGTCCGGGAGGTGGAGACCTGCCATGACGACCAGGGCGGCGCCCTGCGGGGGAGCAACACCGTCCGGGTGTTCGCCGCCGGGGGAGTGTCCGTGGCTCATCTGGGAGACCTGGGACACCAGCTGACGGCGGCGCAGCTGGCGGCCATCGGCCCGGTGGACGCGGCGCTGGTGCCGGTGGGCGGCGTTTACACCGTGGACGCGGCGGGGGCCAAGGCGGTGTGCGACGCCATTGGCGCGCGGTGCGTGGTGCCCATGCACTACCATCACCCGCCCTACGGCCTGCCCAACGTGGCGGGGGTGGAGGCCTTTCTGGCCCTGTGGCCGGAGGGCGCGGTGCACCGGCTGGAGGGAGCCTCCTTCGAGGTGGGCCCGGAGACGGCCGGCGTTCTGGTTCCCCAATTCGAATAGAGCGAAGGGGAGGCCGCTGGAAACAGCGGCCTCCCGCCGGCTTATTTCGCGAAGTCCAGCCGCACCAGCTTCTTCCCGTTGGGAAGGGGATGCTCCAGCGTTTTGCCGGCGCGGTATCCGATCTCCAGCATGGCGCGCTCCAGCGCCCGCTCCTCCATCTGGTGGTGCACCTGCTCCAGCGCGTCAAACACGTGCAGATAGGGGGAGTCGGAGACCCACTGCTCCGCCGTGTTGATCTGGATGACGCAGGAGACGAAGCGCGGCTCCACCTGCCGGATCACATTCTGGAAGCAGGCGTATCCAATATACTCCACCAGCAGGTTCGCAACCACCAGATCCGCGTGGGGCAGCTGTTCCGCGTCCCTGGTCAGGTCGGCCCGCAGGCACTCCAGCACCCCGTCCAGGTCCGGATACCGGCGCGATACCTCCCGCAAATAGGAGGCGTTGATGTCCACGCCGTATACACGCCGGAACTTCTCTTTTTGAATGTGCTCCAGCCCGTTGCCCCCGGCGACTCCCAGGATCATGACGCTGGATGCCGGATGGGCGGCGAACTGGTCCCGCATCATCTCGTTCATGGCCTGCAGCTGCATCACGGAGTCCAGACGCATGTGATTCTCATAGTCGGCCAGCGGGATCTCCTCCCACGGATTGGACATAACCATATCCCCCCTGGAAAAATAGGAATTTACACGGACAGTATATCACTTCGGGCCGTTTTTCGCAAGCGGCCGGCACGGGTTTGCCTTGACAGCCGGGGGAACATGGCCTATAATTCCCACTTGAATACTATGAAAAACGGGGGGCGGCTATGGAGAAAAAGGTTTTGGTGGCCATGAGCGGCGGCGTGGACTCCAGCGTGGCGGCATGGCTTTTGCAGCGGCAGGGCTACGAGTGCGTCGGCGTGACTATGAAGCTCTATCAAAATGAGACCGTGGCCCGCCAGGGCCGCACCTGCTGCGCGCTGGACGACGTGGAGGATGCCAGGAGCGTTGCCCGGCGGCTGGGCATCCCCCACTACACCTTCAACTTCTGCGACGAGTTCGACCGCCAGGTGATGCGGAAGTTCGCGGAGAGCTACCAACGGGGAGACACGCCCAACCCCTGCATCGACTGCAACCGCTATCTGAAATTCGGCGCTCTGCTCCGCCGGGCGGAGGAGCTGGGCATCGACTATATCGCCACCGGGCACTACGCCCAAATCATGCGGGACCCCGCCGCCGGACGCTGGGCGCTCCACAAGGCGGCGGACCTGTCCCGGGACCAGAGCTACGTGCTGGCGTCCATGACTCAGGAGCAGCTGTCCCGGACCCTGTTCCCCCTGGGGGGCCTCCACAAGCCGGAGGTCCGCCAGATCGCGGAGGAGCAGGGCTTCTGCAACGCCCGGAAGCACGACAGCCAGGACATCTGCTTCGTGCCCGACGGGGACTACGGCGCCTTTCTGGAGCGCTACACCGGCAGATCGTACCCGCCCGGGGACATTCTGGACCGGGAGGGCCGGGTGCTGGGGCGGCACAGGGGGGCCGTGCGCTACACCCTGGGCCAGCGGAAGGGTCTGGGCGTCAGCGCGCCGGAGCCGCTGTACGTCTGCGGCAAGTCCATGGCGGACAACACCGTCACCCTGGGGCCGGAAGCGGCGCTGTACAGCCGCGCCCTGTTGGCGGAGGACTGGGTCTGGGGGGCCATCCCGGCGCCCGCAGAGCCGCTGCGGGTGGCGGCCAAGGTCCGCTACCGCCAGGCGGAGCAGCCCGCCACGGCGGAGCGCCTGGAGGACGGCGCGGTGCGGTTGACCTTCGACGAGCCCCAGCGGGCCATCACCACCGGACAGGCGGTGGTCCTCTATCAGGGGGACACCGTGCTGGGCGGCGGCACCATCACAAAGGTATTATAAGAGAGAACGCGCACCCGGGAGGGTGCGCGTTCCGTTTACCACAGGTCCAGCCAGCCAACGCCTCCGTCACAGGGCGCGAAGGGCTCCGGCGGGGTATCGCTTGCCAGCATCCCCGCCCGGATGGCGGCGGACAGGTCGGGCACCGTCTCCGGGCCGTAGCGTTCAAAGGCGGCGCTGTCCATCAGAATGGCCCCCACCCGCGCCATGTCCTCCAGGTTCACCCGCTGGATCTCCTCCGTCTGGGAGGAGCAGCAGTCCGTCAGCACCACGGCGTTGTACTCCAGGGCGATGGCGTCGTAGCAGGTGGCGCGGACGCAGTTGGGGGTGGTGGTGCCTGTCAGGATGACGGTGCGCACGTCCAGCCGCCGCAAAATCAAATCCAGCTCCGTCTGGAAAAAGGCGCTCCACCGGGGCTTGATGATGGTGTAATCCCCCGGCTGGGGCCGCAGGCCCTCCGGCGCCTGGGCGCTGTTGTACCCGGCGGAGGCGGGCGCGCAGGCCCGGCCACCCGCCGCCCAGCCGGCATGACGGGTCAGCTCCACGTCGCTGCCGTCGGCGCGGTAGATGCGTTTGACGAAAAACACGGGGATGCCCTTGCTCCGGGCCAGCTCCACCGCCCGGACGCAGGCGGGCACCGTGGACCGGGCGTAGCGGATGCAGTGGCCGCCGTTGGGGTCCACAAAGCCGTTCTCCATGTCGATGACAATCAGCGCGGAACGGGTGGGATTCGGTTTCATGGGGAGACCTCCTGTCACAGCTTTTGAAAGATATGGATACGAAAGGCGGTCCGGCAGGTCAGTGTGTCCAGCGCCGCCAGCCGCTCCGCGCCCGCCCTGGGCGTCTTCCAGTAGTAGGGCGTCATCTGGAACAGAGCGTGGATGTCCGCCTGACTTGCCAGGGTGATGGTGTTATCCACCGGGACGACGGCCTCATAGGCGAAGCCCTCGTAGGGCGTCTCCTTCTCCTCGTTGGGGTAGGGGCGGTCGTAGAGGACCCGCTTCAGCTCCCACAGGTGGTCCGCCGCCGGGACCACGTACAAAAACGTGCCGCCGGGCCGCAGGACGCGCCGGAACTCCTCCAGCGCCAGGGGCGAGAAGCAGTCCAACAGGATGTCCACGCTGCCGTCCGCCAGGGGCAGATGGAAGGAGGACGCCACGGCGAACTCCACGCCCTTCTCCCGTTTCGCGGCGGAGCGGAGGATGACCTTGGAGATGTCGGTGCCCGCCATCCGGGGCGTCTTTCCAGCATCGCGGAGGGCCTGCCAGATGCCCGCGGTGTAGTACCCCTCGCCGCAGCCCGCGTCCAAAATTGCCGGGGAATCGCCGGAATGGGACAAAATCTGACAACAAAGCGTATTCAATAAGGGGGAATAATACCCTTTGGATAGGAACTCCCGTCGGGCCTGGGCCATGCCGCGGTCGTCGCCGGGGGCGGCGGAGTGCTTCTGATTGGGGGGCAGCAGATAGGTGTAGCCCTCCCGGGCGATGTCGTAGCTGTGGCCCTTTTCACAGCGGCAGACCCGCTCCACCCGGACCAGCGGCCCGCCGCAGACAGGACAGCAAAACAGACTCATGCGCCGTTCCCCCTTGTCACATCGTGGACCCACCTGCCGCTGCCGACGCGCCGGACGCACAGTGGCACCTTCACGGCGGACTCCATCTGAATGGCGATGGCGATGGGCCAGCAGCCGGTTTTCAGCACCAGGGCCGCCAGAGCCGTCAGCGGCAGGCACACCAGCCACTGCGGCGCCAGGTCCAGCGCCGTGGCCCAGACGACGTCGCCGCCGGAGCGCAGGACGCCGGTGACGGCGGAGATGGCGTAGGCGTGGAGGGGAATGGTGCCAAAGCCCGTCACCGCCAGGGCCGCGGCGATGTCGGCGGACTCCCCGAACAGCTTGAACAGGGGGAACACCACCGGGACGAACGCCAGCGGGATCAGCGCCAGGGAGACGGCCGCCAGCCCCACGCCCACCAACACCGTGAACCACAGCAGCGCGCGGCTCAGGTCCATGACCTCCCGGTGGCTCCGGCCCTCGCCGATGGCCTTGCCCACGATGACCGCCGTGGCGGCGCCCAGGCCGAAGCAGACCACCAGAAACAGCCGGTTCAGGTTGCCCATGACGGCGTTGGCGGCCAGCATCTCCACGGAGTTGTCGGTGTAACCCAGGATCACCGTCAGCAGGGAGTTGCCCAGGCCCCAGGCGGCCTCGTTGAGGATCACGGGGGAGGCGTATTTCAGGAATCGCCGGACCATGTCCACGCCGGGCCGCAGGAAGCGGCCCGGGTCCAGGGGGACGGTTTTGCTGCGGATGGCACAGACGACGCAGATGAGAAACTCGGACGCCCGGGCCAGCAGGGTGGCGATGGCGGCGCCCGCCACGCCCAGGGCGGGGAAGCCGCCGTGGCCGAAGATCAGCAGGTAGTTCAGCCCGGTGTTCAGGAGGGTGGAGAAGCCGAACAGCTTCATGCCGAAGGTCGGGTTCTCCACGCTGCGCTGGACGCTGGCGTAGATGGAGGAGAGCATGTTGAACACATAGGAGAAGCCGATGACCCGGAGATAGGGCGCGCCCAGGAGGGACAGCGCATGGCTGTTGGACAGCAGGTCCATGACCGGCACGGGAAACAGAAAAAACACCGCCGCCAGCGCCGCCGTGATGGCGGTGCCCAGGATGCACGCCACGCCCAGGGCGCGGTTGATGCCCTTCAGATCGCCCTTGCCCCAATACTGGCTGACCAGGATGCCCAGGCCGCTCTGGACGCCGAAGACGATGCTGATGAGCAGAAACACCGGCACATTGGCGGTGGTGACGGCGGCCATCTCCGTGTTGCCCAGCTGGCTGACCATGAAGGTGTCGATGAGCCCCAGGGAAAAGGTGATGAGGTTTTGCAGGATCATCGGCAGGGACAGCTTCCAAAGCCGACGGTAAAAGCCGGGCTCCCGGCGGAGCGCGTGAAACATAGAAAGACCTCTTTGGTAAAAGTGAAGATTTGGGCGTGAGGAGTGAAGATCAGGGCAAAGAGAGCGGACATCTCCACGCTTCCATCCGCACCCGCTCACAGCATGGGCATCCGGGTGTCGTGGTGCCTCCGCAGAGCCTGGGCGCAGGCGTCGATGTCCGCCGTCGTGGTCTCCGGGCCGAAGCTCAGGCGGATGACGCCGCCCGCCACCCGCCTGGGCAGCTTCAGCGCCGCCACCACGTGGCTGGGCCTGCCCTGGTGGCAGGCGGAGCCGGCGGAGACGCAGATGCCCTGGGACGACAGGTCGTTGACGATGTTCTGGCTGGGCCAGCCCACCAGGGAGACGGACAGGATGTGGGGGGCGGCGCCGGCGCCGATGATTTTCAAATCGGGGATGGCGCTGAGCTGTTTCACGGCGTAGGCTTTGATCTCCGTCATGTGGGCCAGCTTGTCCGTCAGGCTGTCCATCCGCAGCGCCGCCGCCCTGGCGAAGCCCGCCAGCTGGGCCGTGGCCTCGGTGCCGGAGCGGAGGCCGCCCTCCTGTCCGCCGCCCGCCAGCAGGGGCCGGGGATTGCGGACCCGGGGGCCGATGTACAGCGCGCCCACGCCCTTGGGTCCGCCGATCTTGTGGGCGGAGACGGTGATGAAGTCCGCGCCCAGGGCTCTGGCGATGAAGGGGACCTTTAAAAAGCCCTGTACCGCGTCGGTGTGGAGCAGGGTCTTTGGATATTTCGCCGCCAGTCCTCTGGCAATCTCGGCGATGGGGTAGATGTTCCCCAGCTCGTTGTTCACCAGCATGACGGACACCAGCGCCGTGTCCGGCCGAACGGCGTTCAGGACCTGTTCCGCCGTGATATCGCCGTTTCCGTCCGGGGCGACGCGGGTGACCTCGTACCCCTGCGGCTCCATCCACTTGCAGGCCTCCAGCACGGCGTTGTGCTCCACCGCCGTGGTGACGATGTGGCGGCCCAGGTGCCGGTTCTGCCAGCAGGCGGCCTGAATGGCCCAGTTGTCCCCCTCGGTGCCGCAGGAGGTGAAGAACAGCTGCTTCGCCTCGCAGCCAAGGGCCGCGGCCACGGTCCTCCGCCAGTCCTCCACCCGTTTTTTCATATCCAGGCCCAGCTGGTACTGGGAGCTGGGGTTGCCGTACTGCTCTGTTAAAACTTCATACATGGCATCCGCCACTTCCCGGGGCACGGGCGTGGTGGCGGCGTGGTCCAGATAGATCATATGGATGCTCCTTTCATTGGGGGGTTGCCCAATGGGGAAAAAATCGGTATAATATAGGCGCGTCTTATTATTATATAGAGGATTTTGGAAAAGTGCAAGGAAAACCGGGAATGTCCGGCGGCGGCGCGGAAGCGTCGGTCCAAAACGGATCGCCTGTGTATGGTGCGCTGGCGGCCGCCGGGCCACGGGAATCATGACAGAAGGAAACAGAGACGATGAAAGTTGCCATTTACACCCTCGGGTGCAAAGTGAATCAATATGAGACCCAGGCCATGGAGCAGTCCCTCCGGGCCAGAGGGCATGAGGTCGTGGACTTCGGTGGAGAGGCGGACGCCTACGTGGTGAACACCTGCTCCGTCACCGCCGTCAGCGACCAGAAGTCCCGGCAGGTCCTCCACCGGGTCCGCCGGGAGCACCCCGGCGCGGTGGTGGCGGTGTGCGGCTGCTATGCCCAGACTCACGCCGAGGATGTGCGGAAGCTGGACGTGGACCTGATCGCCGGCACCGGCGACCGCACCGGCTTCCTCGGCCTGCTGGAGCGGGCCGTGGCGGAAAGGGGCCGCATCGAGGCCATCGACCAGTCCTTCGAACGCCGGGTGTTCGAGGTGCTGCCCGCCGGGGGCCTGGAGGCCCGCACCCGGGCCATGCTGAAGGTGGAGGACGGCTGCGTCAACTTCTGTTCGTACTGCATTATCCCCTATGCCCGGGGCCCGGTGCGCTCCGCCCCGCTGGAGACGGCGGCGGCCCAGGCCGCGCGGCTGATGGCCGACGGCTACCGGGAGATCGTGCTGACAGGTATTGAGATCTCCTCCTGGGGCCGGGACCTGAAAACGGGCCAGACCCTGATCGACCTGGTGGAGGCCATCTGCGCCGCCGCCCCCGGCGTCCGCGTCCGATTGGGCAGCCTGGAGCCGAGGACTATCACGGAGGACTTCTGCCGCCGCGCCGCCGCCCTGCCCGACCTGTGTCCCCAGTTCCACCTGTCCCTGCAAAGCGGGTGCGACGCCACGTTGAAGCGCATGAACCGCAAGTATGACACCGCCAGATTTGCACAATCTGTTGCACTTTTAAACCAATATTTTGTACATCCGGCCATCACCACCGACCTGATCACCGGCTTTCCGGAGGAGACGGAGGAGGCGTTCAGCCAGACGCTGGACTTCATCCGGAGCTGCCGTTTCGCCCAGATGCACATCTTCCCCTACTCCATCCGCCCCGGCACCCCGGCGGCGAAGATGGAACAGGTACCCAAGGGCGTCAGGGAGGAGCGGGCCCGCCGGGCGGCGGCTGTGGCGGCGGAGATGCACCGGGCCTATCTGGCGGAGTGCGTGGGGCAGGTCTATCCGGTCCTGTTCGAGCAGCCCAGGGACGGCGGATTCTTCGGCCACGCCCCCAACTACATGGAGGTGCTGGCGGAGGGCGAGGCCCTGCACAATGTGGTGAAGAACGTCCGTGTCATTGGCACGGACGGGGACAGACTGTTTGGAGAAATCGAGGAATAGATGATGAAAAGCCACTTTTTTGCCTATATCTCCCGGATGCGGTTTATCCAGCGCTGGGCGCTGATGCGGAACACCGCCCCGGAAAATGTCCAGGAGCACAGCCACCAGGTGGCGGTGCTGGCCCACGCCCTGGCGGTGATCCGCAATGAGAAATTCGGCGGCGCGGCGGACCCCGGCGCGGTGGCGGTGGCGGCGCTGTACCACGACGCGTCGGAAATTCTGACCGGCGACATGCCCACCCCCATCAAATACGACAACCCCGCCATCCGCGGCGCCTATAAGGATGTGGAGGCGGTGGCGGAGCGGAAGCTGCTGAACATGCTGCCGGAGGAGCTGCGGGGGATCTACGCCCCCATCCTGACCGTCGCGGACCCGGAGACGGAGCGGCTGGTAAAGGCGGCGGACAAGCTGTCCGCCTATATCAAGTGCGTGGAGGAGCTGAAGGCCGGGAACCTGGAGTTCCGGGAGGCCGCCGCCCAGACCCGCAGGGTCCTGGAGGGCTATGGCCTGCCGGAGGTGGCGTATTTTCTGAAGACGTTTATGGACAGCTTTTCCCTGACGCTGGACGAGCTGAAATGAGGAGAGCGCATTGAAAAAGCAGGACCGCCTTTCAGGCGGTCCCGCTTTTTATGAAAAGTGTTTTTGGGCCAGGCGGGAGACGTCCAGATCGCTTTTATAATACCGCAGGGAGTTGTCCCGTTCCAGGGTGAACGTTCCGACTTCCTCGGGCAGGATGAAGCCGTAATCGTCTTCGGTCAACTCCTCTCCAGTCGGAGGAACGTGCGTAACGGCCTTGATCTGCAGATCCAGGCGAAGGCAGAGTCCAATGTCGGCAGGGAGGAAAAGCGTGTCGCTATAATGCTTCTGGAACAGGCTGCTTAACTGTCTCCGACACTCGGTGAACTCCTCGCCAAACTCTGAAATGATGCACAGCCTGGGCTTCAGAATCTCCACCAGCCTGGCCAGCCCCAGACGGCCCAGATGGTTTTTGTAGAAAGCCTTTCCGGAGTTGAACGCCGTCATCCTGTATGTTTCCTCGTAGGACTTAAAGCCTCCAATGTGCGCCAGGAGGACAAGCTGTTTGTCCACCAGAACCTCATCTTTTAAATTTGTATAGGCCTGTTCGATGTCGGAATTGAATCCGGTGTCCCCTGTATACAGGAGCGCGACATCCTGATAGAGGAAGAGAAAACCCACGGAATCCCGGTCGGACAGGATGTCGTTGTGCCTGGCGGGAAGGACTCTGATATCCAGTTCCCTGTCAAAATCCAGCCGGTCGCCCGCGTGGATGAGGTGGATGGTGTAGTCGGAGGAGGATTTCAGGTCCAGGAAGTTGGCGTATTTCTTAAATGTGCTGGAGGTCATATAAATATCCAGCCGCTTATGGCGGGGGGATTTGGCGAAATCCGCGTCGGTGCGGCGCTCCAGTTCGTCAGATGTGATGTCCGGAGAAGTGTCCCGGATATCGCTTAAAATGGAACCCGGTATGTCCTCTTCAGCGCTGCCGCGGACAATGTCGTTGTATTTGTACAGCAGGGTGAGAATGGACTCCAAATCTGTAACGTGGTCATTGTGGGCGTGGGTGATGAGGATGGTATCCATATCCTTGAACCGGAACCCCGCCTGCTGAAAATTGTCAATGAAGTTGAAGCCCGGGTCCACCACAATGCCGTGGGAGTTGGTTTGCAGGAAATAGCCGCCGCCCTTGCTGACAAAGGGATTCTTGGCGATAATGGGGGTATAGGAATTCCAGCGGCGCAGGATATGGAACAGCGGAAGCTCCGGCCTTGCAGCAAAACCGTCTTGAATAAAGGTGTTGAATGAGTTCCGGTTTTCCACCATTTTTTGCTTGATTTCATCCATCTCCGGGTCGCTCATCAGCGAATCGATTCGTTCCAGCGCGGCTGCGGTCTGAAGTTTGGACTCAAGCTCAGCAATGGAATTTGAAAGAAATTGGACCATGGATGTGGAACCATCTGTTTCGTACAGAGCCAGAGCCGCTTTATGATCGGCCAGGGCTTCTGCAATATTGCCAAATTCAGAGTACAAGTTTCCGCGATTTTTCAGAGGCAATGCATAGGCTGGATCTAGCTCAATCGATTTACTGTAATCTTCTATGGCCTTTTCAAATTCATTTAACCTATGCCAGCAGACTCCGCGATTATTAAACGCCAGCGCATAGTTGGAGTTTAAATCAATAGCTTTGTCAAAGGAAGAAATCGCTTCCGTATACCTTTTCAGACCGGCCAGGACAATACCGCGGTTGTTAAATATCTTTGCCGAAGAAGGGTCCAATTCAATTGCCTTGTCATAATCGGAAAGTGCCTTTTCATACTCACGTTGGGTTCTCCAAAAGTTTCCGCGATTGAAAAACAGAACTGCCGAAGTAGAGTCCAGCTCAATCGCTTTGTCATAATCAGAAAGTGCATTCTCGAACTCCTTCAGCTCTCCAAATACATATCCGCGCTTGGCATAAAGGTTCGCATTTTCGGGATTTTCTTCGATCTGCAGGTTCAGATCGGCCAGTTGCTTCTGATAATCCATCCGCATCATCACTCCGTTTCTCTCTCTTGACCGTCGTTGATGGTCTTTGATATCCGTTCAGTTCAGCGCGTCCGCGCTCTGGGTGAACAGCTCCGTCACTCGCTCCGCCGTGGCGGGGCAGGTCTCCAGCTCCGGGTCCCGGGCCAGCAGGGCCTCCGCCGCCGTCTGGGCCTCCTTCAAAAGCTGGGTGTCGCAGCCGATGTCCGCCACCCGCAGCCCCGGCAGGCCGTGCTGCCGCTGGCCGAAGAAGTCGCCGGGACCCCGGAGCCGCAGATCCTCCTCCGCGATCTTGAAGCCGTCGGCGGTTTTTGTCATGACCTTCAGCCGCTGCCTCGTCTCCTCGTTCCGATTGTCGGAGATCAGGATGCAGTAGGACTGGTGTTTGCCCCGGCCCACCCGGCCCCGGAGCTGGTGGAGCTGGCTCAGGCCGAAACGCTCCGCGTTCTCAATGACCATGACGGCGGCGTTGGGCACGTCCACACCCACCTCGATGACGGTGGTGGACACCAGGATGTCCGTCTCGTGGGCGGCAAAGGCGGTCATCACCGCGTCCTTCTCCTTCGGCTTCATCCTGCCGTGGACAAAGGCCACCTTCAAATCCGGGAAGACTTCATTTTGCAGCCATTTCGCGTACTCCGTCACGGCCTTTCGCTCGTCGGGCGGCTCGTCGTTTTCCTCTACCATGGGGCAAACCACGTATGCCTGCCGCCCCTCCGCCACCAGTTTGCGGATGAACTGATACACCCGGGGGTGGTAGCTGCCGGGGACGGCATAAGTCTCGATGGGCTGGCGGCCCGGGGGCAGTTGGTCGATGACGGACACGTCCAGATCGCCGTACAAAATCAGCGCCAGCGTCCGGGGAATAGGCGTGGCGGACATGACCAGGGTATGGGGGTGCTTCCCCTTGCCCGCCAGCGCCGCCCGCTGTCCAACGCCGAAGCGGTGCTGCTCGTCCGTTACCACCAGGCCGAGATCGGCGTACGCCACGCCGCCGGTGATGAGGGCGTGGGTGCCGATGGCGAAGTCGATCTCCCCCGCCGCCAGCTGGGCGGCGATGGACTTCTTTGTCTTTGCCGGAGTGGAGCCGGTCAGCAGGGCACACCGGATGCCAAGGTCCTCCATCAGCGGGGCCAGCCCCGCGTAGTGCTGCTGGGCCAGAATTTCCGTGGGAGCCATCAGGGCCGCCTGCCGGCCGTTTTTCACCGCGAAGTACACGCAGGCGGCGGCCACCATGGTCTTGCCGGAGCCCACGTCGCCCTGGCACAGACGGTTCATAGGCGTGCCGGAGCGCATGTCCGCCAGGGCATCGTCCACGCACCGCCGCTGGGCGTCTGTCAGCGTGAAGGGCAGGGCGGCGTAGAAAGCGTCCATGTCCACCGCCGCGCAGGGGGGGACGTGGACCACCTCCCGCCGCCGTTTCAGCCGTTTGAGGCCGATGGTGAAGAGAAACAGCTCCTCAAAGGCCAGCCGCCGCCGGGCAATGTCCAGGGCCTCGGCATTTTCCGGGAAGTGGATGTTCTCATAGGCGTAGTTGACGCGGCACAGGTGGTGCGTCTGCCGCACCCCGTCGGGCAGCACGTCCGGCAGGATGTCCGCGCAGGCGTCCAGCCCCTGGCGGATGGACCGGGACAAGATCAGCTGGCTGACCCCGGCGGTCAGGGGATAGATGGGCACGATGCGGCCTGTGAACTCCCCCCGGCCCTCCTGCTCCACGATGGGGCCGGCCATGGTCCTGCGGAGGAGGGTCCCCTCCGCCTTGCCGTAAAAAATATAGGTCTCCCCCTGGCGGAGCTGGTTTTTCAGCCAGGTCTGGTTAAAAAAGGTCACGTCCAGCACGCCGCTGTCGTCTACCGCCCGGACCTTCACCAGGTCCATGCCCTTCCGGATGTGGGAGACGGTGGGGGGCGCGGCGATCATAGCGGCCACGCAGGCGGCCTCTCCGGGGACCAGATCCGCGATGCGCCTGGTCCGGGTGCGGTCGTCGTACCTCCGGGGGAACCAGGAGATCAGGTCCCGCAGCGTGGTGATGCCCAGCTTGTTCAGGGCCCTGGCCCGCTGTTCGCCGATGCCCTTAATGGTCCGCACGTCGGTGGTCAGGTCCGCCACGGCGACGCCCCCTTCCTTGCATACTATATAAAACTATGATATCATGTTTTCAAAAGAAAAACAAGGAACGGGAGGAGATAGGCGTGAAGCATAGGGCCTGGGCGGCGCTGGCGGTGCTGTTCTTCGTGGAGATGTGCCTGGGCGGCCTCCTGATGGACCGGTGGCTGCTGCCGCGGACGGTCACAGGACCCATGGTGTGGAGCGGACTGATCGGCTTTTTCGTGGCCTGCGTCGGCCTGATCCGGCACCCGGCCCATGTCTGCCCGAACTGCGGCAGGGGCGTCGTCGTCAACCGGCGGACCGTGCGGATAGACCGGTCCGGGAGGTTCCGCTGCCCCCACTGCGGCGCGATGCTGCACAGCCGCGACCTGAAAAAGGCGGAATAAGCCCGCGCCCGGGGGACCGGGCGCGATTTTTTGTAACGAAACGGGCGCACCCGCGTCTTATATGCGGAAGGTGGTGAGAGAGTGCCTGATTTTGAGGAGGTATACCGGCGGTATTTCGCGGACGTCTACAAGTACGCCCTGGCCCTGAGCCAGGATGAGGCGACGGCGGAGGAGGTGACCCAGGAGACCTTCTTCAAGGCCCTCTCCGCCATCGACAGATTCCGGGGCGACTGCCAGCTGCGGGTGTGGCTGTGCCAGATCGCCCGGAATCAGTACCTGTCGTTGTGCCGGGAGCGGAAGAGGTTTGCGGACCGGGAGACCGAGCCGGGGGACGGGGGCATCGAGGAGGGCTTCGCCAACGCCGACGCCGCCAGACGGCTCCATGTGCTGCTCCACGATCTGCCGGAGCCGTACAAGGAGGTGTTCTCCCTGCGGACCTTCGGAGAGCTGCCCTTCGCGCAGATCGGGGAGCTGTTCGGCAAGACGGAGAGCTGGGCGCGGGTGACCTACTTCCGGGCCAGGCAGAAGTTAAAGGAGGAATTCGATGGAACATGAGATTATTTACGACCTGCTGCCGCTGTATCACGACGGCGTGTGCTCGGAGGCAAGCCGCCGGGCAGTGGAGGAACATTTGTCGGACTGCGAGGCGTGCCGCAGGGCGCTGGCGGACATGGACGCGCCCCTGCCGGAGGCGGAGAAACAGGCCGCCGACGACGGGGCGGCGGTGAAAAGAATTTCCAAGGAGTGGCGGGGGAGCAAGCGGAGGGCCTGGCTGAAGGGCGTTTTCATCGCGGCAGTGCTCTGCGCCGCGCTGGGCAGCCTTGTCTGGAGGCTGACGGCTGTGCCCTGTGTGCCCGTCACAGGGGAGGAGCTGGCGTCCGTTCGGGGCTATTGTCTGAAAGATGACAGCGTAGCTATCCACTGGGACTTTGCGGAGGGAAGCGAGACTTGGTATGAAGTGGCTATAAAGCATGAGGAAGACGGCGATCACTACTATTTGGAGCGGCCCATCCTGCGGATCGGTCTGTGGAGTCCTCATTACAACGAGGACGGCGGTCTGCATTTAAACATACGGGGGAATGACGGCACCTTCTATTTTGATGCTGGGGGCGATTCCATTCTGCTGTGGAAGGATGGAGAACCTGCCGCAGACCTGCCCGCTGCCGCTGCCGCGGAGGAAGAGGAGTGGGGAACCAGGATACTGGGAGCTTATGAGTAGGGGCTGACGCCCACATCAGCCCGCTGACATCCATCTCGCCCATGCCTTCCCCTGGGGGAAGGCGGCCTGCAGGGCCGGATGAGGGCACCCCATGCACCGCCATGCCAATGCCCTGCCATCCCGAGAGCAAGGCTAGCGCCGCATCAGCCCCAAAAGACTTGGTGGGACGGGCCGATGTGGGCATCGGCCCCTACGCGGCCCTAAAAAACAGCCCGCCGGGGATTTCCCCCGGCGGGCTTTGCATTTATACACTATATTAAATCTTTTTATTGATATAATCGACAAACCGATAAGTAACCCCATTTTCCATGATGGGCTCGCCGGTGGACTCGATCTCCCACCCCGGCAGCCTATCCAGGTTGGGGAAGAAGGTGTCGGACTCCTCCACCTGGGTCTCCACCCGGGTGAGATAGACCCGCTTGCACCGGCTCAGCAGCGCGGCGTAGATGCTGCCTCCGCCGATGACCCACAGCTTGTCCGGGTCCTCGTCCACGGCCAGCTGCAAAGCCTCCTCCGCGCTGGAGGCGACCTCTGTCCCCTCCCGCAGGAAGCTCGCGTTCCGGGTGACGACGATGTTTCGCCGGTTCGGCAGGGGCTTCCCGCCGGGGAAGGAGTCCAGGGTCTTGCGGCCTGTGATGACGGTGCCGCCCGTGGTCATGGCGCGGAACCGCTTCATGTCCGTGGGCAGGGAGAACAGCAAGCCCCCCTCCCGGCCAATGGCCCAATTCTGGTCGATCACAACAATAGCGTTCATACTTCTTTCACCTCATACCGCAACGGGGATTTTATGGTCAAAGGGCGCGGGGTCATAGCCGTCCAGCCGGAAGCTGGCCTTGGAGAACTGGTAGAAGTCCGTGACGGCAGGGTCCATCCACAGCGCTGGCGCGGGCCGGGGCTGCTGCCGGATCAGTTCCTCCACGATGGGGACGTGGCGGTCGTAAATGTGGCAGTCGGCGATGACGTGGACCAGCTCGCCGGGGACCAGGCCGGACACCTGGGCGAACATGTGGACCAGAAGGGCATACTGCACCACGTTCCAATTGCCCGCCGCCAGCATGTCCTGGCTGCGCTGGTTCAAAATGGCGTTCAGCACGTTGCCGGAGACGTTGAAGGTCATGGAGTAGGCGCAGGGGGCCAGGTGCATCTCGCTGAGGTCGTGGTGGTTGAAGAGGTTGGTCAGGATGCGGCGGCTGGCGGGGTTCTCCCGCAAGTCCTTCAGAGCCCGGTCCACCTGGTCCATGTCCCCGTCGGGGTAGTGGTGCTTCACGCCCATCTGGTAGCCGTAGGCCTTGCCGATGGAGCCGGTCTCGTCGGCCCATTGGTCCCAGACGTGGGAGCTGAGATCGTGGATGTTGTTGGACTTCTTCTGCCAGATCCACAGAAGCTCGTCCAGCGCGGACTTCCAGTAGGTGCGGCGGATGGTCAGGATGGGGAATTCCTCCCGCAGGTCGTAGCGGTTGATGACGCCGAATTTTTTGATGGTGTGGGCGGGACTGCCGTCCTCCCAGCGGGGGCGGACCTCCCGGTCGGTGTCCCAGACGCCGTTTTCCAGGATGTCCCGGCAGGTCCGGATAAAGACTTCATCGGCACGGCTCATGCGCGTTCCTCCTTGTGCTCCGTTTTGTATAGCGGCTTTATTATACCAAATCCCGGCAAGAATGTGTAGTATCAATTTCGTAAGCTTTTGCCCAAAGTGCGGCCAAATTTTTTCATGGTTTTGTGTTAAATTCAGGTTGTGATTCTGTAAAAAGTGCGATAAGATAGGTCCGCAAAAAAGTGCCGGGGGGATGGACATGCTGGACCGCAGTGAGGTGGGCAAACGGGGCTATCTGAACGAGGGCTTCCGTCTGTTCCATCTGAAGGACAGCCGCGCCCAGAAGCTGGACTACCACTACCATGAGTTCGACAAGCTGATCCTGCTGCTGAACGGCAGAGTCACCTATGTGGTGGAGGGCGTCACCTACTTCCTCCGGCCCTGGGACATCCTGCTGGTGCAGCACAACATGATCCACAGGCCCACCATCGACCCCTCCGCCCCCTATGAGCGGGTGGTGGTCTGGCTGGGCCGGGAGTGGCTGGAGGCGCGGAGCGACCCCGGCGAGGCGCTGGACGCCTGCTTCGACACCGCCCGGGAGCGGGGCTTCCACCTGCTGCGGACGGGCGCCGAGCGGCGGCTGGAATACATGGGGGCCATCCAGCGGCTGGAGGAGGCGCTCCGGTCCACGGAGTTCGGCGCCGGACGCATGGCGGACACCCTGTGCCAGCAGCTTCTGATCTCCGTGAACCGGGACATCCTGCGCTCCCGCACCGCCGCGGAGGCCCGGGACAGCTACCGGGTGGACCCGAAGATGGAGGAGATCCTGAAATACATCACGGCCCACCTGGAGGAGGAGCTGTCCGTGGACGCCCTGGCGAAGCGGTTCTTCCTGAGCCGGTACTACCTGATGCACCGCTTCAAGGCCGTCACCGGCTACACCGTCCACCAGTACATCAGCCAGAAGCGGCTGCTGCGGGCGGGGGAGCTGATCCGCGCCGGCGTGCCGGTGATGAAGGCGGCGGAGCAGGCGGGTTTTTCCGAGTACTCCACCTTCCTGCGGACGTTCCAGAACACCTTCCATATGAGTCCGCGGGAGTTTCGATGAAAACCAACGCGCAAAAGAGGGAAATCAGAGACATGGAAATCAAGCAAATCAACGTGGAATTTACCAAAGAGGATCTGCGGCGGCTGGCCGTCCCGCTGGTCATCGAGCAGCTGCTGGCCATCACGGTGGGCCTGTTCGACTCCGTCATGGTGTCCCAGGTGGGGGAGGCCGCCATCTCCGCCGTCTCCCTGGTGGACACCGTCAACGTGCTGCTGGTCAACGCCTTTTCGTCGCTGGCCACCGGCGGCGCGGTCATCGCGGGGCAGTACCTGGGCCGGCGGGAGCCGGACAAGGCCGGACACTCCGGCGCCCAGCTGCTGCTGTTCATGGGGGAGGTCTCCCTGCTGGTCATGGCCCTGTTCTACCTGGGCAGGGACTTTGTGCTGAACGTGGTGTTCGGACAGGTGGAGCCGGACGTGGCGGCCTACGCCAACACCTATTACCTGATCGTGGAGGCGTCCACACCCTTCCTGGCGATCTACAGTGCCGGGGCGGCGCTGTTCCGGGTGATGGGCAACTCCAAAATCTCCATGTGGGTATCTCTGGCGATGAACGCGGTCAACGTGGCGGGCAACGCCCTGCTGATCTTCGGCCTCCGCATGGGCGTGGAGGGCGTGGCCATCCCCACCCTGGTATCCCGGATGGTGGCGGCGGCCGCCATGGTGGCGCTGCTGCGGCGGCCGGGCCTGCCCATGCAGGTGGGGCGCTTCACCCTCCGCCATGACAAGTACGTGGTGAAGAACATCCTGCGCTTCGGCGTGCCCAACGGCCTGGAGGGCAGCATGTTCCAGCTGGGCAAGATCCTGCTCCTGTCCACGGTGTCCGTGCTGGGTACCGCGTCGGTGGCGGCCAACGCCATCGGCAACAGCATCTGCTCCTTCCAGTGCGTGGCGGGCAACGCCCTGGGCCTTGCCATGGTGACGGTGGTGTCCCGCTGCGTGGGCGCCGGCAGCTATGAGAGGGCCCGGTACTACACCAGGAAGCTCCTGAAATCCGCCTATCTCTACATGGGTGCGACGATCATCGTCATCTGCGCGGCGCTGCCCCTGATCCTGAAGCTGTATAACGTCTCCGACCAGGCGGAGACGTATGCCCGGCAGATCATTTTGATGCACGGCGGGGTGGCCCTGGTCCTCTGGCCCGCGTCCTTCACCCTGCCCCAGGCCCTCCGGGCCGCCGGGGACACCCGGTTCACCATGACGGTCTCCACCGTGTCCATGTGGACGCTGCGGGTGGGCCTGGGCGTGCTGCTGGGCCGGTTCTGGGGCCTGGGCGTGCTGGGCATCTGGATGGCCATGTTCGCCGACTGGGCGCTGCGGGTGGCTTTCTTCGTGCCCCGCTTCCGGGGCCACAGATGGGAGACCATGGGCATCCGGGGTTGATCTCAGAAAAAAGCCGTTCGCTGTTGAGACAGCGAACGGCTTTTTTACTCCCCGGCCGGCGGGGCCTCCAGGCCGCTTTTCACCTGGAAGGACTGCCGGAACTTCCGGGGCGGCATACCGGTGTGCTTGGAAAACTGCTGGTCGAAGTAGTTCTGGGTGTCGTAGCCCACCAGCTCGGCGATGCGGGAGATGGGCAGGTCCGTGGAGATCAGCAGCGTCTGGGCCTCGCCGATGCGGCGGCGCAGCAGATACTGCCGGGGCGAGTAGCCGCTGGACTCCTTGAACACATGGGCCAGGTAGTAGGGGCTGGCATGGAGCGCCTGCCCGATCTGCTGGAGGGTCAGGGGCTCGCTGAAATGCCGGTCGATATACTCCTGGACCTGCCTGCCCAGGGAGGCGGGCTCCGGGTTGGCGGGCACCCGCAGGGATACGGAGCCGGAGATGGTCAGCGCCCGGTCCAGCAGCGCCAGCATCAGGCGGTGGCAGAAGACCTCGCAGTCGGGCCGGTCCTCGGCGAGATAGCGGTAGATGAGCCGGTACAGGGCCCGCAGGTCGGGCAACTCCTCCCCCACGGGGTAGACCGGGGAGGCGTCCTCCGGAATCAGGGCGTTTTCCCGAAGGCCCGGCAGGCGGAGGCCGCCCACGGCGATGCAGCTGCAGCCGAAAGCGGTGCCGGACAACTCGTCGTGGACCACGCCGCTGTTGAAGACCAGCAGATCCCCCGCCCGCACGTCATAGGTGGTCTCGCCAATCAAAAAGCGGGTGGCGCCCTCTTCGATCAGCAGCACCTCCACAAAGTCCGGGTGGGCGTGGAGCAGCCGGGGGCGGTTCTGGTCGGAGGGCAGCCGCCGGCTGGCGTAGAGCAGCCGGGGCATGGTCTCCGAGGTGAAAGCGGGCTGGTAGTTCCGCTTTACAAAGCACTGGGTGTGTAAGTCCTGCATGGGGCCTCCCTTCGGAGCCGTCCCGGGGACGGGACAGCAAGAATTTATAAAAACGCGGGGACGCCGGAGCGAAAAGAGGGAACCATCTGGAAGCAAAATCGCGGTCAAATGCCGGGATAAACGGTGAAATGCCGCCAATTGGCGCACATTTTTTGGAGCGGGCGGGGCAGGGCGAAAATCACGCGAAACAAAGCAAGATATTGAATGAAAAACCGCCGGACCGATGGTATCATATAACCAACATCAAGGAAGAAGGAGGTGCCCCACATGCTGTACACCATTTTCTCGATCATCGTGCTGGGCGGTGCCGTGTGCCTGAACCGCTGATTCTCACCACCCCAATATCCCAGGCGGCTCCTTCGGGAGCCGCTTTTTTTGGTTACGGAAACCACCGGCTCTGCCGGTGGAGGTGTCCCGTAAAAAGCTTTAGCTTCAAGCTACGAGCGAAGCGAGTTGACAACTAGCCATCTGGCAGTTACGCGAAAGCTTTTGACAGAAGATAAGTTGCCTGTTTACGGGCGGTGGGGCACGAGATGCAGGCGAAAGATATTCGATGCGTCTTGAGACACCCGCCGGTATCAGGCCCTTCTAGGGCCTACTCAAGCCTCCGGCTTAGCTGGAGGTTTTGACTTGCGCCGGGGCCTCAGCCCCTGGCGGCCAGGCGGAGAATGGCCCGCATCTCCTCCGGGCCGATCTTCACAAAGCCGCCGAAGGGGAAGCCGCCCGGCTTCTCCGCCCGGTGGGCCGCCATGGCGGGGATGTCCTCGGCCTTCGCGCCGATCTCGGCAAACGTGGTGGGCATCCCCAGGGAGCGGAAGAAGGCCCGCAGGCGGGCGACGCCCTCCCGGGCGGTGCGTTCGGGGCAGGCAAAGTCCATCTCGCAGCCCAGCACGTTGACGGCGAACCGGGCGAAGCGCATGGGGTCGTGGGGCAGCACATACTCCATCCAGGCGGGCATCACCACCGCCAGCCCCGCGCCGTGGGCACAGTCGTAGAAGGCGGACAGCTCGTGCTCGATCTGGTGGCTGGCCCAGTCCTGGACCCGGCCCACGCCGCAGGAATTGTTGTGGGCCAGCATCCCCGCCCACATCAGATCCGCCCGGGCGGCGTAGTCGTCGGGGTCGGCGATGGCCCTGGGGGCGGCGTCCACAATGGTTTTCAACAGGGCCTCGCACAGCCGGTCCGTCAGGGCGACGTCAGGGGTGTTGGAGAAGTAGCGCTCACAGATGTGGGCCATCATATCCACCGCGCCGCTGGCGGTCTGATAGGCGGGCAGAGAACAGGTCAGCCGGGGGTCCAGCACGGCGAATTTGGGCCGGATGACGTCCGTCTTGGGGCAGCCCCACTTCAGGTTGCCGTCCTCCTGGGTGATGACGGCGCTGTCGCTGCCCTCGCTGCCCGCGGCGGCGATGGTCAGCACCACGCCCACCGGCAGGGTGGTCTCGATCCTGACCTTTCCGGTAAAGAAGTCCCAGAAATCCCCGTCGTAGCCCACGCCGAAGCCGATGGCCTTGGCGGTATCGATGACGCTGCCGCCGCCCAGGGCCAGCAGGAAGTCGCAGCCCTCCCGGCGGGCGGTGTCGATGCCCTCGTAGACCTTGCCGCTGCGGGGGTTGGCCTGAATGTCGGACAATTCCGCGAAGGGGATGCCCGCCTCGGTGAGAGAGGCGGTGACGGCATCGTAGGCGCCGTTGCGCTTTACGGAGCCGCCGCCGTAGACCAGCAGCACCTTCGTGCCGCCGAACCGGCGCACCAGCGCGCCGGTGTTTTTCTCCTCGCCGTCGCCAAAGGCGAAGAGGGTGGGGGAGTAAAAGGTGAAGTTGTTCATGGTATTGACTCCTTTCTATTGTCGGGTGAGGTGTGCGTCCTTTTTTGAGAGCAGTGTGTCGAAGACCAGAAGCAAAAGGGCGAGAAGCAGCAGGATCAAACCGCCGAGCAGCACGAAACAAGCCAGTATACCACCGATATGCCGGGCGGTCTGCCATGCCGGGCTGGAACTTCAGCAACCCGCGCTTGCAAAACCGCTTAATATCCCAGCTTCCGGTCCACCAGCCCGTTCAGTGGCCGTCCGGCGGCGTAGTTGGCCAGGTCCGTGCAGAACATCTCCACGTTGACATCGCAGGTGTAGCCCAGGGTCATGTTGCCGGAGACGTGGGGCGTCAGGATCAGGTTTTTCGTGCGCCACAGGGGGTGGTCCTTCGGCAGCGGCTCCGGGTCCATGACATCCAGGGCCGCGCCCGCCAGCCTGCCGCCGTTCAGGGCCTCCATCAGCGGTTCCTGGTCGATGGCGGTGCCCCGGCCCACGTTGATGACATAGGCGTCGTCCGGCAGCAGGGCGATGCGTTCCCGGTCCAGAATGTGGACGGTCTCCGCCGTGCCGGGCAGGGCCATGACCAGAATTTTCGTATCGGGCAGCACCCGGTCCAGGTCGGCGATGGGATACACCTCGTCAAAGGCCGGGTTGGCCCGTCCGCCGCGGCTGAGACCGACGACCCGGGCGGCGCCCATGCCCCGGAGCCGCTCCGCCACATTGGCGCCGATGTTTCCAGTGCCCAGGACGGTGAACTCGTTGTCCCGGATGGAGCGGATGGGGAGCTGGTTGGACCAGCTGCGGTTCCGGACCACCTCCCCGTACTCCGGCATCCGCCGCAGCAGCATCAGGGTGACCATGACCACATGCTCGGCGATGGTCACGCCGTAGCCGTTGGAGTTGGTCAGAAGACAGTCCGGGTTGGCGAAGATGGATGGGTCCTTGCAGTAGGGGTCCACCCCGGCGAAGGAGCAGCAGTACCACTTCAGCGCGGCGGGCGCCGCCCGCAGCAGGTCCGGGGAGTGGGCGTACAGCACCTCGCAGTGCTGAAGGCAGTCCTTCGCCTCCTCGAACTGGTCCAGCTTGAAGAAGTGGGGGACGAAGCCCGCCGCGTCGGCGGCTTTTCGGATCTGGGCTCTGTGGGCATCGGTCAGAAATTCCAGGTAAATGCAGATATCACGGCTCATATGGCAAAACCTCCTGTGGAATGGACAATTGCTTTACGATCTCCTCCGCGCACCGCATCCCGTCCGCGGCGGCGGAGAGGATGCCTCCGGCGTAGCCCGCCCCCTCGCCGCAGGGGTACAGGCCCCGGAGGGCGGACTGGCACGTTCCGTCCCGGGGGATGCGCACCGGGGAGGAGCTGCGGCTCTCCACGGCGGTCAGCACCGCGTCCGGGGCGTCGTAGCCCCGGAGCTTCCGCCCAAGGATGGGCAGGGCCTCCGCCAGGGCGTCCGCCACAAAGGGCGGCAGGCACCGGCGCAGGTCCGTCCAGACCACGCCGGGGCGGTAGCTGGGAATTACCCGCCCCGGACCGGCGGAGGGACGGCCCGCCAGGAAGTCCTCCACCCGCTGGGCGGGGGCCCGGTATCCTCCGCCGCCCAGGAGATAGGCGGCCTCCTCCATGGAACGCTGGAAAGCCACGCCCGCGAGAGGCCCGGCACCGCCGAAGTCCTCCGGGGTGACGTTCACCAGCAGCGCGCCGTTGATGTTCTCCCGGTCCCGGGCGAACTCGCTCATGCCGTTGGTGACCACCCGCCCCGTCTCCGACGCGGCGGCAACCACTTCGCCGCCGGGGCAGACGCAGAAGGAGAACACGCCCCGGCCATTGGGCAGGTGGCAGGAGAGCTTATAGGTGGACGCGGGCAGGCCGGGGTGTCCGGCGTACCGCCTATACTGGGCCGCGTCGCAGTCGGCCTGCCGGTGCTCGATGCGCACGCCCACGGCAAAGGGCTTGGCCTCCATGGGCACGCCCCGGGCATACAGCATCTCAAAGGTATCCCGCGCCGAGTGGCCCGGACACAGCACCAGATGGCGGCAGGGAAGGGCGTAAGGCCCCTCCGGCCCGGTGACAGTGACGCCCGCCAGCCGTCCGTCCCGGAGCTCCAGGTCCGTCAATTGGCTCTCAAAGCGGATGTCCGTCCCCAGGGCCAGCAGCTCCTGGCGCATATTTTGCAGGGCGATGTGGAGATAGTCCGTCCCCACGTGGGGCTTGGCGTCGATCAGGATGTCCTCCGGCGCGCCGCGGGCCGCCAGCTGCTTCAGGATGAAGCGGTGGCGGATGTCCTTGGTGCCGGTGTTCAGCTTGCCGTCGGAGAAGGCCCCGGCGCCGCCCTCGCCGAACTGGACGTTGCTGGTCAGGTCCAGTTCTCCGGTGGACCAGAACCGCTCCACGTCGGCCTTCCGCCGCTCCACCGGGCGGCCCCGCTCCAGCAGGATGGGCCGCAGGCCCGCCTTTGCCAGCACCAGGGCGGCGAACAACCCCGCCGGCCCCGCTCCCACCACGACGGGAGGGATGTCCGGCGCGGGCACCGGCGCGGGGAGGCGATAGCCGGGGCGCGGCTCCGCCCGGCTGACCCTTTTGCCGCGGCAGCGTCTCAGGGCGGCGGCCTCGTCCTTCAAAGCCGCCTCCACGGTGTAGACCAGCGCCACGTCCTCCCGGGCGTCCACGCTCCGGCGCAGGACGCGCAGGGACAGCAGGTCCTTCTCCCGGACCTTCAGGATGCGGGCGGCCTCCGCCGCCAGCGCCGCCGGACCGGCGCCGGGGGAGAGCTTGATGTTTTCGATCTTCAGCAAGGCGTTCAGTCCTTTTCTGCGTTTTCCCGTCTATTTTAACACAGCTTTCGCCGCCGGAAAAGGCTTTTCAAAGTTTTCGGGGCGATGTTCAAAAATTCTTCAAAACCCTTTCAGGCACTTTTAAGGTTGCCGCCCTATACTGCGGTCAAAGCTCAGGGAGCGGTGGAGAAATTCAAAAAAGCTATAAAGTTTCTTCACACTTTTGACACAAAACCCCGCTATCATATGTTCTAACAAAAGAAAACGCGGGATACATAATAGGAGGTAACGATTATGTATAACGATGAGCAGAACCTGTATCATTACACCTACCGCAGAGACGGCAGCGAGACCGGGGAGCGGAGCGCCGGCTCCAGCCCCACCGTGGACGAACAGCTCCATGCGTATCAGACCGGGCCCCAGCGGCCCGTGCAGGAGATGAAGCCTGTGAAAAAGAACCATCTGGGCCTGAAGATCACCGCCCTGGCCCTGTGCTGCGCGTTGCTTGGCGGCGCCGTGGGCGGCGGCGTTGTGTGGGCCGTCGGCAGCAGCGGCGGGGAGGAGACCAGCGTGAACGTCTCCAGCCGCCCCGCCACCCAGGTGGCCATCAACACCGTGGACGGCCAGACGGAGATGAGCGACGCGGAGGTCTACGCCGCCAACGTCAACAGCGTGGTGTCCATCAACGTCACCGGCACCAGCGGCACCAACTTCTTCGGCCAGCCGGTGCAGACGGCGTCCTCCGGATCCGGCTTCGTCCTGACGGAGAACGGCTATATCGTCACCAACTACCACGTGGTGAAGGACGCCGACACCGTGAAGGTCACCATGTACAACGGCGACGAGTATGACGCCAAGTACGTGGGCGGCGACGAGGACTACGACATCGCCGTCATCAAGGTGGAGGCCACGGGCCTCCAGGCCGTCACCTTGGGCGACAGCACGCTGCTGAATGTGGGCGACCATGTGCTGGCCATCGGCAATCCCCTGGGCGAGCTGACCTTCTCCATGAGCGGCGGCATGGTCTCCAGCGTAAACCGGGCCATCAACGTGGACGGCACGCCCTTCAACATGATCCAGACCGACACCTCCATCAACCCCGGCAACTCCGGCGGCCCCCTGCTGAACAGCTGCGGCGAGGTGGTGGGCATCGTCTCCGCCAAGTACTCCAGCTACGCCTCCGAGACCGTGGAGGGCCTGGGCTTCGCCATCCCCATCAACGACGTCCGCTCCATGATCGAGGACATCATCACCAATGGCTACGTGAGCAACAAGCCTTATCTGGGTATCACGCCCATGTCCATGACGGCCCAGATGGCGGCGCAGTACCGCTATGACGTGACCTCCGGCGTGTTCGTCTGCTCCACCGAGGAGGGCAGTGCCGCCGAGAAGGCCGGACTGAAGCTGGGCGACGTCATTACAAAGGTGGACGACACGGAGATCGCCACCTACGAGGACCTGGTGGCCGCCAAGAAGCAGTACTCCGCCGGGGACCCCGCCACGCTGACGGTCTATCGGGCCGGGGAGACCATCACCGTGGACATCGTCTGGGGCGCGGCGCCCGCCGACCAGCAGACCGACGGCCAGGAGCAGACCCAGGACGACAGCCAGTCCGGCAACGGCTCTTACAACAACCCCTACGACCTGTTCGACTACTTCTTCGGCAACCAGTACAGGTAACGCGGACTCCCGAACGTGTCCGGCGGCGGCTTCGCGGCAAGAGCCGCGGCAAGGCGAAAAGCCGCCCATGCGGCGGACGCGGGACGGTACATATAGATCAAAAGCGCACCGTGCGAAAGCACGGTGCGCTTGCCGCGTCTTCCCCTTGCACTTTTTCCTGGAAGATGATACAATACTCTGTCGAAAACATCAGCAAAGGAGATTTGCTTTTATGAAATTAGGAATCGTGGGCCTGCCCAACGTGGGCAAATCGACCCTGTTCAACGCCATCACCAACGCCGGGGCGGAGAGCGCCAACTATCCCTTCTGCACCATCGACCCCAACGTGGGTATGGTGGCCGTGCCCGACGAGCGGCTGGACAGGCTGGCGGAGATGTACCAGCCGGACAAGAAGACCCCGGCGGTCATCGAGTTCGTGGACATCGCGGGCCTCGTCAAGGGCGCCAGCCAGGGCGCGGGCCTGGGCAACAAATTCCTGGCCAACATCCGGGAGACCGACGCCATTGTTCACGTGGTCCGCTGCTTTGACGATGAGAACATCATGCACGTGGTGGCGGACGCCGGCACCAACGTGCCGGTGGACCCTCTGGGAGACATCGAGACCATCGACCTGGAGCTGATCATGGCCGACCTGGAGATGGTGAATCGCCGCATTGAGAAAGCCGCCAAGGCCGCCAAGGGCGACAAGAAGTTTTTGCACGAGGTGGACGTGTTCAAGGGCCTGGCGGAGCATCTGAACGCCGGAAAGTCCGCCCGCACTTATGAATGTGACGCTGACGACATGGCGCTGATCGCCACCAGCGACCTGCTGAGCCTGAAGCCTGTCATCTACGCCGCCAACACCGACGAGGACGGCTTCACCGACCTGGACGGCAACCAGTACTACCAGCAGGTGAAGGCCCTGGCGGAGCGGGAGGGCGCCCAGGTGCTGCCCATCTGCGCCAAGCTGGAGCAGGACATCGCCGAGTTGGAGGGCGAGGAGAAGCAGATGTTTCTGGAGGAGCTGGGCGTGGAGGAGTCCGGCCTGGACCGGCTCATCAAGTGCTCCTACGCGCTGCTGGGCCTGATCTCTTTCCTGACCTACGGCAAGGACGAGTGCCGGGCCTGGACCATCCAGAGGGGCACCAAGGCCCCCAAGGCCGCCGGCAAGATCCACACCGACATCGAGCGGGGCTTCATCCGGGCGGAGGTCATCGCCTATGACGACATGATCGCCTGCGGCAGCGTCAACGCCGCCAAGGAGAAGGGCCTGCTCCGCAGCGAGGGCAAGGACTACGTCGTTCAGGACGGCGACATGATCTACTTCCGGTTCAACGTCTGATCAGTTTGATAGGGAAGAGAGGCGGACGCGAAAGCGTCCGCCCGTTTTTTTGAAAAATTTCCACCGGGAGGGAACAATTTGTCCCCTGCCGGCGTGTTAAGAGTGAAAGGCGCTTTTCAAACCAACGAAAGGAGGCGTTGCATGACAGAACAGGAGATTTTCCTGCGCAATGCCATGGAGGCCCACGGCGGCGCGGTGTACCGTCTGGCCCTGTGCCGCCTGCAGAACACGGCGGACGCGGAGGACGTCTATCAGGACGTGTTCCTCCGGCTGCTGGGGCAGAACACGGCGGGCTGGGACGGCGAGCGCCTGAAGGCCTGGCTCCTCCGCGCGGCGCTGAACCGCTGCGCCGATGTCAGTCGCTTCCGCCTGCGGCGTCCGGCGCTGTCCCTGGAGGAGATCCCGGACATGCCCCGGCCCGCCGACGAGGCCGCCGAGCTGTGGGATGCGGTGGCCCAGCTGCCGGAAAAGCTGCGGACGGCGGTGCACCTGCACTACGCCGAGGGCTACCAGACCGAGGAGATCGCCGCCATGCTGGGCGTCCCGGCGGCCACGGTGCGCACCCG
>OIYT01000674.1_pt1 | contig 30221 bp, 25 predicted proteins | sample 1588201 | NCBI WGS metagenome assembly OIYT01 (sample SAMN03283260) | human gut metagenome | biome: human-associated habitat; material: feces | host: Homo sapiens | place: USA | collected 2013
ATAACAGATGACTAATATTCGTAGAGCCCTCCGTGTATCTGCAAGGTGCAGGTATACGGGGGGCTTTTTTGCGTTCTGCTATTAGATGCAAATGAGCATTGTTCCAGTGAAAGTGGAAAATATTACGACTATTTTGGACTGGAATATCTCTAAAAATGTTGAAATGATATTTGATTTATTTGATAATAGTGATTGAGACTATTGAGGGAGGACAAGCGGTGAAACGTTATTTAATAAAGGGGGATTTATATGTTCGATTTTCAGCAAATGTATAGAGAAAAGCTGCGTACACCGGAGGCTGCGGTGGAGTGTGTCAAGGATGGAGACTGGGTCGATTACACATCGTCCCTTGGAAAACCTGTACTACTTGACAGAGCACTGGCAAAGCGGAGAGATGAGCTGCACGATGTGAAGATCAGGGGCAATCTGATGGCTGGGCCTATAGAGGTTGCAGAGTGCGATGACAGTCAGGAGCATTTTGTGTATCATAGCTGGCACTGTTCGCAGTACGAGAGAAAGCTGTGCGATGAGGGCAAATGCTATTATATACCGATGGTGTTCCACAATAATGCGGCTTACTATGAGTATTTCCTCCATGTGAATGTGGTCATGGTGTCGGTGGGACCTATGGACAAGCATGGTTATTTTAACTTCTCGGTGAATACCGGTGTGGCTGCCCCTATTGCCAGGAAGGCGGACATCGTGATAGTTGAGGTGAATGAGCACATGCCTAAGATACGCGGTGGATATGACGAGTGTATTCACATATCGGATGTGGATATGATCGTGGAGGGGGAGCATGAACCATTTGCAGATGTGAAAACACAGGCACCGCGGGAGGTTGACCGGAAGATAGCGGAGCTGCTTATTCCGTATATTGTGGACGGTTCAACACTGCAGCTCGGTATCGGAGGAATGCCAAATGCGGTGGGTGAGATGCTGGCTCAGTCGGATCTCAAGGATCTCGCCATGCACACAGAGCTCTGCTCGGATGCATATCTAGCCCTGTACAAGGCGGGCAAGCTGACAAATAAATACAAGAACATAGACCGTGGAAAAGGCGTATTTGGCTGTGCCATCGGTTCAAATGAGCTGTATGAGTGGCTGGACGACAATCCGGGAATCGCCGCATATCCCCTTGAGTACGTGAACAGACCGTACGTCATATCGCAGATAGACAACATGGTGTCCATAAACAGCTGTGTGGCTGTGGATCTGTACGGACAGGTTGCGGCAGAGAGCAGCGGTTCACGCCAGATCAGCGGAACCGGCGGACAGCTTGATTTCCTGATCGGAGCATCGGGCTCTCGTGGCGGCAAGGCGTTTATCTGCATGAGTTCCACCCACACCGACAGGAATGGAGTGAAGCATTCCAGGGTAAAGCCACAGTTCAACGGAGATATCATCACCTCGCCGAGAAGTCAGGTGTATTTTTTGGCGACAGAGTACGGCGTGATAAATCTTGAAGGGCGTTCCACATGGGAGAGAGCGGAGGCACTGATATCCATAGCACATCCTGATTTCCGGGACATGCTGATAAAGGAGGCCCAGGAGAGAAAGATCTGGCGGAGGTCGAATAAGAGATGAAAAGATTATTTGACATAGATATAAAGGACTACGAAGCGGGCTACAAGGTATACTGCAGACCATCGGCACGTGGGATCATCCTGCAGGGAGACAAGATAGCCCTTGTCTACAGTGGGCGGGAGCACTATTACAAATTTCCAGGTGGCGGTATTCAAGGCGGAGAGGACAAAAAGGCAGCCCTTGTTCGAGAGGTCCGGGAGGAGACCGGGCTTGTGGTCATCCCTGATAGCATAAGAGAATTTGGAAGTGTACTTCGAAGACAGAAGAGTGATAAATCGGAGAATACGGTATTTGAGCAGGAGAACTTCTATTATATATGTGATGTTGAAACTGCGAATATAGGACAAGAGCTTGACGAATATGAGCGCGAGGCGGGATTCGTGCTCAAGATCGTGCCGATAGATGAGGCAATACGGGCGAATGACGAGTATCACAGTGAGAACTATTTTGATGAGGTTATGATAAAGAGGGAACTGCGTGTTCTTCAGATGGTGAAGAAACAGATGGAAAATTAAAATTTTTTTCTCGGAAAGTGTAATTTGATAAAACAGAAAGGTAGTATATGTATGAGGGAGTTAAAAGACAAAAGATCTTTAAGCGATAACTTCGGGGATTCGATATATATATGCGAGGGTAATTGACAAATGAACGATCAGCTGATAATTGAAATGTTTTTTAAAAGGTGTGAGGAGGCAATTGCTGCTACTTCCGAGAAATATGGAAAATTATGCAAATCAATATCTGACAGGATTTTGAAGAACAATGAGGATGCGGAGGAGTGTGTCAGCGATACATATCTGACACTCTGGGAAACAATCCCACCGGAGGAACCGGATCCATTTGTGGCATACATCTGCAAGATAGTGAGGAATCTGTCGCTCAAGCGATACAGACATAATACCGCAGAGAAGCGAAATTCCTACTACGACGCATCTCTGGATGAGATATCAGAGTGCGTGGCGGCAGGCGGAGAGGTGGACGAACGGATCACTGCCCAGGAACTTACAGACAGATTAAATAAATTTCTGGAAGGTCTTAAGGAAGTGGACCGGGTTATGTTTGTCAAGAAGTACTGGTTTTGCATGGAGATTCCGGAGATAGCGGAGGAAATGTCTCTGAGTACCAATTATGTAAATGTGCATTTGCACAGGACAAGGGAGAAACTGAAACAGTATCTTGTAAAGGAGAATTGGTATGAAGAAAGAATTAGTTGAGGAAGCGCTTACTAATATAGACGACAGGTACATAGAGGAAGCGCTTACATATAAGAAGAGTAAGATAATAAATTTCCCGAGAATGACAAGCAAGCTGGTAAAGGCTGCCACAGTGACGCTGGCTGTGCTGGCGGTTGGATCGGCAACAGTGTATGCCGGGGCAAAGGTGTTTAAAAAGGTGACATTTACCGACCACAGCATGATAATGGGAAATCCAGATCTGGTTGATGAGGAGGAGCTGGAATATGAAGACGTGGATATAGATGATCTGGCGACTGATCAGAGCTATTGGGACGGAGTAGAGAGCCTTGGAACTGTGCGGGGAGATGACTCTGTGAAGTGGGCATTGAAACACGATGAGCTTGTTCAGGGAGATCATTATACGAGGTACACCTACTACAATTATAAGGATGCAGCCGAGGATGCTGGGATGGATGTGTGGTTTGATCCATTCCCCGGTGAGGTGACAAGTGTGGAATATTCGTATTGTCTCTATGACGATGTTGAAAGCGGTGAGTATAAAAATATATTTGTAAATGCGACTTACAATGGACATGATTTCTCTTTAATGCAGGATAAGAGAAAAGCATCTGTGAAAGATGACGATCTGTATTTCAGAATTGTCATGGAAAATGTTCAAAATGAGAGGACTTACACCAATAAAAATGGAGATGTGTTTACTCTGGCTGATGAGGTGAGAGAGTATTATGGTGATAGGAAAATAGTTATGACTCACACAATAGTAATAGACAGTGGCAACCTCGGAGATCTTAGCTTTGATGATATGCCAGAAGAGGATATACATTATATCCTGGATCAGATTAAGATTAGGAAATAAAAAAATTTTTATAACTGTAATTTTACATGAAAAAAGGGAAGTATATTGTTGAAGGGGCGCGTAAAATGTTCGCCTCTAGGAAAGGGAGAAATATTTACAATGAAAAAGACAAAGTTGGTGGCACTTCTGCTGGCGGCTTCCATGGCGCTGACCGCCTGTGGAAATGATGGGGGAACAAAGAAGATCGGAGTATTTGCAGGAATAAAGACAGCGAATAAGGCAGTGGGTACTCTCTCTGCCTCTCCTGCAAAGATGCGGGTTAAGGAATTGGCTAAACTTGTCAATGATATGGATTATGAGGAAATTGATATGGATGAGATACCAGAGGAAGTAATATCTAAATATTCTTTTATTGACAGTATTGAACATCCGGAATTATATGATAAATTTGTGGACTTGGAGTTTTATACAGCTGTTGAATGTGGTGATGCAAGCAAACACATAGTATATTATGACGATCAGTACTGTATGGATTACGATGAGGACAGATATTATAGGGTTTCCAGTTCTGACGAGAATACTTATAAGAGGCTGGCACAATTGGCGCTAAGACTTAATGGGATTGACTATCTGGACTATGAAAAAAAGATAAAAGAAGGAGGATCCACTGATGTTATAACTGCGGACAAGGTAAAGAATGATACTGGAAATCCCAACTATACAGAGTGGATCAAGGGAATCTGTAGTGATATTGCATCTGTACCTGACAGAGGTGAGGTTACTCTGTTGAACAATGATTATACAGGATTTGAGTGTGCGTACAGGGTGGATAACCTGACAGAGGGTGATTTCGAATATTTGGTTGATAAGTATAAAAAGGAAGGTTTCAACCAGGACATCGTGGAGTATGATCACGGATTTATGGCATTTTCAGAAAATGCTGCAATGGACTATGTTGCTATAGGCGTCGGCAAAGACAGCATAGTAATTACCGTGGGAGGAGACAGAAATCGTGCTGGTTCAGTTACTGCCGGCTGGGATGCCAGCACTATGAGCCAGTATGCGCCAAAACCAGAGAGTGGGGAGTGCTATCTGTCGCTTGACAAACCTGGTATTTACCCGGTTTCGAGTGATTCGGCTAAGTTTAGATGCGTAGTTTATAATATTGATACAACCAAGGTCAAAGAATACGTGGAGTTATGTGAGAGCAAAGGTTTCTCAGCTGAAGGGGCTTATAATGTTATTGATGATAAGCGGGTGGACTGGACTGGATGTTCGTCAGATGGAATGATCAGTATAACAAAAGCTGAAGATGACAAGTTTATGATAGTTGAGTTTGTAAAAAGTGAATAATATCCACTAAATATTGGGGAGGAAATTAAAATGGAGTCAAATAATAGCAAGAATATAAAGGACATGCCTTATGTGGATCCTGAGTCAAAGAAAAAATATGGTATGAAGTGGCATCGTTTTCTCTGTGTAGTTCTGTGCATTACAGCTATTCTGGAAATTGTGGCCGGGGTGATGTGCATACTTGGAAAAGGAGAATATTCTGAACTGTATAGTATGGGCCTGGAGTCAGGCGTATTCACAAGCGTCAAACTGGTTGTATGTATTGTCGGAGCACTGAGAATCCTGTCTGGTCCGCTTGCATTTGTAGCGAGACAGAAACTGGCAAAATTTAAGAAGAACGGGCCGCTTTTCTTCTATATTTATCTGATTGTTAGTGGGGCAGCAAGTATCGTGTATGATAGTGTTGCCATAATTATATTCAGGAGAATTAATATGGAATTTCCTGCAGAATTCTTTTCTGTCAAAGAGGGCGTTGTAGGGATAATCGCAGGAGTTGTATACATTCTTCTCAATATGCTCTATTACCACAACAGAAAGGTGTACTTTGTGAATGGACGACCAGAAGATAATTGAATTATTTTTTAAAAGGGGTGAGGAGGCAATAGCGGCTACTTCCGAGAAATATGGGAAAATGTGCAGATCGATATCTGATAGGATCCTAAAGAATAACGAGGATATGGAGGAATATTTAATATGAAAAAGGTAAAATTATTGGCACTTATGTTAGCAGCATCTATTTCGCTGACAGCATGTGGTACAGATGGGGGAACCGAGAAGGCAGGTGTGTTTGCTGGGGTAAAGACAGCAGACAGGATATCAACGAACAAATATTATACCATTGATAAGGTGCGTGTCAGGGAAATCGCAAATCTTGTAAATGAGATGGATTATGAGGAGATCGAAGGGGATATTCCAGACGTTTTTTTCGAAAATTCGAATGAGGAAATCGAAGAAGATATTTCGTTTGATACTTTCGGACGTTCATATGAGGTGTCATTGGGGTTCTCGACATCAGTCAAAGATTACATGGGAGACAAGAGGTTGTGCTATGTAAATGGACAGTATTGCACGGATTGGACAAGGGGAAAATATTATAAAATTTCCAGTTCTGATGAAAATACATACGAGAAGCTGAAACAGATGTATCTCAAACTTGAAGGAATAGGAATTTTAGACTATGAAAAAATGATAAAAGAAGGTGGCTCTTCAGATGCTGTTATGGCAGACAAAGTTCAGCTTGATACCGAAAATCCGAATTATGCTGAGTGGGCTAAGGGAATCTGCTGTGATATTGCCTCTGTACCTGATAGAGGTGAGGTCACTCTGTTTAATAATAATTATATGGGATTTGAGTGTGCATACAAAATAGACAATGTGACAAAGGATGATTTCACATATCTGGTTGACAAATATAAAAAGGAAGGCTTTAACCAGGATGTGAGTGAGTACGATTGCGGTTTTATGGCATATTCAGATAAGGCAGCATTTGATTATATGGCTATAGATTATAGAGAAGACTGTATCGTACTGACTGTAGGTGGAGATATAAACCGGGCAGGCTCAGTTACTGGCGGCTGGGAAGATGGAAAACTTGGCAAATATGCACCAAAGCCAGAAAATGGTGATTGTTATATAATGCGAGACAGAGCTGATTATTATCCAGCGCCAGGTGAAAATGTTCATTCAGAGTATGTAGTTTATAATGTTGATGAAGAGCAGGCTGGAGAATATATAGAGTTGTGCAAGCGCAATGGCTATACAGACGATGAGGACTACAACGATATTACAGATGATGATAATCAGGTGTACTGGGCAGGCGTTACTGAGGATTGCAGAATATTTGTAGAACAGGGAAAAGATGACACATTCATGACAGTGACGCTTTACCTGCTGCAGAAGGATGACAGTGATGCCGTAAATTAATTAGCTGTTGTGACAGATCTTTTAGATGAATTGATGAAATAAAGTTCGGAATATTGGGTGGAGGTACATAATATGGAGTCAAATGTAGGATATGGTATGAAATGGCACAGATTCTTTTGTATAGCGCTGTTTATAACAGCAGCAGCTTCTATTGCACATGGCGTGTTATATTTCATAGGAAAAGGAGAGTATCAGTGGCTATATGATCTTGGTATTGAGTCCGGCGTGTTTCCTGATGGTAAGATAGTAACTTATATTGTGGGAATTATTACTTTTATTTGCGCGCCGCTTGCCCTGATAGCAAGACACAAACTGGCAAAACGGCAGAAGAGAGGACCATTGTTTTTCAATATTTACCTGGCGGTTTTAGGCATAAGAAATATCGTGTATGCATGTATCGCTATAGTGATATTTAAGAAAATTGATCTGGATTTTGGTGGAAAACTTTTTTCTGTGAAGGCAAATATTGCAGGAATGGTAGGATTAATTGTTATTTTCCTTATCTGTATGTGCTATTACCATAACAGGAAAGAGTATTTTGTGAATTAGGTTGTTATGTGGAGCTGACCGGGCAGAGAGATCTGTCCGGTTTTTCTTTTTGAAAGGATGGAAAAATGATATTCAAAAACATGAGCTGGTATTGTAATATACAATAAAAAGAAAAAATGGAATTTTATCAGGTATGAATAGTGAAAATATAAGATCAAACAGAAAAAAATATATAAAGTCAGCGCTTGTTTTACTTATCGTTATTGCGCTGCTTTTGTTCTGCAGCTATCAGAACAGGCACCTGGAGACAACGTATTATACTTATAAGGCAGAGCAGCTTGGCGCAGATCTTGAGGGATATCGGATCGTCCAGATATCGGATCTGCACAATGTAAAGTTTGGCAAGAATAACCAGAGACTGGTGGACAGGATAAGAGAATGTGACCCTGATATGATCGTCCTGACCGGAGACTTGGTGGATTCAAACCATACAAATGTAGACCGTGCAGTCCAATTTGTGGATGAGGTCGTGAAAATATGTCCGGTATACTATGTCACAGGCAATCATGAGTACTGGCTGGATACTTCTGAATATGAGAATCTTATGGATGGGCTTGCAAGTGCCGGGGTGATTATACTGGATGATCAGGTTGTGGAGATATCCAGGGGGGATGCGAAGTTCAGGCTGGTTGGACTGGACGATAAAAGTCTTGCGGATGGGACACTTGGGACGTTACTGAATAACGCTCAGAATGTGGCGCATGAGGACTCTGAGAAAAAAGAATTCACAGTAGTCCTTGCACATGAGCCACAATACCTCGCAAGGTATGCCAGCGCCGGTGTTGATCTCGTGCTTTCCGGACATGCCCACGGCGGACAGTTCAGACTTCCATTTGTCGGCGGGATAGTGGCGCCAGATCAGGGATTTCTGCCAGAATATACAGCGGGGGAATACTATATGGACGGCACAGAGATGATAGTCAGCCGAGGCCTTGGCAACAGTGTGATTCCGGTGAGACTGTTTAACTATCCGGAGATTGTGTGCGTGGAGCTGGTTGGGAAGTAGAGGAGTTGTTTCGTGGCTAAATTATGTAAGTGGACTTAAAGGTTTTATATTTTCACTAAAATGGTTATATTAGGGTGAAAATATAAAAAAATATCACCTGCAATAGAAAAAGTCTCAAAAAGATACAAAAATTTGCAACCGTGTATCTTTTCGAGACTTTTTTGCACATAAGTGATAATTTTGTGTTCTAGTATCAGCGAAGAAGTTGGAGCTATCTCAGCCTTTCGTCCACTTCAACCTTGAAAGGAAGCTTGCTTAGAATGTCGTGTTCAAGATCAATTCCCGGGTACACCTCAATGAGCTTAAGTCCCTTTTCAGTGAGCTCAAATACGCATCGTTCTGTGACGTATATAACCCTCTGCCCGTTTGTCAGCGCACGTTTTCCTGAGAAACTGATGCTTCTGACATCGTTTACGAACTTAGGAATGCTTCCCTCGTTTTTGATGGTCACGATGCCGTCATTGTCCTCTACGGCAAGCCCTTTCGTGTCAAATGTGAGACAGAACACAACGGTTGCTGTCTTGGCGGTGATATTTGCAAATCCGCCTACACCGGCAAATGCGCCAGGACCCTTGTGGGCATTTACATTCCCGAACCTGTCAACCTCGATCCCGCCCATGAAACAGATATCAAGACCGCCGTTGTTGTAGAGGTCAAACTGGTTTGCCATATCGTATATGGAGTCCGCGCCAATGACAGCGCCGAACACCTTGCCCGATGCAGGGAATCCGCCTACACCTCCGGATTCTACGGTCAGGGTTATCTTGTCCAGAATACCGTTCTCTCTGGCATACTTGGATACAGTCTCCGGAATTCCAACACCTATGTTGACTATATCGTCAGGTTTCAATTCCAGAGCGGCCCTTCTTCCAATGATCTCTGCACTTGTATTGACGACATTCTTTGTCTTGGTACGACCGGAAAGCATCTCAGCCCAGTCCTGCCACTGTGAATATGGAATCTCAAAACTTCCTGTCAGGGATTCGTATGATGCGTGTCTTGGCTCCGGCGGTATCTCAACGATAGCGTCAACCAGACATCCCGGAATGATGGTATTGTGAGGTCTTGATGGCCTTGCCACAAGTCTGTCAACCTGCACGATGACCTTTCCGCCATTTGCCTTTACAGCCTGACAGATGGACAGCGCATCTCCTGCGGTAAACAGATCCTCAAATGAGATGTTGCCCTTGCGGTCGGCAGCAGTTCCCTTGATGATAGCCACGTTGATAAGCGGCAGCTTGTAGTAGAGGAATTCCTCACCGTCCAGCTCGACGTATTTTACAAGTGAGTCATCCTTTGATATGTTGTTGATTCCCGGTCCCTCAAGTCTCGGATCGACAAATATATCGAGACCGACCTTGGAGAGTGCTCCCGGAAGTCCGCCGGCCTGCGCACGAATTGCGTGTGAGATACAGCCGAGTGGGAGATTGTATGCCTCAAATCTGTCCTCAAGGACAAGCTTCTTGGTGCTGTACATGGCACCAAAATGTCCACAGATGATTTTGTCAACGGCGCCGTCTCTTATGTATCCCTCTGCTGCCTTGTTCTCATCCCACGCACCAAAGCCCGCGCTTGATATAGCTGTGAGGTGCTTCGGCGAACCTGTCCTCTGGTATCTCTTATATAATGCCTCGTGAAGCTCGATTGGAATATCTATGCCGAGAAATGAGTTGAGCGCGATCACATCTCCATCATTTATAAGATCCATTGCCTCGTCGGCTGTCATTATCTGGTACATTTGTTCTATCCTTTCGTTTATATAAAAAATCAATCAAAATCTGCTATGAATTTATTAGCAGGTTACAATATGATAACATTCTTTGTAAGAGTTCTGTATCCTTGTTCTGACATAAATCAACAAGGGCAAAGAGCTCAGGATTCTTGTTTTTGTCAATTACGATTTGTGTCGCAGCCGGAGAATCCGAAAGACCGGTCAAATATTCAACAGATGTGTTAAAACACTGAGCAATAATTTCCAGCGTTTGCTGAGATGGGACTCTCTCTCCGTACTCATATCTGCAATATCCTATTTTGGAAAGATTGAGTCTCCTGGATGCTTCAGCCATAGTAATTCCTATATTTTCTCTCACAAATTTTAATCGTTCTGGAATTAATTTAGCAGACATTATTATTCCTCCTAGACTAAATATTGACAGTAACCATTGGATAATATAAAATAAATATATCCAATGGTTACTATACAACAAATAATAGCCTTATTCAACATTTAATATAGAATAGAGGGAGATATATAATATGCGAAATGAGGACAAGTTAATAAAAGTAGCACATTATAACACTAAACTCAATTCAGTATTAGGTTTTGATTATAGTGCTTTTACAATTTATAGATCTAAGGGATTGTTGACACATCTTATTAAAAGAAAGCATTTTGTTGCTGCAAAATACATTGATCGTTTAGATGACATAATTAGTCATCCAGACTATGCAGGATGTTATAATGGAAATATTGAGTTGGTTAAATGTTATAATGACAATATTTTTGTTTCAATCAAATTAGATGAAAAGGAATCAAAATATTATATTGCTACAGTATTTGATGTAAAAAAAGGAAAAATAGATTCGTATGTAAAGTCAGGCAGATTGGTGCCGATATGTAGTAATATATTTGGTTAGATAAGATACCTTGACTTTATCGGTAACCAATGGTATCATCATTGTATACATTTGACAAGCAGGAAAGGCACCCTGCGCTCCCACGGGAACCTGATATGATGGATACGCCGCCCATCCAAATGTAAACATTAAATACTTAAAAATGTCAGATAAATATGAGCAATGATTTGGAGCTTATATCTATCTGACATTTTTAATTTGCGTCAGCAACGAGCTAAAGCGTGCTGCTCCTTGTTCCCTAATCAGGATACTTGATCAGATCGTACATTTTGCCATAAGCGCCCATATCGCGCACACACTCAAGCTCCATGCCGAGATGCATGTATTTGTCGCACTTCGACTTGGCATCAGTCTCAAGGATGACTGGAACGTGCAACCTGTTTCCCTCAGAGAAGGCCATGTCCAGAACTTTCCTCATGTATCCCTGTCCCTGGTATTGTTCGCGGACGCAGACCATGCCGACGAATATAAAATCTTTCTTCTCTTTCTTCATTCGATTTTGAAGGGATTTTCCTCCCTTGGACAGAGCTTTTCCCATGCAGATCATTTCTTTAAGGCTCATGTTGCGAAACAGTGCTTTGAGGATAGCCATGCCAGCTTTGAAATTCATTTTTTGTCCCGGCAGGGTGTAGGCGATATATCCCTCGCCCTGCTCGCTGGTCGCGTAGAGCATTTGCCCTTCAAATGCCATGCGGACGTAGCCGGCTATGTAATTTGCCACGGCGTCTTTGCTGCTGTAGAACACTCCCATACCTGTTTCCTGCCCATAGTCATAATATCCAAATGCATGGCCGATATCCTCGGCTGCCTGCGCATCCCATTTTGTTATCTTCATTGTATTTTCTCCGTTCAATAATTGTATTGTAATTTCTAATTCCACTCATACGGTTAGATATATCTAACCATAATCATATTATCATATATAGAGTGAAAATGAAACTATGATCTCATTCAGGATGACATGATAGAAATATATGAATATATGAAGATGTGAAGGATGCCGATGGCATAGTGTTTGTATATGAAATATCACTACTAAAACAATACGTTTGTATTGAATTGGCATAAATTAAATATTATAATTTATAAAGAAGCGGTGAAGTTGCATATTATTAATACTAGGAGGTGCATGAGAATGGCAAGCACAATACAGGTAAGGGTAGACAATGATCTTAAGTCAAAATCAGATAAATTATTTCATGATCTTGGAACAGATACTACGACAGCTATAAGAATTTTTCTTACCCAGGCAGTTGCAAATAATGGATTTCCATTTGAGATAAAAAGGGTTGTTACAGATCCATATGTGGCAATGACAGAGGAACAGATGATAGACAAACTGGCGAAGTCAAGACAACATGCTGAAAAAGGTGAATGTCGTGATGCTGATGTTGTGATAGATGATATGAGGAAGAAGTATGACTTATGAGGTGGTTTTGACAAAAGATGCAGAGAATGATTTGGATAATTTTATTCAATATCTCTTATTTGAAAAACATAGTAAACAGGCTGCAGCAAATGTTCTTCAGGACTTTGAGAATACGAAAAGAAGTTTGGAAAAAATTGCTTCAAGTTTGAAACTATGTGATAATCTGCGCTTGAGAAAGCTGGGATATAGAAGAATTAATTTTGAAAGACATAGATATTTTATGTTATATCGAATAGAAGGAGAACGTATTATAGTAGATAATATATTTCACGAATTACAGGATTTTGAGGGAAAAATGATATAGAACAATCCGTAGAGCAATTAACATTAAAGAGTGGGAAGCAATACAATACGCTTCCCACATATTTTTCTTATATGAGTAAGTGTATGATAGTGTATTTCTATTTGAGATAAAAGTATTGCTGTTGTGCGGACATATGCTTATAATTAAGGATAGATGGAAACACTACTTATGAAAGGAGATGCTTTATATGGCTACAAAATCTGCAAATTTATATGCAAGGATTGAACCGGATGTCAAAGAAAAAGCAGAAAGTATCTTGGCTACACTGGGTATCCCTGCTTCTAGTGCTATAAATATGTTTTATAAACAGATTATCTTACAGAGAGGACTTCCATTTGAAGTAAAAATACCATATGACAGACCTGTTGACATCAGCACATTATCAGATGCAGAGTTCGATGAAGAATTGGAGAAAGGATATGCTGATATGCAGGCTGGACGGACGAAAAATGCTAAAAAGGTCTTTACTGACATTCGTAAGGATTATGGAATATGATATATGAATTAGAGATATCCGAGCAGGCTGACAATGATCTGAGAGGAATTTTTGAATATATTGCCTTTGAATTACAATCTTCTCAAAACGCAAGCGGACAGCTTGACCGTCTGGAAGAGTAGATATTAAGTCTGGATACGATGCCGGAGCGTTATCGAAGATACGAGAAAGAACCGTGGAAAAGCCGTGGACTTCGTGTATTACTAGTAGATAATTATGTGGTATTTTATATTCCTGATAGCGATAAAAAGGTTGTAACCATTCTTAGAGTAATGTATGCAGGACGTGACACAGACAATCAGTTAAATCTATACACAAAGCAATAGGGTAAAGCAAATGCCACAGCAGCATAAAACTGCTGTGGCATTTTGTGTATATAAAACCATGTAATGATATAGGGACAAACAGCTCCGGTGCCAGCTTGAGTGATGCAAATAAAACCATAGGTCCGTCCGCACCGCCGATGATGGAGACTGCGGCTGCAGAAAATCTAGCTGCATATATTTCATCAGGTCATCGGTGGATGAAAGCAGGGGATTGATGATCAGATTTCCTGTCTGGTTATTTTCAAGGAACAGGACACCGGCACAGTCAAGAAGCTCTTCGAAGCCTTTGACATTTTGTCTGCTCCTGGTAAGCTGTTCGTCGGTTCTTACATTGTAGACTATATTTGCCTCTATAATCCGATTTGCATCGGGGGTCTTTATGTCCCTGTTTTCAAGGGATGACTCGGCATGGCTGTCAGCTCCTTTTTGCTAATAACACCCACAATATATCCAATTGAGAAAATGGTGTCAATGAACCGCGGGGGAATTGGGGGTATCTGAACCATATCTTTGCCGAGGGGCAGTACGCTTCCCAGTTAATATGCAAATACTTAATCTTCACAAATTCTTCACAAAAATTTAGCACTCGCCTATTGACATTGCTAATAAAGAGGACTATAACATAGTCAAAGATAAGAAAAGGATAGCACAACCGGTGGTGCACATGACCGTTTGACATATGTACTGCAGATTTCTGTTATATAACATTTTAGGAAAACAGAAAGGAAGTGTTCAAAATGGATAAAAACCCAAAGCATCCATTGAAGAAAAAGAAAGTAGTTCAGAAGGTATATGCGACAGCAAATCATAACGCTGCAGCAGCTGAAGAACCAGCTACACCAAAGTCAAAAAAGCATAAATAGTATATGAGACAAAGGTCCCCTGTATCTGCATCAGGCAGGTATGGGGGACTTTTTTTGTCGTGGGAACAGCAATATATAAATTTGATTTCTGAATATGGGGTTACTGATGTATAATATATATAACAAATATTTATGGGATACATTGTCGGACTTGACAGACTGATATATTTTCGAACTAAAATATATTGAGTGTTGATGGGATAATAGATTTGGGACACATGGGGAATATGAAAAATATGGAGAATGCGGAAGGAACGGAAACAACAGATAAGGTCAGAAAAACGGGTAAGCTGGATGAGAAGCTTTTGCCGCCGGACAAGCTTGTACTGCCTAAGGCCTCTACGCCCCAAAATCAGAACAAGCTTAATATGAAGATACTTCTGGTGGAAATTCTCATTGTGGCAGTGATCGCTGTGATCGTGATAGTTATGGCAGTAAATGGTAAGGGCAGGAATCCTGACATGAAAGGGTATTACTATAGAGGGCGCTGGCATCCAATAGGATTCGCCGGCATAGACCTGTATGGTTTCATTATGCTCATACTTATGTGTATTGGCCTCGGAGTGATGCGGGTAATCCCGGGTACTATAGCGGATTTTTCGACAAGACCGGGGAAAGAGAAACGTGGGGAGCTTGAATCTATCAGGAGAAATAATTATGCAAAGCATTTGTGCAGATTGATCGAGATCGATAAGACGGAAATTTTGGATAATATGAGAGATAGATTCAATCCTGTAGTCCAAATCCTTTTTTCGGAGGCGCAGGCTGAATGTCTGAATAGATCGAGGGCCTGCAATCATCTTATGGTCAGACTGGGGCTTGGCAGTGTGGATATATCTGATCATGTGGTGGTTCAGGAGGCTGGCGGAAAGCGGGAGAGAGAGGTACAGCTCACAGACGTTGCAAATGATGTGAAGATAAAAACGGCAGTTATCCACGACTTGCCGGTGGTGCTGGATCTCAGCCGTACCGGGGTTATAGGAATAGTAAGTGATGGAAATAAAAAGAGTGCATTTGATATAGCGAGAAATATCATAGGCCAGCTTGAGATAAATGAGACAAATGACAGGATTCAGCTAGCATTTGCCTGTGATCCGGGTGATGGTGAATGGGTAGGATATGATGAGCTTTATCTGGCGGACCGTAAGAATGGAGAAATCTCTTTTGCCGCAGGAGAAGCTGATGTGAAGGGCTTGTTAGACATGCTGGCAAATGAGCTTCAGAAAAGAAATGGTACTCTGGATTATTTTGTGAATAGCGAGAATGTAGGCGGATATAGGCATATAGTTTTGTTTGTTGACGATCCCGGACTTCTGGAGGGGCATTTGATAAAGCGGTACATTTTGCCGGGGGAAGAAAATCTGGATTTTACAGTTGTCGTTCTCTCTGATGATGAAGAGAAGTTTATTTTGGAGATGGACTGTGAGATAATACAAAATGATGATTTTGCGGGAATATATAAGCCTGGAACGGAAGAGTGGATAGAGATCAAATTTGACAGGGTGACCGAGGCAAGGCTGTGGAGTCTGGATGAGATTGTAAGAAAGAACAGTGGAAGGATGGTGTGAGATGAGCTACGTAGAATTTAAAGATGTTAAGAAGGTATACAAGACAGGAGAGGTGGAGATCAATGCTCTCCGCGATGTGGATTTTGAGATAGAAAAGGGAGAGTTCTGTGTCATAGTCGGAGCCTCCGGTGCGGGCAAGACTACTATCTTGAATATCCTTGGCGGTATGGATACTCTGACAAGCGGCAGCGTGAAGCTGGATGGCAGAGAGATATCAACTCTGAATAAGAGACAGCTCACGGCATACAGAAGGTATGATGTGGGATTCGTGTTCCAGTTCTACAATCTGGTACAGAACCTTACAGCACTTGAGAACGTGGAGCTGGCGGCACAGATCTGTAAGGAACCGCTGGATGCTGCAACGGTTCTGAAGCAGGTGGGACTTGAGGATCGTATGGCGAACTTCCCGGCACAGCTCTCAGGTGGTGAGCAACAGAGAGTTGCCATAGCGAGAGCGCTTGCAAAGAATCCAAAGCTTCTGCTCTGTGATGAGCCGACCGGAGCTCTGGATTACAACACAGGCAAGGCTGTGTTGAAGCTCCTTCAGGATACATGCAGAAATACGGGAACGACAGTTATAGTCATAACGCACAACCAGGCACTCACAGCCATGGCGGACAGAGTCATCACGGTTAAGAGCGGAACTGTGGAGAAAGTGGTTATGAATGATAACATCAGGAACGTTGAAGATCTGGAATGGTAGGTGGCCTATGAAATCAATGATGAGACGCACGACATTTCGTGAGATAAAAAATACATTTGGAAGATTTGCAGCCATCATGGCGATCATAGCCCTGGGCGTGGGATTCTTCTCGGGTCTCAAGATGACGAAGCCGGACATGATGAATACCATATCGAATTTCCTTGACAAGGGAAATTTCTATGATCTGCATCTTCTGTCAACTCTTGGATATACGGATGATGACGTGGATTCATTTGCCGGGGAGAAGGATGTGCTGTACGCTGAGGGCGGTTATAGTCTGGACGTCCTATACAAGAACCAGGGTGAAAATGACAGGGTGTTGAAGACTATGTCAGTTCCGGAAAACATCAATAAACTGAGTTTTGTGGACGGACGCATGCCGGAAAAGGAAGATGAATGTGTTGTAGATGCCAAGATGGACAGTATAAAGATAGGTGATGTCATAGAGGTGGCAGATGACGATGCAGCAGAAGGTGAGGACAGCAGTACACAGGATATCCTTAAGGTGAAGAAATTCACCGTTGTCGGAACTGTCAACTCCCCTCTTTATATTAATTTTGAAAGAGGCACCACAACCCTTGGAAATGGTAAGATCGCGGGCTTTGTATATGTCAGCCCTGAAGCATTTGACAGCGAATGCTACACCGATGTATATGTGAAATTTGACAGAAAGTTTGATATGTATGCCGGTGAGTATGAAGACTATATAGACGACAGGAAAGACGAATGGGAGTCAATATGTAAGGCCAGTGTACTGGACAGATATAAGGATATCCTCATGGCAAAGGGTATGACGGAGGATATGGTGAAGGACATAACGCTGGATGATGCAGATGGTGTGAATTATTACATACTCGGCAGGGAGACGAATATCGGATATGTCTGCTTTGAGAGCGATTCAGACATAGTGAATGGAGTTGCAAAGGTATTTCCGGTATTCTTCATATTGGTTGCCGTGCTCGTGTGTATGACTACCATGAACAGGATGGTTGAGGAGCAGCGCTCTATGATAGGTATGCTGAAGGCTCTAGGCTATGGCAAGGCGGCGATCATGGGAAAATATATGATCTATTCGGGAACTGCGGCTGTAGTAGGATGTGCAGGTGGATATCTTATAGGTACATATGTATTTCCGGAGGTTATCTGGTATGCATATCATATGATGTATATACATATGCCGCTTGAGAGAACCACAGACTGGACGCTGGTTATTGGCGTGCTGGCAGCATCCATTTTGTGCACTGTAGGTACAACTTGGTTTTCCTGTAGATACGAGCTTTCTGAGACTGCGGCAAGTCTTATGAGGCCTAAGGCTCCGAAGCCGGGCAAGAGGGTGTTCCTTGAGCATATACCATTTATATGGAAGAGACTGAAATTTCTGAGAAAGGTAAGTGTCAGAAATGTATTCAGATATAAAAAGCGTTTTTTTATGATGATAATAGGAATAAGCGGCTGTACTGCGCTGCTGCTCACAGGCTTTGGAATAAATGATTCCATAAGCGGATTTGCGGACAATCAATATGGGGAGATACAGGTCGGAGATGGAGTGATAACGCTGAATACATCGATTGCGGGTGATAGAGAAGATGAGCGCTTCAGTAGTCTGAAAGACCGGCTGGAGGAGGATACTTCCTGCTATGATCTCGTCAGTGAATCTACCTGGGATCTGGTTCATGATGGCGGCGTAAAGTCCGTGAACATGGTCATCATGGAAGAACCTGAGCACGTTGACAGGTATATGAAGTTTGCGGATAAAGATGGTGCGGAGATAGAATATCCGGGCAAAGGGGAAGCTGTGATCAATACTGCGCTGGCAGAACAGTACGACCTCAAAACAGGCGATGTAATAACGGTCAGAGACAGTGAGATGAAAGAGATAAGAGTCTCCATATCAGGCATATTCAGGAATCATGTATACAACTATGTGTATATCTCACCTGAAACATATGAGGATCAGATGGGGGAAGCACCTCAGTACAAATCGGTGTACTTCAATCTTGAGGAAGGCGCAGATTCGCACGAGATATCTGCTGATCTTATGGGTGATGCAGCAACAGCGTCAGTGACTATCAACAAGGATATGAAGAACAGGATATCTAAGATGATGGAGAGTCTGAATTATATAGTAATTGTAGTCATACTCTCGGCTGGTGCGCTTGCATTTATCGTTCTCTACAACCTGACAAATATCAATATCACAGAGCGAATCAGGGAGATAGCAACCATAAAGGTTCTGGGATTTTTCAAAAACGAGACTTCAGATTATGTGTTCAGGGAGAACAGAGTCCTGACGACATTCGGGATCGCTGTGGGACTTGTGCTTGGAGTGTTTTTACATGCATTTGTCATAGGGCAGATCAAGGTGGATATGGTCGCATTTGATACATATATAGCGCCGATGAGCTATGTGTACAGTATCGTTCTGACATTTGTGTTCAATTTCCTTGTCAACAGAGTCATGTCAGTCAAGCTTGATAAGATAAATATGGCGGAATCGCTTAAGTCGGTGGAGTAGGATAAAATCGCAGAGAGTGGAAAGGGATAGAAATGAAAAAAGGGGTTAATATAGAGTCTGTAGCTGTACCTGTCCGTGCTGAGGCAATGTTTGACAGACTGATTGCAGCGGAGCAGAACGGTAATCTGCTGGAGGTTATGGATGCTGAGTTTGGAAAGCCGCTGTCTATGCCGGCGGTCTGGGCCTGCAGGTCATTTTTCTATAAATTAGATGAAAAGGATTATGAGGGTAGACACCCGCTTATAAGTGTCAGGGCTCTTATAGAGTCACTGGCGGGAGATCTGGCTGAGGCAAAACGATATACGGACATGCTGACGGTGCAGCCGGAGGGGGAGTCTGCAGATGATGGAATGAGGCGCAGGTTTATACTGTTGTCCACAGAGCTGGTCATGCCGTATATAAGCGGAGCACAGTTCGTCCGGACAGTCCGGACCATTGAGGCAATGAAGCTTCCTCCGATACAGAGTCTGACTATATCTGCATGCAGCCCAAGCATAATAAATGGATTCCGGGATTTCTGTATATACGGACCGCTGATCGAGAAGAACAGGCACCGTATAACGGCGTCGATAAAAAGCCTGTATGGAACCAGCGGCAAGGGCGTCTATGAGACAGCTCTCGCAGAGTGGTATTATCAGAATGACAGATGCTTTGATGCACTTCTCCTTGTTGCCGGAACCATACCTCTGCTCGAGGCGGAGGACGATGCCAGATGTCTGTTTGTGGCAATGGCTCTTCAGATGAAGATACTTCTCATGAACGGGCAGAGCGATGCGGCGGAGCCACTTGTGTCAAAGATCAGGGCGAAGATAGAGAAGATGGGCGGAGAGGAACCTATATCGAGCCTTAATGCTTTGTCGTGCAGGGCATCCATGTATGATGGCCGCATGGAACGGGTGGAGAAGTGGCTTGAGGATGAAGCTCCGGATGAGAATGAAGAGATATACATGATGAACATTTATGCATATCTCGCCAAGATAAGGTGTTACATAGTGACCGGCAAGAGCATGCTGGCGGTGGTTCTGGTCAAGAGGCTGCTGCATATATTACAGGACGGACGCAGGTATATGGATTCTTGTGAGTGCTATATGCTGTCTGCGTTGATATGTTACCGCGAGGGCAGAAAAGAACAGTTTATAGAGGAATTCGACACCGCGGTGAAGATCGCAAGACACAGAAAGCTGTACAGGATACTGGGAGATGAGGGCAACTGTATGGTATCTATGATGCGGGAGTATCAGGCTGAGAAGGGACATGATGAATTTACTGACAGAGTCGTGGAGATCGCAGAGAAGGTGGGACAGCAGTTCCCGGATTATCTCAAGGCGCCGCATGAGTATTTTGATGAGCTGACAGCAAGTGAGAAATCTGTTTTGACGCTCATAGCCACAGGCAGGACAAATGATGAGATCGCTGATATGCTTGGTAGAAATATTGGTACTGTCAAGTTTCACAGTGCCATGATATACAAAAAGCTTGGTGTGAGGAACAGGCAGCAGGCGGTGAACAGAGCCAGAGAGCTTGGAATACTATAAAAAATTATTATGAATACCGGACAGATCGTTGTATGTGATCTGCCCGGTATTTTTTTATGGTTTGATATAAGGTTTGAGTTTTGGTTTGCGAAAAATGTGATTTTCAGCTAACTTAAGTGGGCTGGACTGGGGAAAGAACACAATTTATACTTTTATATGACGTAAAAATATGCTGTATAAAGCGAAAAAAGGGAAAGGAGAAATTAATGAGAAAAGGACGTTTTTTAAAGGCGATCTACGCGATGATCATGTGTGTCCTGATCATGACTGCGTCTGCGGTCGTGACGATGCTGCATATACCACAGGTAAATGCGGCGGCGGATGTATATTGGAGCGAGATCGCGGTATCTGGAGCTGGCAGCGAGGGAGAGGCAAAAAGCCAGCTCACGAGGAAAGGATTTACGGTCTGTAATTATGATATGAATAATGGGGCAGGCGGTAAGTATATCTATATTGGTTACAAGACCACGACAGATTATATGAAGGCGATCAAATCAGTCGCTTCCATAAATTCATCGACTGTGCCTACGGGGTATACCGGGGCTACAGTGATCAGCGGCAATGGTGATCTGAATCAGAACAGCAAGGGAGATTATATATATCTGGTATACACAACTGATGAGAATAGCGAAAAATCAGCAGTAAGTGGATGCCAGATCGGACCATCAGTTCCGCAATCCGGATGTGTAAAAAATCTGAACAATGGTGCTACACAGGATTTCAACAGCGGAGCCGGCGGAGAATATATCTATATGTATCTCCAGATGACGGTGCACACACATACATGGAAGAAGGCAGGCGTGGTGTCGAGGCCTACATGTACGGATGCCGGAATCAATCTTGAGAAATGTGAGTCGTGTTCTGCTGAAAGGAGAACTGCAACAGAGGCGGTTGGACACACATGGGATAAGGGTGTAGTGACAAAGCAGCCAACAGCCACGACAAAGGGAATCATCAAGTACACATGTACAGTGTGCAAGGCGGTAAAGACAGCAAGCGTTGACAGCACAGGTACTGTAGGTGATGATGTGGCGGATCCTGACAGGCCTGCCCAGTCATATGAGAGCGACATGTATAAGGAGCTTGGATTTACTCTGAAAAACAGCGATACAGATGCGGTGTCGGGCAACCCTTACACGAGCGGTATAGGTGCGACTGCGAATCTGAACAAGATATCAGAGCTGGTTATAACAGGTAAGGCGGATTCTAGCAGTAAGACCTGGTATGATTTCTATAACAGGGATCTCAAGGATCACAGCGATGGCTCAGGAATGAATATGGGCTGGTACGATGGCAACAAGGTTGGAAGCACCAGCGGATATGGTGATCATTCGCTTAAGCAGGCGGCTGCAGATCAGAAGGAGAGCTGGTCCTACAGCGTGAGCGATGGTGCAGACTGCTATGCAAGCTCAAGAATGGCGGCGCTGGATCTTGACGGTGATGGTTATGAAGATACCATAGCGGAGATCGGAGTGCGCTGGGGAGGCGGGAATGCAGAGCTGCATTTTCTCAATGCCAGAACAGGAAAGAAGTACTCATACAAAGAGTCGTATTCTCTCGGCTTTGACAGTCTTAACGTAAAGGAGATCGGTGCATATGCCGTTCTTGTATCGGGTGACTTCGATGGTGACGGCTGTGATGAGGTTGCAGTGTATAAGCCGTCCAGGGAATATGTTGTGACAGATGGTTCATATGGATACAACAAATCCGTGGTTCAGGTGTACAAGCCATCACTCGACGGAGGGGACATCTCGGTTCAGGTGATAGCAAGTGATGTGATAGATAAGGGATGCAGAACGGATAGTTCAAAGTCGACACCGGTCATAATGGACCTTGAGGCTGAGGACATGGATGGCGATGGCAAAGCCGAGCTTCTGGCTGCATCATCATTCCCGAACAAAGGAGACAGAAAGCAGCTCCACAGCGATGGTTCATTTTTCGGAATATTCAGCGTTGGAGATGGGGAGTTCAAGGAGCTGTATTCGAGACGACTTGCATTCAAGAACGATGAGTACGGAATAAAGAACAGTGCAACATATAACAAGTCTACCATGCAGGCCATGAACTTCTGCGGAATAACTGTGGGAGATATGGACAATGACGGCTACAAGGAGATCGTGGTAGGTGGATATGCGGTTGATGGTTCAGATGGTTATTCCATCAGAGGCATTATAGATGTTGTGATGTTCGGCTACAGAGATGGTGCTTACAAGGCTCTGTATGGTGGTATTCCTTACAACCTTTCACCTCTCGGTTATATAGCAGACCATACATATTATGACGATTACCTTCAGGAGCCGGTGGCGATCAAGGCATTTGCCGGAAGAGGTTCATCCTTCGGCGATGTACTTTATCTGGAGGGAAGAACTTATACATTTGACACGGCAGGGCTTACGACACCGAATCTGAATACGTATTTCAACGGCGGAAATGGTGGATCATACGAGATCACGTCGAAGACCAGCAGTGTGACCAAGCTGGCGTCACAGTATGCATGGAACGATGACAATGGTTACACGGATATCAGGATCGGCGGTACAGAGATGACAAATGTCTGGATATCAGAGGTCGTAGCGGGCAACTTCAACGGCAACTCAGCCGGACAGGAGCAGGTTATCGCAGTTATCTGTATGAAGAGAGAGTCGGGAAATGGTTACTGGTATGATCTGTCCGCGCTTTCCAGGCTGAATGTTGGAAATGGCAGTGGTTCATATACCAGACTTTACGAGCGTAATATGGTGGATAATTCAGGTATGTGGAATGGCTATATTTCACTTTGTCCTGTCGACTACGACGATGACGGAATGATAGTCAGATACGATGGAAGCGACAGATACTACAGTGATCCAAATGTTGTCGCAGTTCTGCAGGCTGCACCTTATTTCTCAGATCTTGCGACTGTGGATGAGAACTATTCCACAAATGGAAGTACAACGTATGGATTATCGCATGAGACCGGCACCGCGGATTCTGCGGGAGTCAGCGTGTCAGCGGGAGTTATAACAGGTTATGAAAATGACTGCAGCGTTCTTGGAATCACGGATGCGGCAGGCGTGGATATGGAATTATCTGCAACGGTCAACGCAGGCTTCGAGGAGGAGTTTGGAGAGGCAAGAGAGGCGTCGATCCAATATTCGGGTGATGCGGAGAACAACAATGTTGTTCTCGCCATGACACCTTATACGAGATATAGATACTGGACATACGTAAAGCCATATGATATTCCGGCAGAATCGGAATACAAGGCTATAGAGAATGGAATAAAGGAAGCCCTTGAAAAGTACGATATGGCTCTGCTTGACGAGGATTACGATATGGCTTCATATTATTTCAATCAGTACAAGAATTACGTGAGTGAAAAGACGGCGTTTGACAATCTTCTTAAGACAAAGACGGACAAGATAGTCTATGGTGAGATAGAGGATGGAAGATTTGTAGAAAAGACAAAGGTATTGACGGTAGATTTCGGAACCCATATAGATGGCTACTGGACACCATATTATGTATGTGTGCCGGAGACCCCTAGAATGAGTATGATCAGCGTGGAGAAGTATGATGAGATCGCGAGACAGAGAGGTCTTGAGGAGATCGACGGCAATCTGCTCAGAAATACTCCGGGAGATCCGTACACATATCCTTCAGGCTCAGGTCAGTATGATGAGTTCGACGGCGGTGAGGTCATCGGCGATGTGTCAGGAAGTGGCGACAACTTTGTGAACGTGGGAACAGGAAGAGGTTCGATCACACAGAGCATCACAAAGACTGAGAGCACAAGCAAGACATTTACATATGGAACATCTGTAGACTTTTCTTACGTTGCCAAAGCTGCGGGAGTCAAGATAGGCTTCAGCATGGGAACCGAGATAAGTGGTGGATGCACGTGGTCAACGGTGGACGGAGCTTCATTTGAAGGAACGGTAGCGTGTTCACCATCAGATGCGTATTCATTCAGCTGGAGATTCGGAATGTGGGATGCGGAGCTGAACGGAAGTCCTTGTAAGATGCTGGGCTACCTCGTGAAGGATACCCAGTCACCACCGGCGCTTCCGAAGAATTTCCAGGTGGCGCAGACGACAGATGATTCTGTGACGCTTACATGGGACAAACCGACCAGAATGGATGGAGTGAGAGGATATGTCATCGATATAGTAGAAGACAATGGAGACAGGATAAATCTTGAGCCTAGACTGGGTTCGCTTCAGACCATGTACACGGTAAATGATCTCGCACCTGCGACGGTGTACACTTTTGAAATCAGGTCAGTTGGAGCAGGAGAGGAAGGCAGCAATAATATTGCCTGCGTATACAGCGAGGCTGTTGTGGGAAAGACAAAATACAGATCGGGTGATAATGCACCAAAGATAACGACACAGCCGTCGGATGCCAGCGTGTTTGCCGGTGATCTGGCTGAGTTTGGAATAAATGTAGAGGCGATGGCAGGCAGCAAGAAGGAGGTCAAATACCAGTGGCAGTATCTTGACGATGATCAGGATATGTGGAGCGACGTGGAGCTCGACTCGGCGGCGACGGATACACTGGCTGTTCCGACTGTCACAGATGACATGAACGGCAGACAGTACAGATGCGTGGTATCACAGGAGAGCCAGGGAATAACGAGAGCGATCATATCAGACACGGCAAAGCTGATCATACTTGACAAGCTGCCGACGACCACAACTCTTGCAAAGCTTTCGGATGAGAGTGGAGAACTGGACGGCGCACTTGAACTCACGGCAAATGTAAGCAGTGTGGCACAGGTACCTGTGGGAAATGTAACATTTGTCATGGTGAACACAAGTACAGGCCAGGTAGAGGAGGTGGCTGAGAATCTCAACTCAGGCGTTGCAAAGACATCATGGACACCAGCTTCTGCAGGTGTGTACAGGATAGCAGCCGAGTATTCCTCACAGTCTTCAAAGCTTGCGGACAGTCAGTCTACAGGTCAGAGGTATGTGGTCAAGGGAAATGTCCAGGAGGATATCTACTCTATAGATGTTCCTGCAAAGGTTACCTACGGAGACAAGGCTGAGCTGAAGGCAGAGAGAACATACAGTGATGAGAACGGAGTTCTGGCAACCGAGATTGTAAATGCACAGTGGAAGGTTACAGAAGCAGCTTCAGAGGATGGAACAACACTAGAGAGTGACGAGTGGAACGTGACACAGACACCTGGAAGCGTTACAGTTGAAGCACTTATACTTGCGGATGGCAAGGAGCACAGGATAGCCCGGAAGGTCGTGGTCGAAAAGGCTGTTGTAAATGTGTCAGCTCAGAAGCGTCAGATATACAGTGAGGAGTTTGACGGAAATGTTACAGATATTGCTGAGATCACCGTGGATGGTGCAAATGCAGATGATGTTGACAGTATAAAGAGTCTATTTACATCTTGCGTTAAGGCGAACGAGATGAAGTATGATGACTTCTTCATACCGATAGTAGGAAAGTATACAGTGTATGTAAAGACATCAGTGCCTCAGACCGACGAGGAGAAGATGTTATATGAGGACCTCAATTCAAAGTACAGATTTGTGGTGAACAATTCAGAGCTGTCATTTATGAGATCGACAAATGATGAGATCGTATCGATAAAGAAATCGAGTGATCTGGAGACAGCGCATATCAGATTTGCAGAGATTGTGAAGCTCCTTCCGGAATATGTGTCAGTGAATACAAAGTATCACTCATATACAAAGGTTCCTGTTGTATGGGATACGGCAGATATGAAGGCAAATTATTCATTTGCAAATGTGAAAGCTGCAGAGTTTAAAGTGAGGGGAGATATAGATATATCTGGTTGCGAAAAGCTCAAGGCTGGTTCAGTGAAAACAACTTACATAACAGTCAGGATCAGGGCACATGAGCACAGTTATGATGTTGTGAAGTATACATGGAGCAGCGATTATACGAAGTGCACAGCGGTTGCAAGCTGTTCTGATTTTGCGGGTCACAAGGTGACGGAGACTGTTGGTACGACATATAAGATAGTTCAGGCACCGACGGCAAAGAAGACGGGTATAGGACAGTACACTGCCAGATTCAAAAACGCGCGCTTCAGGACACAGACGCGCAATGTGACTGAGAAGTACATTGCAGCTCCGGCGAAGCTGACTGTGAAGAAGGCTTCAAAGTCATCCATAAAACTCACCTGGACAAAGGTGTCAGGCGCATATGGATATGAGGTATATTACAAGACAGGAAAAGGCACATACAAAAAGTATAAGGCAGTGAATTATAAGACACTTACATGCACCCTTACAAAGCTGAAAAATAATCAGACATACAGCTTCAAGGTGAGGGCCGTTGGAAAGAACAATCTGATTCACAGCTCATTTACAAAGCCGGGAACTGTCAACATGAGCAAGAAGCTGTCTATCGACGAGCTGAAGCTTAAGAAGAGCGGAGCGAGCCTCAAAAAGGGACAGATCGTGGCGGCGGCCGTCGTAATTCCTAATGGCAAGACAGCAGGACAGATAAAGTCCAGGACATACAGCATAGGCAATAAGAGGATATGTACGATCTCCAAGACCGGAAAGGTTAAAGCGTTGAAGAAGGGAACGACATATGCATATGTCAAGGTGGCGCTCAAGAATGGAGATAAGAAAACATTCAAGATGAAGATCACAGTAAAATAAATCCGTTTACCAATACTGATAATAAGTCTGGAAAAACGTAAATTGTTGTTGTATGATGTCCTTAATCAGATCATAGCGCACGGATCATCACACATACGGCTTAAGGTGTGAAGTGGTGGTCTGTGCATGACAGATATACAAGGTTGGTTATCACCTTGAGTCACTTGCCATAGTCGACAGCATGGATGCCGCAACCGGTGAGATCAGGTTTAGGGAGCAGTAGAATAAAGGTAAGCAGCACAAAATTATCACACATAAGAAAAACAGGCAAATATGTACAATATATACGTAATTGTATTTATTTGCCTGTTTTTTTTATAAAACCTGATAAGCTTGTATGAGTGGTTCTATGCAATGAGACATCATGAGATGAGCGGTTTTCAGGAAAGAGAGAAATTGGTTTTGCTGGCCGTTACTAGCCGTTTGGTTAGTGTACAGATGGAAACTGACAATCTATAATTAAAGGGAACACTAAAAAACAAGTGTAAATTAACTGGGTGACTCAGATGCTCATACGCCACTGATATATGTGAGCTCTGCAGCCACCCCAAAATTTATCACTGACAATGAAAGAAAGGGGAAATTTAATATGAGAAAGAGGGCGATAAGCTGGGCGCTGGCGGCCAGTATGCTCTTGTCAATGTTCTCAGGGCTAAGCCTGCCGGTGACGGCGAAGGCGGCGGGCAGTTCGTCTGACGATAATGTGGCAGCCAGGGACATTGATGAGAATACCTATAAATCCCTTAAGCTTGATCTTAAAGTGGATGAGGATGAGGCACCTGTGCCATATGACACTGGCAGTACAGTGCAGCTCAGGAAGGTCAGCGAGGTGTATGCTGCGGCGAATGGAATAGACGACAATGTCTATACTGTCAGGAATGGATTTGACAGAATAAATAGTGATAAAAACAGAACGCCGGATGTATCTGATGGTGGCGGAAATCTGGATGGAGCTTATGAGTACTATAACATCAGTGGTGATGTTGAAACCGGGAAAGGTGGAACTATAGGAAGTAAGATCAGCTCCAACAGGGGCAACAGCATGAAGAATGCGTATAATGGTTTCAGCGGTATCTATGCCACAAGCGTTGCATTTGATGCGGGTGATGGAAAAGATAATTATGTCGCTGAGCTTCGTGCCTATGGTGATAAAAGTACGACCAAATATAATAACGTAACCTATAAAGGTAAGATACAGCTGGAGATCTTCAAGATCGACTCAGCTGGAGAGAGAATAGCAGTTGGAAAATATACACCATCATATAATGCCAGCAGCTTCATAACAGGCTCGCATATGGCCTACTTCGAAAGAAGGTATGTCCAGGAGCTGGATGCCATGTTTGAGGTGGAGAAGGCAGATATAAACGGTGATGGAAAAGACGATATATTCGTATACACAGGAGAATATGTTGATGAGAGCGGTATCAGAAAGGCTCTTGTTGACGTGTATATTGGTGATGGAAAAGGAACGTTTCATAAGGGAAACCAGCTTAAGATTGCCAGTGGAGAGTCATCAAAATATGGCGGTGGCGACACCTGGCATCAGACGATATACAAGATTCCGGTAGTGGGGCTTGCATCAGGAGATCTGGACAGAAATGGTGATGATGAGCTGGCGGTGACTGTGTCTGCATCCGTGGGAAGCTCAGACCTGGCAAACCAGTCATTCCTTTCTGTTTACAATTTTGATGGTGGGATAAAGGAGTATCCGGGACTTGAGCATGAAGCTTTAAAGGGCGGCGCAGCAGGTATGGCGTCGGCCAATTGTACATTTGGTGATTTCATGCTTCCGGACGGAAGTGTGGCTGTCACCACTATCGTGACTGCGGGCTATGAGGCTCAGGACAGCTCTGTCAACGGAAAAGCAGCCTACAGATATTTCTATATAAACCCGGTTAATGGGACGGTAGTGAAGTCAGGTTTCATGACTCATGAACTTGGTTCAAAGAGCAGTAAGATATTTAATTCTTACAGTTCGAATGATTCTAATACCAGATTCAGACCTGTATATGCACCATTTCCTCTTGCCTGTGCAGATCTTGAGGGGGTCAATGGCTCTGCACATTCGGACAGCATTCTCTTTGGAGGTGAGATATATAGTTTCAAAGCTGATGAAGGAATTAATGAGGAGATAGGCAGCATAAGCCTCTGCTCGAGTCAGGTAAAACCAAAGAAAGATAGTAAGGAAAAAGAACAGATATGGATTGGAGAGGTATCAGCAGGATGTATTGACACTGATCCAGAGGCAGTCAGATACAGGGAGAGCTTTATTTGTGTTGTAGGAACTCACAGAGATGGTGAGGTCAACAGCTCAGAGGACTACTATTGGATGGATATTGCAACCTTCTCTAAGGTGGATGGCAGTGCTTACAGCTCACAGGAGGGTGTTATAGCAGGATCAAATAGGAGAAATGATACATACGGAACATTTATATCACTCTGCCTTCCGGATATAGATGATGACTCTGTTAGGCTTCAATTCGACAGCAAATATGTGATATACACCAATCCAGAGGTGTATGCGATACTTCAGGCAAGTCCGTATTTCAAGGATGCAAATGAGGCTTATGATTACGTGAATAATGGGGGAACATCTTTCTCCACGAGCAAAGGCAGTTCAACCTCTAACGGTGGAAGCATAACCCAGAAGGTTGGAGTGTATACGTCGACGGAGGTGTCCCTCTTTGGAAGTGCCGAGATGGAGGCTGAGACCTCTATAGGTGCAGGCTATGAGTACAACAAGTCAAAGTCTGTGGAATATGAGGTTCAGTACAATGCCGCAGGTGGTGGTGAAGACCAGGTG
>OIYT01000676.1_pt1 | contig 30192 bp, 36 predicted proteins | sample 1588201 | NCBI WGS metagenome assembly OIYT01 (sample SAMN03283260) | human gut metagenome | biome: human-associated habitat; material: feces | host: Homo sapiens | place: USA | collected 2013
CGTTGGGCAGTTCCGCTTTTTTGTTCATTGCATTTTGCGCAAAAATCAGGTATACTGAAGAAAAAAGGGGGATAGGCGGATGTATCAGGCACTTTATAGAAAATACCGGCCGCGCACGTTTGACGATGTGGTCGGTCAGCCTGCCGTGACGCAGACGCTGAAGAACCAGTTGTTGCAAAATCGGCTCAGCCATGCCTACCTCTTCACGGGCACACGCGGCACGGGCAAAACCAGCTGCGCAAAGATCCTTGCCAAAGCGGTCAACTGCGAAGCGCCTGTCGACGGCAATCCGTGCAACTGCTGCGCCGCCTGCCGAAGCATTGAAGCCGGTTCGTGCATGGATGTGCTCGAGATCGACGCGGCTTCGAACAACGGTGTCGACAATGTGCGTGCGCTGCGTGACGACGCGGCCTATCTTCCGGCCGAGGTCAAGATGCGCGTGTATATCATCGACGAGGTGCATATGCTTTCTCTCAGCGCGTTTAACGCGCTGCTTAAGATCATTGAGGAGCCGCCGGAGCATCTCCTGTTCATTCTTGCGACGACGGAGCTGCACAAGGTTCCCGCGACGATCCTTTCCCGCTGCCAGCGCTTTTCCTTTCGGCGGATCCTTCCGGAGGACATTTCGGATCGTCTGAGCTTCATCGCGGCGCGCGAGCACATCGCCCTCACGCAGGAGGCGGCGGATTTCCTTGCCCGTCTTGCCGACGGTGGCCTACGAGATGCCGTGAGCCTGCTTGATCAGTGCGCGAGCGCGTCCTCCGGCGAGATCGGCACGGACGAGGTTTGCCGGACGCTCGGTCTGGCGGGGACGCGCAAGACGGCGGAGCTGATGCAGGCAATGCTTCGGCACGACGGCAAGCAAGCCCTCTTTGTCTTCGACCAGCAGTATGCGGAGGGCAAGGATCTTGCCGCGATGCTCGACGAGCTTTGCACCGTAGCGCGCGACCTGCTTATTATGAAGACGGCTAACCAGAACAGCTCGCTCATTTCCGGCATTTGCACGCAGCAGGAGCTTTCAGTGCTCTCTGCGCAGGCCTCTGCGGGGGAGCTGCTGCGCATTACGCGCCTTTTGCGCGATGCAGCAGCCGGCTTTAACACAAGCGCGAACCGGAGGATCGACGCGGAGCTTTGTCTCCTGCGCATTTGCAGTCCGGAAGCGTCCTTAGATGCAGAGTCCATCAACGCCCGCCTTTCACGGTTGGAGCAAAAGGTGAAAAACGGCGCGATCCTTTCTGCTGTGCAGCCGGTGGCGCAAGAGCCTCCGGTGGAGGAGGCTCCCGTGCAGGAGGAAGCGCCGCTTCCGGTCGAGCCGGAGCCGCAGGCACTTCCAAACGGCTTCTGGCAGGAGCTTGTGCAGCGTCTTCGTGTGCAGATGAAGCCGTATTATTCCGCGTTTTTCTCCGACACGCCGGATGCACCGGTCAGCGGCAAGGTAGTGGAACGTTTTCTCCTGCTGTCTGCGCAGGACAGCTTCACCGTAGACAGGCTGAACAAGCCCGAGGTGCTTCAGACCGTTACCGAGTGCGCCTCCGCTCTTCTTGGGCGTCCTGTGACCGCAAAGTTTGACACGGCGCAGAAAAACACGGACGGAACGGCTGCGCTGGAGCAACTGATCTCACGCGGAAAGCAATTTCCGGATATTGTTGAATTAAAGTAAAAAGGAGTAGTTAAAAATGGCAAAAGGTGGATTCCGCGGCGGTATGGGCGGCGGCATGAACATGAATATGATCAAGCAGGCGCAGAAAATGCAGCAGGATATGCTGAAGATGCAGGAAGAATTGGAGAATAAGACCTATGAGGCAAGCGTGGGCGGCGGCGTTGTGAAGGCGGTCGTCAACGGAAAGCACGAAGTCCTTTCTTTGACCATCTCGCCGGATGCCGTTGATCCGGATGACGTGGAGATGCTTCAGGATATGGTCGTGGGCGCGGTGAATGAAGCGATGCGCAAGGCGGAGAGCGAAGCCTCGGCTAATATGTCCCGCCTGACCGGCGGCCTGAATCTGGGCGGTTTGTTCTAATGCGTGCGTTTCCTGCCGCGTTGGAGCGGCTAACGGAACAATTTGCGCGTCTGCCCGGCATCGGCGGCAAGACGGCACAGCGCCTTTCCTTTTACCTCCTGAGCCTTCCGCAGGAAGAGGTCGAGGAGTTCGCGCAGACGCTTACTGCGGCGAAAAAGAGCGTGCACCTGTGCCCCTGCTGCCAGAATTTGACCGATCTTGACCTCTGCCCGATCTGTGGCGACGAAACGCGTGACCATGGGATCATCTGTGTCGTTGCCGATCCCAAGGACGTCATCGCCTTGGAGCGCGCGCGGGAGTTCCATGGTGTCTACCATGTGCTGCACGGCGTGATCTCGCCGCTGAACCATGTGGGGCCGGACGACATCCGCGTGCGCGAGCTGCTTTCCCGCGTAGGGAAGGGCGGCGTGCGCGAGGTCATTATGGCGACCAATCCCGACACGGAGGGCGAGGCGACCGCGCTCTACATTTCGCGCCTTCTTCGCCCCATGGAGGTACGTGTGACGCGTCTTGCCTACGGGATACCTGTGGGGAGCCAGTTGGAGTATGCCGACGAGGTAACGCTTTTGCGTGCCTTGGAGGGACGTCAGGATATTTGACGAGCGACTAAAGGAGCATTTATATGAAAGTACTGATCCTGAGCTGTGATACGGGTCAGGGACACAACAGCGCTGCCCACGCGGTGGAGGAAGCGCTGAAACGGCGCAATATTGCCTGCGCCGTTGTGGATCCGTTGACGTTCGGCAGTAAAAAAACGGCAAGCACCGTGTCTGCCACTTACAGCGGGATGATGAAAATAACGCCGGCGCTCTTTGGCGCGCTCTATAAGGCGGGCGGCCTTTACAGCGCGACCGGCCTGACCTCTCCCGTTTACTATGCCAACGCGCACTATGCGCAGAAGCTGAAGGATTATATCGTAGCGGAGGCGTTTACAAACGTTGTCTGCACGCATCTGTTTGCCATGGAGGCAATGACCGCGATACGCAAGCGCTTGGCGCTCCACATCCCTTGCTATGGCGTTCTCACGGACTATACCTGCATTCCGTTCTTTGCCGAAACGGTTCTCGACGGCTACCTGATCCCGCACGATGATCTGCGCGCTGAGATGAAGCATATTCCGCCGGAGCTGATCCACGCGACCGGAATTCCCGTGAGCCATCGCTTCACGGAGCATCTGCCCGCGCAAGAGGCGCGGCTGCGGCTTGGCCTTGCGCCGGAGCGCCCGATGATCCTGATCATGAGCGGCGGCGTGGGTTGCGGCAATATTGTGGAGCTTTGCAAAATGCTTTTGAAAAAATGCGGCAATGACTACCAAGTCTGTGTTCTTGTCGGCCGCAACCAGAAGCTCAAGCAGCAGGTCGAAAAGCACTTTAAGGACGCGTCCTGTATCCGTACAGTGCCGTTTACCGATCAGGTAAACCTCTATATGAACGCCGCAGATGTGATGATCTCAAAGCCCGGTGGACTGACCAGCACGGAGGCGGCGGTCGCAAATGTGCCGCTGATCCATTTGCTTGCCTATGCCGGATGCGAAACAAAGAATGTTGCGTTCTTCTCCGCACGCGGTATTTCCGTCCACGCAAGCAACGCAAAGCAGGCGGCCATCGCCGCAAAGCATATCATTAGCGACCCCGGTTGGGCGGAGAGGATGCGCGCGCAGCAGCGCGAATATATCTATCCGGACGCCGCGGAGCGCGTCGCTGATCTGGTGGTGTGAGTATGCGCGGGCTTTGGCTTCTTTGGATCGTTGGCGGCTATTTTTTGGGAAGCGTCATGTTCTGCAAGCTCATACCGAGCTATTTTCTGCAAAAGGACGTTGCGGAGCTGAGTGACGATCATAATCCGGGAGCGGCGAACGTGTTTGTAAATTGCGGCATCCCTATGGGGCTGCTGTGCTTGCTGCTGGATATGCTGAAGGGCTTCCTGCCGGTCTATCTTGCGTATCGCACTGTGGATGTCCACAGTATGTACTTCGTGGCTGTCATCGTCGCGCCTGTGCTTGGCCATGCGGTCGCGCCGCTGAACCATCACCACGGCGGCAAGTGCATTGCGACCTCCTTTGGCGAGATGCTGGCGCTGCTGCCGGTCTCGCGGATCGTTCTGATCCTCGCGGGGTTTTATATCCTGTTTTCCACGCTGATCAAGATCAACCCCACGCGCATCCGCAGCATCGTCACCTTTGCGCTGTTCGGCTTGTCCGGAACGGCGCGCAGCGCGCTGACCGGTCAGGGTGCCATTGCGGTCGGCTGCGCCTTGCTTTGTGTGATCGTCATCGCGCGCCATACGAAATACTTTGCCGTAGTACCGAACGAGGCAGAAAAGTGAACGCACTTTTCTGCCTCGTTTTCGCCGTTATTGATCCAACGCTGGGTTGAGATAGTAAATGTTCCTGCTGTCCATCCGCTCGCGCAGCCGCTCGAGCGCTTCGCCGAAGCGCTGGAAATGCACGATCTCTCTGGCGCGCAGGAATTTGATCGCGTCGTTCACGTCGGGGTCATCCGAAAGACGCAGGATGTTGTCATAGGTCGTGCGTGCTTTTTGCTCCGCTGCAAGGTCTTCCGTCAAGTCGGTGATCGGATCGCCTTTTACGGCCATCGTCGCAGCCGACCACGGCGTACCGCCGGCAGATTGCGGATAGACGCCTGCCGTATGGTCAACAAAGTACGGGGCAAAGCCGGCAGCCTTCTGCTGCTCTTCCGTCAGCTTTCTGGTAAGCTGGTGGACGATCGCCCCGATCATCTCTAAGTGCCCCAATTCTTCCGTCCCAATGTCCGTCAGCAGCCCCTTCAGCTCCGGATAAGGCATGGAGTAGCGCTGTGAGAGATACCGCAGAGATGCGCCAAGCTCGCCGTCAGGACCACCGTACTGACTGATGATGATCGCGGCCAAGGTCGGGTTCGTGTTTGCGATCTTTACAGGGTATTGCAGCTTCTTTTCATACACAAACATCGCTTAACCCTCCTTTTTGTTTGCCGAGATTTCCCAAGGCCACGGGTCGGACATCCAGTGATAGCAGTCCGCATCCGCAGCGCTTGCCTGCGTCAACGGGCCGTATGCCTTTTCGTAGGCCTCTCGACCTTTTTGGTATAGCTGTGCGTAAAACTGAAACAGCTTGAACGCTTCGGTGTCATCTGTGTGTGTGTCGAGGTATTCACCCAGATCTACCATGGCAAATCCAAGCGTTTGCAGCTCGTGCAGCTGCGATTGCGAAAGCGGTGTCTCGTTCACTTTGCCCATGAAGGGGAGGTCTAACCCGGGGAACATCGTCCCGCGGATCACACCATTTTGCGCCGCATAGACTGCGGGATTGTTCTTTTGCATCGGAACAAAGGGGACAGCGAGCGGCGCGCAGGCGGGCAGCGTTCCGCAGGATGCGGTTTCGTCCGCTGCGATCTCTTTGTTGCTGCACGAAACCATCGGCTGCTTTTTCAGTTCCAAAACCATTCCTCCTTTTTGATCGTTTCGAATTATGCTATGCGGCGTAAATTCGAATGGTTACGACAAAAAGGAGGAATTTTTCTATTTTAACTTTTTGAGCCGCTCCGTGTCCGCGATTACGATCAGGGTTTGTTCGGCTTCAAGCGGGGCGGACGGAATTATTTGTGTGGAGACACTGCTCCCTTTGCGGATGGCCACAACGTTCATAGAGTATTTGCCGCGCAAATTCAGTTCTGAGAGACTTTTACCGACCCATTCCGGCCGCATTTCCAGCTCGACCATGGATATCTTTCCGGACAGTTCGATCATATCGGTAAAACCGGCGCTCAACAGGTTCTTTGCAAGGCGTATGCCGGATTCGTATTCCGGAAAGACGACGCGATCCGCGCCGACCTTGCTGAGAATTTTGCGGTGGGTTTCGTTTGCGCACTTGGCGATCACAGTGGGGACGCCGACCTCTTTACATAGCATGGTCGCCATAACACTTGCTTCTAAATTGCTTGCCATTGCAATGATAACGGTGTCGACGTTTGCAATGCCGAGCTGCTCGATCACCTTGCGGTCGGTGATGTCCGCGCACTTGCACATGGTGAGGAAGGGTGCAGCTTCCTCCACGGCTACTTCGTCGATGTCGATTGCAATGATTTCCGCGCCTTGCGCTTCCAACTGCGTGGCGACGGCGCGCCCATAGCGTCCAAGGCCGAACACGGCGTAAGTTTTATGCATTGTTTCGCTTCTCCTTTAGCCGACGCTGATGTCTTCCGTCGGATTTTTGATGATATTTACGTTTCTGCTCTTGCCGCTGAGGGCAAAGGCAAGGGAGATGGGACCGACTCTGCCGAGATACATGGTGATGATAATGATTGTCTTTCCAATACCGTTCAGCGTTGCTGTCAGGTTTCGGCTTAGACCAACGGTTGCTGTTGCACTGACGGTCTCAAAGAGAATGTCAAGCACGGGAGCATCCGTTACCGCGGCAAGGCTTAGCGTGGAGAGAAATACGATCAAAAACGAGATGGTGGACACCGCGACGGCTTTCCGGATCGCCTGCTCCGAGAGCCGACGGTGGCACAGATTTACGTCATTGTGCCCTCTGACTACGGAGAATGCCGTGGCTGCAAGTACGGCAACCGTGACGGTTTTTATACCGCCGGCTGTGCCGACAGGGGAGCCGCCGATAAACATCAGCAGCAGAGAGAGAATCGCGGAGGTGTTGGTCAAATTTTGCTGCGCAATGGTTGCAAATCCGGCCGTACGGGTCGTAACGGACTGAAAAAGTGCGGCCTGCAGCTTCTGCGGCACAGAAAACTCGCCAATGGTGAGGGGGTTGTTTCGTTCAAAGAAGTAAAAACCTGCCGTACCGGTGAGGATCAGAAACAGCGTCATAAAAACGGAGAGCTTGCTTTGCAGCGTGAGCCGCCGCCAAAACGGAGCGCGGGGCTTATTTTCCTGCGCGACGCGAAGAACATCCCACCAAACGATGTAACCGAGTCCGCCGAGAATGATCAGCACACAGGTGACTAAATTGACGATGGGGTCGCGCGCGTAGGCACAGAAACTGTTTTCCGAAACAACGTCGATCCCTGCGTTGCAGAAAGCAGAGACGGAGTGAAATACGGAGATCCAAATGCCGCGTGCGCCGAACTGTGGAATGAAGACCGTCATATATGCCAAAGCACCGAGTGCCTCGACGACAAAGGTGCCACGCAGGACTTTTTTGACGAAACGGATAAGACCGGAGAGGGTATTGAGATTGAATGCGTCCTGAATGAGCAGCCGCGTGGAGATGCCGATTTTCCGCCGCAGGAGAAGCATTGCCCAAGACACGATCGTGACGATACCAAGTCCGCCGATTTGGATCAGCACAAGAATAACGATTTGCCCAAAAGTGCTCCAAGTGCTCACCGTAGGCAGCGTTACAAGACCGGTTACACAGGTAGAGGTCGTAGCAGTGAACAGCGCGTCCAAATAGGGGACAGGAATGCCCGTTCTTGTGCTGATGGGCAAAGCGAGAAGTGCGCTTCCGAGGAGGATCGCCAACAGGAAACCCAAAAGAATGATCTGTGAAGTTGTCAGCCGAAATGACCTTCGCATAGACATACCTCGTCCGAAAAAAATGAGTGCTGTACGGATGCTTTTTCAGGAGAAGGATAGCACGGCGTGGACAAAAAGTCAATATTCAGAGAAGGGATTCAAATGGATATTTTGGCCTGAATTTTGGATAAGAAAAAGTGCGCACGGGCTTCATGCGGAGAGAAAGATGATATATGATGATCAAATACAGGAAAAGAGAGACAGGGCAAGGAAAGGAAAATGGTGACGCATATAGACGGACGGCGTTGGATGAAAAAACAAAAAACAGCGGTCGGAGGTAGCAACGAAAATTAGGTAATCATACCCCGTGCTTCCGAGTAGGTAGCTTTCTACGTAAGAGCAATCTGTCCTGTGCCAACAACGCCGAAAATGTTGTCGTTTGCATAGTGTTTTACCATTTTTTAAGCGTGGAAGGGAGAGAGGTAGCAGCGCAACATTCAGCGGTTCCGCGAACGACAACAAAACGTTGATTTTGGTGCGTTCGGGTCTTTTTGTTTTTTGCATTTCGAACGCAACAAAATAAAAATTTTGTTGCGTTCGGAATGGATCTGTGATATAATGATTATGATGTTGTGAGAAAGCGGATGCAGGCGTTGGACTGCGGGCTTTGGTGCTGGAGTTGATTGGCGCAAATGCCTTTGGATGATGAGAGATAACTGAGTGATCGTTTTCCTGCTGTGCGGTTCCGCTGTTGTGGCTAAGATGTGCAAAGTTTTGCGTGGTGTGCCCGATCCTATGCGCTTTTTCTTAAAGTTCAAATCCGGGGCCTACAGCAAGTTCAAATCTGGAGCCTACAGTCAACGCGTTCCATCGGTGAACATAACTATCTTTCTACAGACGATCATTCCCAATAAGAAACGAGGTGCTTGCAATGAAGCAATTTTTGGATGCGCCGCAGATTCTGCGCGAGTTTTTGTCGTATCACGAAAACATCAAGGGGCAATCGGCGCAGACGATCAGCGAGTATTACCTTGACCTGCGGATGTTTCTCCGCTTTATGCTCCTGATGAAAAACGAAATGCCCTATACGACGGATCTCGACTCCATTTCCATAAAAGACATAGATTTGGAGTTTATAAAAACGATAACTATTACTGATATTTTTGATTTTCTTTCCTTTTTGGCCAATGACCGCGCCTTTGGTGATGATACCAACACCGGCATTGGCGCTGCGGCGCGTGCGCGAAAATTGTCCGCGATCAAGTCCTTTTACAAATATTTGACCGTGCGAACGCGTCAATTAACGGAAAATCCGGTGAAAGACATGGAGTATCCCAAGCTGCGCAAGTCCCTCCCCCACTATCTGACGTTGGACGAATCCATGCGGCTTCTGAGGGCGGTCGAGGGTGTGAACGCGGTGCGCGATTATGCCATTTTAATGCTCTTTTTGAACTGTGGGATACGGCGCTCCGAGCTTGTGAATCTGAATTTGACGGACGTCTATGACGACCGCATCCGAGTGACGGGCAAAGGCAACAAGGAGCGTATTGTCTACTTTGGCTCCCCCTGCAAAGCGGCGATCGAACGATATATGCCGCAGCGCAATCAAATGGTGCTTTCTGACAACCGCGCTCTCTTCGGGTCGCGCGATCATAACCGCATCAGCGTGACGGCGGTGCATCGTCTGGTCAAAAAGCATATGCTTGCGGCGGGGTTAGAGCCGTATTCGGCGCACAAGCTGCGGCATACCGCCGCGACACTGATGGTTGCAAACGGTGTCGATATTAAAACGGTGCAGGAGGTTCTCGGGCATGCACATCTGAATACGACAGAAATTTACACGCACATTGAGAATACGGAGTTAAAGATTGCAGCGGAGGCCAATCCCCTCTCGCGCATTGCGGAGGTTCACGATGAAACGGACGATATTGTTTGATTTGGACGGGACACTGCTCGACACACTTGCCGATCTACACGCCAGCACAAACTTTGCCTTGAGGGAATACGGCTATTCGGAACGAACCCTTGAGGAAGTCAGAGCGTTTGTCGGAAATGGATTGCGAATGCTGATCGTTCGCTCCCTGCCAAAGGGCAGCAATGAGGCGGAGATTGATCAAGTGCTTGCGGCAATGAAGGCACATTACGCGCGGCACTGCTGTGAAAAAACGGCATTTTATGCCGGTGTGCCTGCGCTGCTACAGGCACTGACCGACGATGGCTGCAAGCTTGCCGTTGTTACGAACAAGGCGATGCCAATGGCGCAGGTGCTTCATGAGAAATTCTTCGCGCCGTGGGTCACATTGACGATCGGCGAGTCGAGCCGCCTACCGAAAAAGCCGGATCCGGCCATGGTCAGGGAAGCACTTTTCGCATTAAATGGCAGTGCGGAAGATGCGGTTTATGTCGGCGACTCAGACGTTGATATTTTAACGGCCAAAAATGCAGAACTTCCCTGCCTTAGCGTTAGCTGGGGCTTCCGCAGTGCAGATTTTTTATGGGACAGCGGCGCGAAAAGCGTTTCCGCAACGCCGGAGGAACTGTATCGGGCGATTTGTGCGCTTTAACATTTACTCCGTACGTGCGCGAAATAGCGCTTTATAATATGGCCACAGTCCCCGCTTCTCGGGCGTGTGCGGGGCAAACTGACACATTATGCCCGCGTCAGCGTTTCCTTCGACCAGCTCGGCACCGGTTGGCGTGATCGCAATGTCCCAGCCGATGTGCCCAATTTCAGGGATGACTGCGGCGCAGCGGAGCGCAAGCTGTAGCGCTTCCCCAAAGAACGGGATACGAAGACCACGAAAACGGTGCAGGGTGTCGGGGTGCTGCGTGTAGACGGCTCGGTCGTCATCTATCGCATCGGACAGCACGACGCCGCTGACGGGGTCGACACGGCAGAACAGCCCGCCGCAGCCGGAGTTATCGCAGTATGCCTCCCCGCGCCCCACTTTGAGCACGCTATAGGCGATACGCGCTTCCCCGCGCACGAAATCCGTCACGATGCGCAGCGTGTTGACCGACTGCGGATGAAGTGCGGATAGCGTCGGGTGCTGCTCCACAGGTGCTTCTAAGATCGTCAGACCGTCCGATAGCAGCGCTGTTAGCAGAGTTGTGCCGTCAGGATAGGCGGCGGCGCGGACACGTCGGACGGCTTTGCCGCCGCAGCCGCGGGAACGCTTTGCAAAGAAAATCGGGTGCGCATGGATGAAAGCACGGAACTGCTCTGCGGGGACAAGCGTCAGATCGAGCGTCTGGCGGTGCATATACGGCGAAAAACGCTCGAGAAAGCGGTGCTTGTTGTTAAAATCCTCATAATGTGCACGGTCATTGAACCGATCCAGAAGGCGTTTGTTGCGAAATCGAGTGACGTAGGTCGCCCTCTGCCGTTCATTGAGTGTCCAGAGACCGAAGTTCGCGTAGTCATGGTATCCGGCACCGTGTCGCAGCGCACACCAGACCATGTCGGCATAGATAAGAATGCGCGGACGACCGCTCTGATGCTGCACCCAGCGGACAATTTGACTGCATCTTTTGAAGCTTGCGTTTTTGAAGACCTTCAGTAGAAACATTGCAAAGCCCTCCTTTGCGTTTAGCATAGGAGGGCTTTGCATCATATGGATGTCAGATCTGTATCCGAGTTGTTTTATTTTGTAATTTCCTTCAGAATTGACTTGTAATACGGTTTCCACAACCCGTTCTTTTCCGGCGTATGCGGTGCCAACTGACATAGGTCCGTGCCGGGGTACTCGTTTCCCTCAATGATTGCAGGGCCGTCGGGCGTTATGCCGATGTCCCATCCGACGTGGCGCATCTGCGGAATCTCGTGCGCGGCTTTCTTGGCAAGCGCGATCGCCTCGGACAGCATGGGAACGCGGTAGCCTTGGAAGACGACGCCGGTGTCGGGGTGGGCGGAAAAGACGTTAAAATAGTCGTCGGTCGCAACAGAGCAGATCGCCTCCGTTTTGGGGTCGACACGGCAAAGCATCCCTCCCTGCCCGGTGTTATCGCAACAGCCGCCTCCCCTGCCGATCTTCAGAACAATATAGGCGATACGAACGTCGTCTGCCCCGATAAAATCAGTGACGATGCGCAAGGTATTAACGGAGGACGGATGCAGACGCGCCATGTCCGGATGCTGCGCAAGAACCTGCTCAAGGACGACCAGCTTCTTCCGGTGTAGATAATCAAGTATCTCTCCGTAGCTGCCAAAATCGGCGACACGGAGCTTTTCTACACCGTTTCCGCAAGAGCCATGGTTTGGTTTGGCAAAGAAAGCGTCCTGCCCCTGTAAAAATGCGGCGAGCGCAGCTTCTGTAGCGGTGCTCCCGTCCAGCCAGTTGCGGTGGAGGTAGGAAAAAAATCTTGCGTTAAAGCGCAGTTTATCGTCAAATTCCTCTGAGAAGCAGTAGTCGTTCATCGCTTCGCATACTTTTTTATTGCGGACACGGGTCAGGTAGGTGTCGCGCTGCTTTCCGGTCATGTCGTAAAAACCGAACATCACATAGTCGTAGTAGCCTGCGCCATAGCGCAAGGCGCACCAAGCCATACTGAAAAGCGTCCGTGTTTTGCCATGACCGCTTTTTTCCTTCACGACGGCCAGCATATGATTCAGTTTATCAAACCGCATTCCGCGAACGACGCGGAACAGATACTTGATTCCCGGCATAAATCGTCTCGACTTTCAAAAAGATCAAAAGGCGACGGCAATCGCCTCGCGGATATTGCGAACCGGCAGCAGCTCCAGACCGGCAGGTGCCTGACAGTCCTTCATTGTGCTGCGCGGTACGATGCAGCGTGTGAAACCCATGCGATGCAGCTCATTCAGGCGCTGCCCAAGCTGCGCAACGCTGCGAATCTCACCGGTCAGGCCGACTTCGCCGACGGCGGAGAGCAGATCGGGCACCGGCTTGTCCATTGCGGCAGAGGCGGCAGCGACTACGACGGCAAGGTCTGCGGCAGGTTCGTCCAGACGCAGACCGCCAATGACGTTCAGATAGACGTCGAGATTGGTAAAGCGGATCCCTCCGCGCTTTTCCAAGACCGCAAGGAGCATCGCCGCACGATTGTAATCAAAGCCGTTGCTGCTGCGGCGCGGTACATTGAGCGTGGTCGGGCAGACGAGTGCCTGCACCTCTGCAAGGACGCATCGCGTACCTTCCATCACGCAGGCGACGCAGGTACCCGGCGTACCGAGCGGGCGTCCGGCCAGAAGCATTTCGGACGGATTTGGAACTTCACAAAGACCGCTGTCGTGCATTTCGAACACGCCAAGCTCATTTGTGGAGCCAAAGCGGTTCTTCGCCGCGCGCAGCAGGCGGTATGAAGTGTGCGCTTCTCCTTCGAAGTAGAGCACGCAGTCGACCATGTGCTCCAGCACCTTCGGCCCTGCGATCGCGCCTTCCTTGTTGATGTGGCCGACAACAAAAACGGTCACGCCGCTTGTTTTGCAGTATTGCATGAGACGCAGCGTACATTCGCGCACTTGTGTGACGGAGCCGGGCGAAGCGGGGCGATCCTCCGTATAGAGCGTCTGAATAGAGTCTACAATCAGAATGTTGGGCAGCATTTTTTCGGATGTAGCGAGAATATCGTCCAGATTGGTCTCACAAAGGAGAAACAGCCTGTCGCTCTCCACGCCGAGCCGCTGCGAACGTATTTTTAGCTGCCCCGCGCTCTCTTCGCCGGAAACATAGAGAACGGTCTGTTCCTGTGAAATGCGCCGACAGATTTGCAGCAGCAGTGTGGATTTTCCGATACCGGGCGCGCCGCTGACCAAAATCAGGGAGCCGCGCACGGCACCACCGCCCAAAACGCGATCCAATTCGGACAGTCCGGTCGTAAAGCGAAGCGTCTCATCCGCCGCAACCTCCTGCAGGCGCTGCGGCACGGCCACCGGACGGATTTTTTTCACTGCCGTCGAAGTCGGAGACGGCGTGTACTCTTCCAGCGTGTTCCACTGGCCGCAAGCAGGGCAACGCCCTGCCCATTTTGGTGTTTCGTTGCCGCAGTTCGTGCAGACATAGACGGTCTTAGATTTCATTTTTATCCTCCGTGTAGGCCATAATGCCGCAGGCAATCGCGGCGGTCAATTTCTTTTGATAGTGCGGCTCCTGTAAAAGCAACGCTTCCGATGGATTGGACAAAAAGCCGCATTCGATCAGAACCGCCGGACAGTTGATGTGCTCCATCAGATAGATGTTTTCGGCCTTCTTGGGCTGACGGTGATTCTGCGGATCGACTTGCGAAGAAAAGATTGCTTGCAGTTGTTCGGCCAGAGGATCACTCCCCTTTGCAAAAAAGACCTGCGCGCCGCGATACTTCGACTCGGTAAAATGATTCTGGTGAATGCTGATAAGCAGTGCGTTTGGAATGGCGTTGACGATGCGCACGCGCTGACGAATGTCGGACACCTTGCGCTGCGCGATGGTCTGCCCGTCGGTATAGACGGAGACGTCTTCGGTACGGATCATCTGTGTGTCCGCGCCGAGAAGACGTAAAAAATCGTTTAGCCGCAGCGCGATCTCAAGATTGATCTTGCTCTCATGGACTCCGGCGTCGGAGACCGTTCCGCCGTCTTCTCCCCCGTGTCCGGCATCAATGACGATCTGCGGATACAACGCGGCGGCCGCCTCTTGCGCGGCCGAACGCTTCGCTCTTGAAAAAAGCGAGGCGGCAAGCACGACAAATGCGCAAACGATCACTGCAAATGCAACATAAAACTTCCGAAAGGACATATAAGCACCCCCATAGAGCCTATGCACAGGGGGGAAGGCATATCCTTGCTTATTGTACCATTTTTTTGCGGTGTGTCAAGCTATAGCGGTTTGGTAATTCCGGTGTGCCGTTCGCGGGAAAGGCCTCCGGCAAGGACAACGGCATCGCCGACAAAACGGGCGCGCCTTAAAACGCCTTCTCCGTATCGCTCTCTCAGATCATCAATCACATTGTCTAACTTTGCCTTGCGCTCATAGGCTTCCGCGCTGACAACGGAAAACAGATCATACTGCCGCAGCGGGGCTTGCTCCAGACGGTTCACCTGAACGCCGAGCTGGCGCAGCGGCGTCTCCCCATCCCAAGCTTCGTCAAACAGAATGCAGGCGTAGCGGAACAGTTCCTCCGTGCTGTCGGTCGCGTTGGGAAGCGTCATTTGATGACCGAAGGTCACAAATGCACTGCTCTTTAACCCGATGCCAAGGCAGCGTGCCGCCTTCTTATCGTGCCGCATTCTTGCACCGACGGTCTCACAAAGGGAAAACAAAATACGGTAAGCGGACGGTGCGTCCGTCACGTCGGTGGGCAGGGTCGTCGCGTTTCCATAGCCTTTGTTTTCTGTCGGCTGCGCCAACAAGAGATCTGAGTAGCGGCCGTTTGCCGAATTCCATAGATCGACGCCGGGCTTGTGCAGCTTTTGCCGCAGGAGCAGCGGATCTGCCGCCGCGAGCTGCCCGACGGTCTCGATGCCTAACAGATGGAGTTTCTTTTCCGTTGCGGGGCCGACCATAAAAAGTGCCCGCACGGGAAGCGGCCATAGCTTGTCTTTGATCTCCCACGGGTACAATGTGTGTATTTTATCCGGCTTTTCGAAGTCACCCGCCATTTTTGCAAGCAGTTTGTTGGTTGAAATCCCGATATTGACCGTAAAGCCAAGTTCTTCCCGAACGCGGCGGCGTATCAGCTCCGCAGCGGCGAGCGCGGAGCCGTACAGGCCTTCCGTGCCGCTCATATCGGCCCAAGCCTCATCAATAGAGTACTGCTCGACCACCGGAGCAATCTGCCGCAGTGTTGCGGTAAAATGCCTCGATGCCTCCACGTAAAGCCCGTAGTCCGGCGGGACGATGATCAGCTCGGGACATTTTTGCAGCGCCTTAAAGATCGGCTCACCTGTTTTTATGCCGTACTTTTTAGCGGGAGCGCTCTTGGCAAGGATGATCCCCTGCCGTGTTTCGCGGCAGCCCGCTACCGCCGACGGGATGCTGCGCAGGTCGGACGTTTCCCCGAGGACACGGACACGATAGGCAGCCGACCACGAAAGAAAGGCGCTATTTACGTCTATATGAAAGATCGTTTTCATCAGTAAACCACCCGAAACATCGTCCAGCGGTGTGTTTTGACCGTATAGCGCAGCTCCAAGAGCCGCTCCCGCGCGTTTTCGCGGACACGGCAGAGATACTGGATCGCGTCGATACCGGCGTATTGGATGGGCTTTACGCAAACGACCTGCGTGATGCAGACCGTTTCCAAACAATGTGCTTCGTCCTCCATACGGAAGCGAAGCGGCGTGATGGATCCATCCGGTGCGCAAACAGACAGCATTTCAATTTGTACGTTCTGTGCGTTCATGGCGTTTCACTTCCCTGTTGATCTTCCTCTCAATTATACCAAACATATGTTCGAATATCAAGAGGAAAACGTTGCAAAATTTTTGGCCGTCTGCTATAATGGAAAAAACGAACGGAGGCGGCTATGCGAAACTATCAATGTCTTGTGTTGGACCATGACGATACCGTTGTGCGCAGCAATAAAACGATCAACTACCCTTCCATGCAGGAGGTGCTCCAACTGATGCGTCACGGAAAGACGATCACGTTTGAGGCATTCATGCTGGGCTGCTTTCGAAAAACCTTTTCGCGCTACTGCACGGAAGACCTTGGTTTCACGGAAGAAGAGCAGGAAAAGCAGTTTGAAATGTGGAAGCAGTATGTTGCCACGCACATTCCTCCGGCCTACGAGGGCATGGCGCAGCTGTTGCAGCGCTTTCGTGCCGAAGGCGGCAAAATCTGCGTCTCCTCCCACTCCAGCCCGCAGAATATCTCCCGTGATTATCAGGGGCACTTCGGGTTTTAGCCGGATATGATATTCGGCTGGGAGCTTGGCGAGGACAAGAGAAAGCCTGCGCCCTATGCGCTTTTACGGATTATGGAAGAATATGACCTGCGTCCGGAGCAGCTTTTAATGGTGGATGATATGCGCTCGGGCTATGACATGGCGCACGCGTGCGGCGTCCCGTTTGCCTGTGCGGGCTGGGCGCATGAGTTTCCGGAGATGATCGCCAGCATGAAGGAAACGAACGCCCCGTACTTAAAAACGGTGGACGAGCTTTCTCGATTGGTTTTTGCTTGACAAGCATGGTATAATAGAGAAAAAAGCAGGGCAAGGCGGTGACGAAGGATGGACGGAGTGAAGGTGCTCGCCAAAAACCAAAAGGCGTTTCATGAATACTTTGTGGAGGAACGTTTCGAAGCGGGCATCGAGCTGTTTGGGACGGAGGTCAAGTCCATCCGGCAGGGCACCCTCAATCTGAAGGATGCATGGTGCAACGTAAAAGACGGCGAGCTTTGGCTGCGGCAGATGCATATCAGCCCCTATGAAAAGGGTAATATTTTCAATAAGGATCCCATGCGCCCGCGCCGCCTGCTGATGCACAAGCGCGAGATCATGCGCTTCTATTCCAAGGTCAAGCAGGACGGTTATGCGATCATTCCCCTTTCCGTCTATCTGAAAAATGCCCGTGTGAAGGTGGAGATCGCGCTTTGCAAGGGCAAAAAGCTCTATGATAAGCGGCAGGATGCCGCCAATCAGGACGCGCGCCGTCAGATCGACCGCGCCCTAAAAGAAAGGAATCACTGAAAAATGGAAAAGCCTATCGTAACGATCGAAATGGAAAACGGCGGGGTCATCACCGCAGAGCTTTATCCGGAGACTGCGCCGCAGTCGGTCTATAACTTTATCGCGCTGGCAAACAGCGGCTTCTACGACGGCCTGATCTTCCACCGCGTCATCCCCGGGTTTATGATCCAAGGCGGCTGTCCGGAAGGCACCGGCATGGGCGGCCCCGGCTACTGCATCAAGGGCGAGTTCCAGTTTAACGGCGTGGATAACAAGCTCAAGCACAAACGCGGCGTGCTCTCTATGGCGCGCGCCGCTTCCCCGAACTCTGCCGGATCGCAGTTCTTCATCATGCACCAAGACGCCCCGCATCTGGATCAGCAGTATGCCGCATTCGGAAAGGTTCTGACCGGTATGGAAGTCGTGGACGAGATCTGCAAGGTAAAGACGGATCGTAACGACCGTCCGCAGACGGAGCAGAAGATGAAGTCCGTTCGGGTCGACACCAAGGGTGAGACCTATCCGGAACCGAAGAAGCTGCCTGACCCGTTCCATCGCTGAAGCAACAGGCGGGGAATCCCCGCCTATATGGGGGCGTACCGGTTTCGACGGGGATCGGGAGGCAGGAATAGCGAGCCGTGGCGCCTGGCCACGATAAAACGGGCAACTTTTCAAATTAACTGACAACAATCAGTACGCACTGGCTGCCTAATTAGGCGCCCATCCTCCCCGGAAGGTCCACGAGCCGGGCTAGGGTGTGATTTGAGTGGAGACCGTGCGTGCGGTAAGCTTTGCCCGCGCCATGCATTCATGAAGCTACTAAGTTCGTAAGGGTGTCTGCTCCCGTGCGAATGAGGGAATGTAAATAACAGACTGCGCTCGAAGAAGTTCCTGCTGATCGGTTTTCGGACGGGGGTTCAACTCCCCCCGCCTCCACCATATGAAAACACCATTGAAATATGAACTCCTAAGTTCAAGTTCAATGGTGTTTTAATTATAAAATCATTTGTTTATGCGGCTTTTCAAGGTCGCATTTTCTTTTTGCTGTTTGGACTGAAAATAAGAAAAGTACGAAATTTGAAACGAAAAAGCTTATAGCAAATAAATTCGAACTCATCTGTCTATTCCATTATTCTCGCATATACGCTTGTTTTAAGGCATATTCTTGCTCCTTTTGTTTCGGGGTCTTGTATTGAAGTTTTTTATGTGGACGCTTTGTATTGTAAAAGATGATATACTTGTCCACTGCATCCCGAAACTCCTTTTCGGATTTGTATTTTGTTCGGTATAGTTCCTCTCGTTTCATAGAAGAAAAGAACGATTCCATAACAGAATTATCATAAGGAACGTATGGTCGGGAAAAAGAATGAGTAACATTCAATGCTTTCAGACAATCATCTATTGTTTTTGATGTGTAATTAAACCCTCTGTCAGTATGAAAAATCAAATCAGCAGGTGGCTGCCTGCTCGAATACGCCTGTTGAAAAGTCGACTTAACGAGTTGAGTGCTGTTTTTCTTTCCTACCTTATAACTGATCACTAATCGGGCGTATAGATCTATGACGACACAAATGTAAAAGGCTTTGTCATGAAATTTGAAGTATGTAACATCGCTTACCCAAACCTCATTCGGTGTATTCGGATCGAATTCTTGATTGAGATAATTTTTGTGTTTTCGCTTTTCTTCTTCATATAATTTTTTTGCTACCTGACGGATACTGCCGATTCCCATATCTCTCATGAGAGTGCGAACCATTTCTTCACTTACTTTGGCACCTTCATTACGCATAATAGCGGCAATTTTTCCCGCACCCAAAATTTGATTGTTTTCATCATAAATTTCTTGTATTCGCATACGCAGTTCTTCTTTGCGTTTAGAATACCAAGTATTATCTTTTTTATTACGAAAAACATGATTGTAGAATGTACCTCTTGGGATCTTTAGTGCATCGCATATCATGTGAACATTATATTTTCTGTACAACTGCTCAGCAGCACAGAGCCTTTCCTTTAACGGAGATTTAGCTGTACAGGTAACCGATTGCAGGATTTCAATGATTCCCTCTAAACGAACTACCTTGTTTTCAAGCAAATGAAAGTTGCGAATATTAATAGGTTTTCGTTTACTGTTTACTTGTTTTTCCTTGTACGCTTTCAGCCAACTGTAAAATGTGCTTTTGGGAATGCCGGTATCAGCAAGTATACCTGCTGATGCTTCACCTCCTGATATGTAGCGGTCGATAATCTTTTGTTTTTCTTCGTCAGTGTATTTACACTTCATGTTATCATCTCCTTTGAGGAGAATTATAGCATAAAAATAATTGGTGACTTCCCCAAGTGTTCTATAAGAAAAATTACATCAAATTGAGAAAAATTCTCAATTTGATGTTGACAAATAGATTTTTTTGCATATAATAGATAGTGAGCAAGAATGAAAGGAGCAAAATTAAAATGTTACTTCAATTCAATTTTAAAAATTACAAATCATTTAAAGATGATACCACAATAGATTTAACCGCAACAAAGATTTCAGAATTCAATAATCACGTAGTATCAATAGCCAATGAACGGATACTGCCTGTTGCATCTATCTTTGGTGCAAATGCAAGTGGTAAATCAAATGTACAAGAAGCTTTTCGTTATATGTCAACTTATGTTATTCAATCATTAAACTATGGCGGCGACGAAATTTCATCTAAAAAGAAAAAATCTGAGTTTTTCAAACCAACACCTTTTCTTTTTGATGTAACAAGCAAAAATGCAGAGTCTTCATTTGAAGTCTATTTCATAGATTCTGAAGAGAACGGAGCAAAAACCTATAATTACGGGTTTACTGTAAATAGCGTTGGTGTGTGTGAAGAATGGCTGAATTATAAATCAAGATCTTCACGAGGCGTATATAAAAGAATCTTTTACAGAAACGGAAGCGAATATGATTTTTCCGGTCTTCCAGCAAAGAGCCAAGAGAACTTAAAAGTTGCCTTAGAAAAGGAAACCCTCGTAGTATCATTAGGTGCTAAACTAAAAGTTTCCAAACTGAAGTTTGTACGAGATTGGTTTTTAAATAATGATTTTGCTGACTTTGGGAAACCAATTGAAAATTTTTTCCTTTCGCAACTAATTCCTGAGGGATTTGCTGATGATAAATCTGTACAAAACAAAGTTGTAAATTATTTTGCAACATTTGACCCATCAATTGTCGGTTTTAATGTTGAAGTTTTAAAAACTGATGACGAAGATGGCGAGCACATAAAAATAGATGCCATTCACAAAGTTATTGATTCCGATGAAACTGCATCTATTCCGCTACAGCATGAATCTGCTGGCACACTCAAAATGTTTGCCCTTTATCCGATGCTTCAGGATGTTTTGTCAACAGGTGGAGTATTCTTTGTAGATGAATTAAATGCTAGATTGCACCCATTGCTTGTAAGAACATTCATTATTACTTTTTTAGATCCAGCAATAAACACAAAACATGCTCAGTTAATATTTACATCTCATGATTCTTGGCAGCTAAATGGTAGCATGCTGAGGAGGGATGAAATTTGGTTTACTGAGAAAGATGCAAATGGAATTTCAAATTTATATTCTCTTGCTGATTTCGTCGACGAAGACGGTGTAAAGATTAGAAAAGATGAGAATTATGAAAAAAATTATTTGCTAGGAAAGTACGGGGCAATTCCTACCTTAAAACATTTTGATATGTTCAAGGAGGAATAAACAATGGCAAATTTAGAAAGAAATGGTAGTAGAAAAATTAGGGGACAATTATTCAAACAACGTATTCCAAAGCTAGGATATTACTTCATTGTTACAGACACAAAAGAGACTGAACAAAACTATATGTTTGGGCTTCGCAATTCTATTCCTCCAGAATTGCAGGGCAAGTTAGTAATCAAGGTGGTTAAGACTAAAACAAAAAATCTCGTGGAAGAAGCTTTAAATCTTGCTTCACTAAACCCTCAATATGGGGAAATATGGATTATATTTGACAGGGATCAAGTCCAAAATTTTGACGAGATTATTTCTGAAGCGATAACGAAAGGTATAAATATTGGTTGGACAAATCCTTGTATAGAAGAATGGTTTAGCGCCTATTTTGGCGCTATGCCTACATATGCTAACTCGGTATCCTGCTGTAACGGATTTGAACAAATATTTGAACGCAATGCACACCAAAAATATGTCAAATCGGACTTAGCAATTTATGAAAAGCTGAATCGCTTCGGAAACGAGGAAAAAGCCATTCGTATTGCTACACAGAAAATGCATGACCACAGGATACAAGGCAAATATAAGCCATCTGAACAAATCCCTGGAACTACCGTTCACTTATTAGTGGATGAAATAAAATTGAAAATAAATCAAAAGGAGAAATAAATATGGCAGAACAAAATAACAGTTTTCCTACAATTTCCGAAAAAATTGGTGGACAATTAGAGAAAAATTCAAATCATCACTTCCTTCAGTAGTCTCTACGACTTACATTAAATCGCTGCTTTCGATGGCGAACGATAACTCAGCTAACAGTAATGTAATTAGCCCATTAAAACGTATAGGGCTTATTGATGATGAAAATAAACCAACAGCGTTGGCTAACGATTGGAGAATAGATGACAAGTATAATACTGTATGTGAAACAATTGTAAAATCCGTATATCCAACGGAGCTTTTGGACTTGTTTCCCGACTCAAGTGTCGATAGAGCGACCGCAAGAACATGGTTTATGAGCCAGGGGGTTGGACAAGGTGCTGCTGACAAAATGGTTGCGCTTTTCTCTCTGCTTAAAAACGGTGAAATTAGAGATAAAGCCAGCGGATTTACAAAAAGCACATCAAATAAACCGGCAAATTCAAAACAGCGTAAGGCATCTGCAAACAAAACAGCAAATACAGCTTCAACTGACCATCCAGCCGCAGAAACCGATAAAAACATTGATTCTATCAATCGCCCCAACCTGCATATCGATTTACAAATCCATATTTCGCCTGATTCAACGCCAGATCAGATTGATACAATATTTGCCAGTATGGCTAAGCACTTGTATGGGATGAATAACAAATGAGTTTTCAACATAATGTACTTCTTGCCACACAGCAAATAAATCAAGAACTTAAGGAAGCAGGGTTTTCGAAAAATGAACCCGTTATTTGTAAAATTGAAAGTCATTGTATATATGACGAGATCATAACAAATAAATCTCTTCGACGAAAAACGGAAAAACTATTTAAAGATGGTCATCATGCCAGAGCAGTTGAGGAAGCCTTCAAATTACTTGATAATCTTGTAAAAAAGAAAGCAGAACTACAGAACACTGATATAACAGGTGCGCCATTAATGCAGAAAGCTTTCTCTCCCAATAAACCTAAACTTAAACTTAATAGTGGTGTAACTTCATCAGAACAAAATGAGCAATCAGGATATATGCAGATTTTTGCTGGATGTATGACTGGAATACGAAATCCTCGCGCACACGATTCGGATTGGGAGGATACAGAAGACCGCGCTTTACAGCTTCTAATGTTAGCTAATCATTTAATCGAAAGAGCACAAATGGCAGAGATAACTGAGTTAGCTGTATTCTAGAGAACAAGATTTTATATATACAAGTTGAGTAATCGATTTGTTGGAATTTATTCTATCAAAGTGAGAGTTCAACTCCATCAGCCAAAATCGCCAAAATATCTTTTTTATAGTCCTTAGACATTTCGAGTGTTCTTAACCAACCTGAGAGTTGGATGAGGACACTCGATTTCTTTTTGCCTAGACCACGAGCTTCTCTCCCTGTTTTCACGCCTGACTAAAGACCAGCAGCAGTAGATACTTGACTATCTTCGTTTCCTTCTGTCAAAGTCCTGAGCAGCTTCAGCAGCTTTAACTTTTCCTCCAAACTAATTTCCCCCAGCATCTTTTGAAATTCTCTTTCATTCTCTGTCATCTTTCTGCTCCTCCCGACATTTTTGTAGTGTTAACTAAGATATTTCTTGACATTTTTCTTCCCACACGGTAATATAAAAGTATCAAATATTGTACTTATGTACAAATAGCTTTAGAGGTGTCATTCAATGCATGTTGTTGTAATCAGCCTTGCGTCTTACGGTGTTGCGCTGGCTCTTTCGCAATGTGCCTCATATCTTTTTTATTCCGGCACATGCCGCGTTTTAGCTGAGATTCTATATTATTTGTCTTGGCCGCTATATGTTCTCGGTATCTTTGGTGTTTTCACGCTTGGTGCTGCACGGGAGCTTGATATATCTCGTCTTTCTCAATCTGAAAATGTATACCGAAAGTGGTCTGTTCAAAACGCAAAATCGTTGACACATGCTCTCTATAATGGTAGCAGGCTCACCCGCCTGAAAGCTCTCGCAAACGTCGATGCAAGCTCAAAGGAAGAACTTGAACAAGTCGAAAAAGAGCTTTATGACGTGCGCGCCCAAATTGATGCGATTCTTGCGCCCTACGTCACCGAGTCCTGTTCGATGGTTCATCTACACTACCTGCTACGGCAAGCATTTCATAAATCCGGAAAGGATGCTCTTCCCGCAGAGATTCCTGCAAACGACAAGCAAACTCTCTTGAGCTTATACCGCCATGAAAACTTCTACATTGAGCCTTATCCATACGACGAATACCACGAAGATGATTTGTATATTAAAAAAATTCGTTCTTTTGTTGACTATGATTCGACCAAAGGCCTCTATTCCGGTGCCTATAATGCAGAAGAATTCACCGCCCGTCTATGTCTCCCCGCAGACGCCCAGCTCTGGATATTCCGCATCCCTCTTTTCGCCAAATTTCTTGTCTGGCCGCTTTCACTTCTTGCCGGATTGCTTTTAATTTTCCTCATAGTCCGTTTTATTGGATAATAATTCTAATTCAGCAATCTCGTTTCCTCTTTCTGCCCTGTCCCCACGTCGGCCACGCAGGAGAACAGCAGCGGCTCTTGCCCGCCATTTTTACCCAAAAAATAGTTCCAAATATGAAATTTTCCTGTTGACAATCAAAAAGGAATATGCTGAGCATAGATAGAAGGTGTTCTCTTATTTGATGTTGACTTTTACCGTCTGCCGGACGGCAAAGCCCCAGTTGAATCTTTTTTGAATGGTCTGAACGCAAAAATGCGGGCAAAAGCGCTCCACAGCATTCATCAAAACACCCTGCGAAGCGCCGTCGAGCGCACCTGTGCGCGTGCCGGTGTCAAGCGCGTCACCGTCCATCAGCTTCGCCACAGCTTCGCCTCCCTCTCCGCGCACCTTCGCATCCTGGCCGAAATCTCCATGGAGATCGGCGGTTGGAGCAATGACAAAACCATGAACGAGGTTTACACCCACATTGCCCGCTCCGACATTGAGCGCTATAAAAACGAAATGTGGAAATTCTACAATGATACTTCCTTCCAGCAGTCCGAGGATACATGAGCATTTCCATAAGCATTTACTGTTTCCGAACCTGATATTTTCTTTCCAGTTCCCTGTTATTTCACTCCCATATCCGGGACCTCTAAAACCCCCGTTTCCCCTTGCAAATACAAGAAAAGCCCTGCAAACGTACTGTTTGCAGGGCTTCATCTTTTGGTGCGCGAGGCGGGACTTGAACCCACGTAGAAAATCTCTATACGCCTTGCGGCGCAAGACCCAATAAAACCTCGTCGCCATTTTCATCGTCATTTTTGGGAGCGTAGGCTTTTCGGTAAAATTCGCTCATCCGCTTTGCCGCTGAGGCGAGATCGACCTTGGAGATATGTGTGTAGATCTTGCGCATCGTCTGGATGTCCTTCCATCCGCCCATGCGCATGGTCGCCTCCTCGCTCACACCGAGCGAGTAAGCCAGCGACGCGAAGCTATGTCTCAGGCCGTGCGTGCCTATCTCCGGCAGCCCGGCCGACCGGCATGTACGATTGACCTGTGCCCAGATCGTATTCGGATTGCAGCAGACAAGATGCTCGCGTGACCGCGGCAGTTCGGCAAGCATTTCCGCCAGGCGCGGGATCATGATCGGGACAGACCTGTATGAAGTCTCGTTTTTATTCGCCGCCTTGTAGACCAGCTTTTGATTTTTGTCAAAGACCGCTGCCCCGTGGACATGGATCAATTGCTGCCGCAGGTCGATGTCGCGCCACGTCACTTTAAGGATCTCGGACCGGCGCAAGCTATGCAGCCCCAGAAGGGCCGGAAGCTCCACGTCTTGGCCGTGGATGGCATCGAGAAATACGGGGATTTGGCTCGGCAGCAGATACTCATGCTCGTTTACTATGGCGGCCGGGAGCACAACGCGTGGAATTGCCAGTTCGTTTTCGCGCAAAACAGCCGCGATAAGCGCCCATGAGTTAGCAACCGTCTTTGGCGACAGCCTTTTGGCCTCCCGCTTGATCTCCGCTTGCCACTGCGCTGCGGTAATTTTGCCCAGGTCAAAGCCTTGCAGCTTCTCAAACCTGTGATCTCGGATCGTCATATAGCCACGAATTGTAGACTCCGAGATTAGGCCGTCCCGCGCGTCAATGTAGCTGCGCAGCGCTGCGGCCAATGTCGGGCATGTCTGCTCTTTTCGCATCTCGATGATTCCCGCCTTGATGGCCATTGCCTCGGCGATGGCCACTTTTTCCGAGCTGCGCGTAATCGATATGTCTTTTCCGTCTACCCGTATCCGGCAGTACCACATGCCGGACGGCAGTTGTTTCGCTTTTGGCGGCTTCATATTTCCTCCTTTCGGTGTCCAATTTGGACACCCTTTTATTTTTTCGTGCGGGCATGGTATACTATCAGCATGATTGAGATTTTACTATGGCAGAGACGGACAGAGCGCGAGCTTACGCTGCGCGATTTGGAGCGCATAACGGGACTATCGCGGTCGGCGCTCAACCGCATCGAGAACGGGCAGGTCAGCCCCACTCTGGCGCAGCTTGAGCTGCTTTCCGACGCTCTTGATTGTACTATTACAGATCTGTTTGCCGTAGTCAAGCCTCCCCCCTGATTTGTCCCTGTTTCGGGACAAATCGAAAAAAATGTTGTTTTGCGTGGAATTTTAAGGTATAACAAATTTAAGGGAGGTGGGAAAATGTGCTGAAGAAGATCTCCGCATGCGCCTGATCGCCAGTATCCTTACGCTGACCGAGTCCGAGCTTGCCGAAGTTCTCCAGCTACTCCAGGAAGAAAACACCGATACATAGCAGCAGCCCCGACGCATCAGACGTCGGGGCTGCTGCTATATTATTTTTTATGTACCGCTGCCGCCGAAGTTGTGATTGACATTCCCTCTCAGCTCCCCTATACTAAAGATGCTGTCGACACCTTCCAGCAAAAGGAGGTGGATTGATGCTAGAGAAAATAATCACACTCATTATCTCTGTTTTGGCAAATGTGATCTCGTATTACATATGCAAATGGTCTGACGGAGATAAGTAAGACAGCGCAGGCCTGACGGTTCCCATCCCTTCCGGATAAAAGGGTAGAAGCTCCGAAGTGCTGGCACACTTCGGAGCTTCGCTGTTTATTGATGCTAGAGGGTTAATCACAACCTCAATTACATTATATGCGGTCATACCCGAAATGTCAACCTTTTCGGAAGGGAGTTTCATAAAGTTCCGACGATCTTCCAGGAACGGCAGATTCTTCAATCGCGCAGATGCTGAGGCATCCGCGCTATTTTTCGCGCTTTGCAAGGACAAAGTCCACGATGTCGGCCACGCGCCGCACTTCCTCGTCCGACATGGCCTGTACTTTGCGGATCAGATCGGCCTTGGCGGGGCTGAGCTGCTCCGGCGCGGCCTCCTGCGGGATCTCCGGATCGTCCGTCTGCCCTGTGAGGTAGGCCGTTGTGGTGTGAATCTTCTCGGCAATGATGGCCAGCTCGTCCTCGTCGATGCGATCGGTGCCATTTCGGACGCAGGAGAGGAAGCTATCGTGCTTTCCAAGGCATCGATTTAAGTATGCCATAGTCATGCCGTAGCTTTTCGCTCGCGCCTTAATGCGGTCTACATTAACGTTGTGCACATTTCCCATAACAAACACCTATAATTTGGGCAATTTGACGATTTGCAAAGTTTCTTATAGTTTTCTATTGACTGCATAGAAAAATCTATGTATTATGTGCTCGTAAGCAATTACGCAACTATTCCACCAAGGCGTCCCAAAAATCGCATTCGTTCACGATCACGACCTTGTGGCCTTTCTTGCGCAACTCCATAGCCTTCTCGATTTTCCGGCCATAGCAGGAATACGACCAGCACGGATTGCCATCCGACCCGACCACCAGATAATCTGTGCTTCTGGTCAGGCCCTTCGCAAAAATACCGCCGTGCTCCGTAACAATCTGTGCAATTTCATCACGCGAAGCCTTTTCCGACTCGCCCGTAAAGCAAAATACACGCCCGTTAAAAATAATCTCGGGATCGACGGCGCAGACACCGCCAATATGATAGTCCTCGCGCAGACGTGCAAGCTCCGGCTCATTGAGATACATTGAATCGCGGGTATCGACAAAGGTCGAGAAAAACGCTTTCAGCATATTCTGCTCGTCATCGGAAATCACGCCATCCTCTTTGGCTGCAAGCAGCAGGGAGTAAATCTCGTCATAGGGATAGCGCCCGGCCAGCTCGTCATTGTCGTTCAACCACTCGGTCAGACCCGTGATTTCCTGATCGCTAAGAACCCCATCCGCGAGGATGCCGTGGATAATGCCCTGCAACCGCTGTAAATTGCTCGTAACTTCATCAAAGTACAGTTCTCCAGCCTTCGCGCCCAGAAACTGCTTGCAAAGCCACACGATGTCAGCCGCTTCTTCCGGCTCTAAAATGCCGTCCTCAAGCGCTGCGTCAATTCTCTCTGCGATCTGCGTAAATGGCTCGACTTCCAGCAGATGGCGGTGCAAGGCCGCCCAATTATGCAGCTCGTCGGCCTCTTTCCGGTTGATTTTTTCATCGAGTTTGACCCCTTCGAGCAATCCAACCAGAGAGTTAAGGCACTTATGGAGATCTTCCTTCGACATCATGTAACGATAGTCCGGGAGCTTTGCCGTTTTTGCCTTCTTCGGACGGATATAGGCAGTTGCATCATCGCAATGCTCGAGCAGCCAGCCATAGAGCGCAAACGTCGCATCCACATCTGCCGCAGCACGGTGCGAGGGTTCGGCATCAAGTCCCAACTGCTCGCAAAGGCCGCCGAGCCTGTAACCATCGTTGCCGGGCAGGAGCTGTCTGGCAATCGTCAGCGTGTCAATGAGCAGATTGTCAATGCTCCGCCCAAAATGCCGCTCCAGGCAAGGGGCATCGAACGACTCGATATTATGCCCAACCAGCGGATAGTCGCCGAGAAAGGCATAAACCTCCGGCTCGATCTCCTTCCATGTCGGCGCGTCCTCGACCATATCGTCCGTGATCTGGTTGACCGCAGAAGCAGCCGGGGAGATCGGCGCGCAGGGATTGACCAGCATGGACAGCTCGTCAACCTTTTGCATATCTTTATACTTTGCTGCCGATATTTCGATGATACGAGGATCTTCGAGTCCGTTTGTCTCTATGTCAATAACCACAAAAGAACGGGGATAGTCTCGAATTGAATCCGGCAAAGCTTTGCGCGTGCATAGCATATCTATTTCCCCTTTGTTATTATTCCGGCGTGGCCGGTGGAACACACGTTCAGACGGTGTCCAATTTGGACACCGGAAAGGAGCCATTCTATGAATACGGGACTGTTGGCCGCTCTTGTTCTTCTGTCCATCGCACATCTTGTCATACTGCTGCGGCTGCTGGCAGTTACAAAAGACATCCGCGCATGGTTTCTGGACAATAATTCATGGTTCAATTTGGGCTTTCGTGTCGCTTTTCAGAAGTACCTTGAACTGGGGTTTCCTGCAAAAGCATCTTCTTATCCAGAGGATTCCCGCGCCAAGTCTTGCGGAGGTCCGTCCGGAAAACCTGAAGAAGATCGGGCGTAATTTTATCAAATGCCGATATGTTTTCCGGTTCGGTGCGCAATGCCAGCTCTACAAATCCATTCACTCGCTGTGCCTCTTTTACAGGGCAGTACAGTAGTGCTTTATAGAGCGCGTGTGTTAGCTCAGATCGCTTTTTCGGATTTTCCGGATCATACGCATACGCCGCAAACGCAGTCAAGTAGGCCTCATAGGCGTCTGCCTTTCGCATAAATGCTGCCTGCCTGTAAGCGTTCCTTCTGGTCACAAGAACCGCAGCGGTCGCTACGCAGACAGAGGCTAGCGAGATCAGAAGCGGCAGTAGCTTCTCCAGCAACTCAAGCACGCGCACATTAAGCCCTCTTTCTATCCTCATTGTTTTTATCCTATCATAATTGCGCAATTTCGTCAAGCAGGGAGGCCGTTATCTGTGTACATTTTTACACTTGAGAGTACAAAACACACCGTCACGCCGTGGGGCGCAGAGGTCAAGCGCCTGCTGCGCGAGCAGCAGCTCTCGCAGGATACGCTCTGCGCACTGCTGTACTCCGAGGGATATTCGATTGACAAGGTGCAGCTCTGCCGCCTGCTTCGCGGCAGCACGCGCGGGAAGCTGCCGGTGATCCTGGCAATCAATGCGATTCTCGGCATCCCATGTGACAATTTTACAGGCAAAGGAGGCGACGCACAAGATGGGCGCTGCATCGAAAGCCGCGGATAACATCTACTATCGCGCACGCATGGACGCCGCTGCGCACAACAACGAGCTGAGCAGCCGCGAAAAGGCCGCGTTCGTCCTCGGCATCGACCGGACGAAGCTGGCGCGCATCGAGCTGAATCTCGTCGTGCCGTTCCCGGAGGAGGTGCGGCTGATGGCGGACGCCTACAACGCGCCGGAGCTGCTCAACCACCACTGCACGCATGACTGCCCGATCGGCTGCTGCACCATGGACAAGGCCGACCTGCGCAGCATCGAGCAGATCGCGCTGCGCAGCTATGGCGTGCTGCAAAACGCGCAGGAAATTCGCGAGGCGCTGATCGACATTGCCGCCGACGGCGTGATCGACGCCGGTGAGCGGGCGCGCGTCGCGGAGATTCTCCGCCAGCTCAAGGACATCGGGCAGGTCGCGGAGGAGTTGTCCATCCTCGCCAAAAAGCTCGGAATCTGACCGCCGGACAAGTC
>OIYT01000677.1_pt1 | contig 30179 bp, 29 predicted proteins | sample 1588201 | NCBI WGS metagenome assembly OIYT01 (sample SAMN03283260) | human gut metagenome | biome: human-associated habitat; material: feces | host: Homo sapiens | place: USA | collected 2013
TCATCATCACCCACAAGCTCCACGAGGTACTGGAGGTCTCCGACCGGGTGGCCGTGCTGCGCAAGGGCGAGTACATCGGCGACGTGGCCACCAGGGACGCCAGCCAGCAGTCCCTGACGGACATGATGGTGGGCCGCGCCGTCACACTGAACATCGACCGGCCCGAACCTGTCAACGTGACGCCCCGCCTGGTGGTGGAGGGGCTGACGGTCTACGACGAGTTGGGCGTCAAGCGACTCAGCGACGTCAGCTTTACCGCCAACGCCGGCGAGATTTTGGGCATCGCCGGTATCGCCGGCTCCGGCCAGCGGGAGCTGCTGGAGGCCATTTCCGGCCTCTACCCCGTCGCCGGAGGCAGCGTCCGCTTCTTCGACCCTGAAAAACCCGACGACGCGCGGGGCCGCGAGCTGGTGGGCCTGGACCCCATGGCCATCCGGAAGTGCGGCGTCTCCATGGCCTTCGTGCCGGAGGACCGTCTGGGCATGGGCCTGGTGGGGTCCATGGGCATGACCGGCAACATGATGCTCCGCTCCTGGCGCAAGGGGAAGGGCTTCTTCCTCAACCGCAAGGACCCGGAGGAGATGGCCAACCGAATCTGGAAGGAGCTGGACGTCGTCACGCCCAGCACCGCTTTCCCGGTGCGGCGGATGTCCGGCGGCAACGTGCAGAAGGTCCTGGTGGGCCGCGAGATCGCCCAGGAGCCCGCCGTACTGATGACGGCCTACGCCGTCCGGGGCCTGGACATCAATACATCCTATACGATCTACAACCTCCTGACCGAGGAGAAAATGAAGGGCGTGGCCGTTGTCTACGTGGGCGAGGATCTGGACGTGCTGCTGGAGCTTTGCGACCGCATCCTGGTCCTCTGCGGCGGCCAGGTCTCCGGCATCGTGGACGGACGGACCGCCGACAAACGGGAAGTGGGCACTCTGATGACCCGCGTGGGAGGAGGCAGCAGCGATGAAAAATAAGTTGAAGATCCACATCTCCAAGCGCGCTTCCCTTCCCTGGTACAAGGCCTGGGCCATCCGGGGCATCGCCATTCTGGCGGCTCTGGTGGTGTGCGCCGTCGTCACCATGCTGATGACCGGCGAAAACCCCATCAGCATCTACGCCACCATCTTCCGCGGCGCTTTCGGCACCACCCGCAGGACCTGGGTCACCATCCAGGATCTGGCGGTGCTGCTTGGCATCTCCCTGGCGGTGACGCCCGCTTTCAAGATGCGCTTTTGGAACATCGGCGCCGAGGGCCAGGTCCTCATCGGCGGCCTTGCCACCACGGCCTGCATGATCTGCCTGGCGGATAAGCTGCCCAACAGCATGGTGATCCTGTGCATGATCGTCGCCAGCATCGCGGCGGGCGCGGTGTGGGGCTTCCTGCCCGCGTTCTTCAAGGCCAAGTGGAACACCAACGAGACGCTGTTCACCCTGATGATGAACTACATCGCCACCCAGCTGGCGGCCTACTTCATCATCGTGTGGGAGGTGCCCAAGGGCGCCGGCAAGATCGGCATCATCAACCAGGGCACGGAGATCGGCTGGCTGCCCAAGCTGGGGAACCAGTATCTGCTGAGCATCGTGGTGGTGGCTGTGCTGACCGCCGCCATCTATATCTATCTGAACTACAGCAAGCAGGGCTATGAGATCGCCGTGGTGGGCGAGAGCCAGCGCACCGCCAGCTACGCCGGCATCAAGGTGGAGCGGGTCATCATCCGCACCATGATCATCTCCGGCGCGGTGTGCGGCCTGATGGGCCTGCTGCTGGTGGGCGGCATCAACCACACCCTGACCACCACCGTGGTGGATGGGCGGGGCTTCACCGCCGTCATGGTGTCCTGGATGGCGAAGTTCAACCCCATCGTGATGATCTTCTCAAGCCTCCTGCTGGTGTTCCTCAGCCGGGGCGCCAGCGAGATCTCCAGCGTCTTCGGCCTGAACCACTCCTTTGCCGATATCCTGACGGGCATCATCCTCTTCTTCATCATCGGCAGCGAATTCTTCATCACCTATCAAATCAGTGTGCGGAAATCTGCCGGAAAGGAGGCCTGAGCGATGTTTGATCTGGTATCTTTTATCCCCCGGGCCGTGATGCAGGGCATCCCGCTGCTGTACGGCAGCACTGGCGAGATTTTGACGGAGAAATCCGGCAATCTGAACCTGGGTATTCCCGGCGTCATGTACGTGGGCGCCATCTGCGGCGTCATCGGCGCGTTCTTCTATGAGCAGGCCGTTCCGGCGGCGGAGATGAACGCGGTCCTGGCCATCGGCATCCCCATGCTCTGCTCCCTGCTGGGGTCCCTTCTGATGGGCCTGATCTACAGCGTGCTGACCATCTCTCTGCGGGCCAACCAGAACGTCACGGGCCTTGCCCTGACGACGTTCGGCGTGGGCGTGGGCAACTTCTTCGGCGGCTCCCTCATCAAGCTCACCGGCAGCGAGGTGCCGTCCATCGCCCTCTCCGCCACCAGCGCCTATTTCAGCAAGTCCCTGCCCTTCGCGGGGAGCCTGGGCTGGTTCGGCCAGGTCTTCCTGTCATACGGCTTCCTGGCCTATCTGGCGATTCTGATCGCCATCGTGGCCTCCTGGGTTCTCAAGCGCACCCGGGTGGGCCTGCACCTGCGGGCCGTGGGCGAGAGCCCCGCCACCGCCGACGCGGCGGGCATCAGCGTCACCCGGTACAAATATCTGGCCACCTGCATTGGCAGTATGATCGCTGGCCTGGGCGGCCTGTACTACGTCATGGACTACGCCTGCGGCGTCTGGTCCAACAACGCCTTCGGCGACCGGGGGTGGCTTGCCATCGCGCTGGTCATCTTCACCATCTGGCGTCCCAGCGTCAGCGTCCTGGCGTCCATCCTCTTCGGCGGCTTCTACATCCTGTACCTGTATATCCCCTCGGGTCTGGACCTCTCCGTCAAGGAGCTGTACAAGATGATTCCCTACGTCGTCACGCTGGTGGTGCTCATCATCGTCTCCATGCGCAAAAAGCGGGAGGATCAGCCCCCGGCCAGTCTGGGTCTGCCCTACTTCCGCGAAGAACGCTGATCGGTTTCCGGGAAACGCCGCTGCACGGCAGCGGCGTTTCTTCATGTCTGAACAAGTTCTTCAAAAATTCACATTTTGTTACCAATTTGTCCATGATTTCGCCACGGCCTCTGTGCTATGGTAAACGCGATATCTGGAGACAGAGGCGGATCGCCCCCTCTCCGGCATGAAACCAACAGGAAAAGGTGATCCTCTTGCGTCTGCCCGCCCCTCCGCGCCGCTTCCCCTGGCGGGAGCTGCGGTATGTCCTCTGGCTCCCGGTGTACCTGCTGTCCTTTGTTCTGGTGGAGCAGCTCTCCACCGAGCGCTATTGGGCCACACAGCTGCCCATTGACGGCGTCATCCCCTTTTGCGAGTGGTTCGTCATCCCCTACTGCCTGTGGTATCCCCTGCTGGTGGCGGTGGGGCTGTACCTGTTGCCGCGGGACCGGGACTCCTTCCGGCGCTATATGGCCTTCCTGTCCCTGACGTTTTTCATCAGCGTGCTGATCTGGATTCTGATTCCCAACGGTCAGGATCTGCGCCCGGCGGTGATGCCCCGGGACAATCTCCTGACGGCGGTGATCTCCGGCCTTTACCGCATCGACACCAACACCAACGTCTTCCCCTCCGTCCACGTGGTGGGCGCCGTGGGCGCGGCTCTGGCGGTGTGGGACTGCCCCGCCCTGCGGCGGCGGAAGACGCTGTGCCGCCTGACAGGGCTCCTGGCCGCGCTGATCTGCGTCTCCACCCTGTTCATCAAGCAGCACGCCGTGCTGGATGTGTGCGGCGGTCTGGCGCTGTCGTTCCTGGTGGCCATCCCCGTCTACCGCCGCGCCGGGGTCTTTCGCCCGCTGACGGCTCGGGAATAGCCGGTCAGCCCCACCGAGGCGCCGCTTCCTCCCATCAGAGGGATGCATGTCCACGCCCCGTCCCCGGACGGGCGTCGGGGCCGCGGCCTGCCGCCGCTTCTCCGCCCGCCGCGCCGCGGTCTGGTGGCAGTCGGCCCGCTTCCCCAGCCGTCGGGCGGCGTCCGCGCGGCTCTGCTTCACCAACTGCCCGGCGTACCGGAACAGGCTGGCAAACAGGGTCAGCACGTGCAAACAGGCGTCCCTACGGATCAGAAAGCTCTTTTTCTCATGGTTCATGTCAAAACAACTCCTTTCACATAGGGCGCCCACGGCGCCCTTATTGCACGCGAAAGGGCAATTCTGCAGAATTTTTCGGTCATGGCGGCGGGAGCCGCTGTTCCTCCGCCTGTTGATTATCAGCCCGCAAGGGCAAAAGCAGCGCCCCGTGGAAATCCACGGGGCGCTGCTTTTGTTTGACAACACGTATGGAACTCACAGCTGGTGGCTCCTGGCCGCCGTCAAAATGTTTTGCATCAGCAGCGCCCGGGTCATGGGGCCCACGCCGCCGGGGACCGGCGTGATATACGACGTCCTGGGCTCCACCGCCCCGAAGTCCACGTCGCCGCAGAGCTTGCCCTCCGCGTTCCGGTTCATGGCCACGTCGATGACCACGGCCCCCTCCTTCACCATGTCCGCCGTGACGAAGTTCGTCCGTCCGATGGCGGACACCAGAATGTCCGCCTGCCGGGTAATGGACGCCAGGTCCTCCGTTTTGGAGTGGCAGACCGTCACGGTGCCGTCCGCCTGGGTCAGCAGCATGGCCATGGGCTTGCCCACGATATTGCTCCGCCCCAGCACCACGCACCTCCTCCCCCGGATGGGGATGTCATAGGCCCGCAGCATCTCCATGACGCCGGCGGGGGTGCAAGGCAGGAACACCGGCGCTCCGATGGACATCCGCCCCACGTTGAAGGGGTGGAAGCAGTCCACATCCTTGTCCGGCGCGATGGCGTTGATCACCGCGTCCTCATCCAGGCGCTCCGGCAGGGGGAGTTGACATAAAATCCCATCCACCGCAGGGTCGGCGTTCAGCGCCCGGATCAGCCCCAGCAGCTCCTCCTGCGTCGTCTCCGCAGGGAGTTTGTGGGGAAAGCTGACAATGCCGCACTCTCCGCAGTCCTTTTCCTTTCCGTTTACATAAACCTTGGAGGCCGGGTTCTCCCCCACCAGGATCACCGCCAGGCCGGGCCGCCGGGGCAGCTTCTCCGCCTCCTCCCGGACCCGGGCCTTGACCCGGGCCGCCAAGGCCCTGCCGTCAATGTGTACCGCCATCTGTCTCTTCCTCCTGTGCCGATTCTTCCGCCGTGGTCTCTTCTGCGCTCTCCCCGCTGGGCTCCTCTGCGGGCTCCTCCGTCAGGGACGCCAGAGCCTCCGCGTCCGCCGCCGCCAAAGCCAGCTTCCTTCTCTGGTTCACCAGCAGGTCTTCCGCCGAGCGCTTCTTGACGCGGATGTTGTAAAACAGCATGAATGTGGCCACCACCGCCATCACCGCGCTCAGCGCCTGGGACACCCGGATGGGCTCGCCGAACAGCGTCCAGTCGAAGAGGTACAGGCTGTCGGTCCGCAGGCCCTCGATCCAGAAGCGGCCCAGGCCGTACCACAGGAAGTAAAACCAGGTGTTCTCTCCGTCGAACCTCCGGCCCCTGGAGATCACGAACAGCATCAGCAGCAATCCAACCAAATTCCACAGGCTCTCATAGAGGAAGGTGGGGTGCACCTCGATATACTGGTAGCTGCTGACCCACAGCCGCATCCGCCAGGGCAGGTCCGTCAGGCCGCCGAAAGCCTCCCGGTTGATGAAGTTGGCCCAGCGTCCGATGATCTGGCCCAGCAGCAGCCCCATGACCGCCAGGTCCGCCATGGCGCCGAACTTCAGCTTTTTGCGCCGGGTGTAGAAAAACGCCACCAGCGTCCCGGCGATGACCGTGCCGTAGATGGCCAGGCCACCGTCCCAGACGGCGACGATGCGCCCCCAGTCCAGCCCGCCGTCAGCGGTGCGGTACAGGTCCAGATAAAAGACGACATAATAGATGCGGGACCCCAGGATGCAGCAGGGCACCGCCCACAGCACCAGGTCCAGCACGTTGTCCTCGGTCAGGCCGAAGCGTCTGGCCTGCTTCATGCACAGCAGCAGCCCCGCCAGCATGGCGCAGGCCAGGATGATCCCGTACCAGTAGACGCCGTGGCCCACATGGATGGCGATGGGATCGGGGTTGAATTCCCAGTCGCCGAACAGGCCGGGAAAGCTGATAGGCATATCTTTCAGAGCAGTCAAAACAGGATTCTTCCTTTCTTTCTGTAAAACGCGTTACTTCGGCACGATCTCGCTCAAAACGGCCCGGTCCTCCCGGATATTCTCCTCCAGGAAGGTCCGCACATCCTCCTTGGTGATGGAGTCGAACACCTGGGGGAAGCGGAGGGGGTCGTAGCCGTGGAAATAGCCCTCCGTCAGAGAGACGGCGATGTTCTCAAAGGAATTCAGCCCCCGCAGGTTGGAGCCGAAAGCGGCCTTCCGCACCTGCTGGTAGAATTCCTCGTCGATGCCCTCCCGCACCAGGCGGTCCGCCTCCTTCCGGATCTCCGCCGCCACGGCCCGCGCGTCCTTGCTGTCGCCGCCGGCGTAGAGGTAGGCCGCCCCCGGCAGCATCTCAAAAGCGCCGCCGAAGCTGGTGTTGATCAGCCCCTGGTCATACAGCCGCAGGTACAGGGGGCTGGAGTCCCCCAACAGAATGTCGCAGGCCATGTCGCCCAGCATGGAAAGGCGCATATAGTCCTCCCCGTCCTCCACCGGGCGGCACTTGAAGCCCGTCAGGAACTGGGGACAGGAGACCTCCATGGCAAGGCTGGTCTCTTTTTCCGCGATGGCCTCCGGCTCGTCGCCGTAGTCCCGGGGGATGACCGCTCCGCCCTCCCGGGGCAGGATGCGCCTGGCCAGGTCCGCCACATGGATGGGGTCCACGTCCCCCACCACCGTCAAAATCATGTTGGAGGGGGTGTAGAACGCCTTGTGGCAGTCGTACAGCGTCTCCGCCGTGATGTGGGAGATGCTCTCCACCGTCCCGGCGATGGCCGTCCGGGCGGTGGAGCGGCTGTACAGCGCCTGCATCATGCGGGTGTAGATCTGCCAGTCGGGGTTGTCCTCGATCATGCGGATCTCCTGGCCGATGATGCCCTGCTCCTTGGCCACGCTCTCCTCCGTGAAGTACGGGATGGACACGAAGGACAGCAGGATCTCCAGGTTCTCCTCAAAGTGGTCCGTGGAGTCGAAGTAGTAGCCCGTCATGGCGTTGGAGGTGAAGGCGTTGGGCTCCGCGCCGTTCTTGGCCAGCTCCTGGAGGGCGTTGCCCTCCCTGGTGTCGAACATCTTGTGCTCCAGGTAGTGGGCGATGCCCGCCGGGGTGTCCAGCCACCTGCCGTCCAGCTGGAAGCGGGTGTCCATGCCGCCGTAGCGGGTGGCGAAAAAGGCGTACTTCTTGGCGTAGCCGGACTTGGGCACCACGCAGACCCGCAAGCCGTTGGGCAGCGTCTCCCGGTATACGGACTCGCCGATGCGCTTGTAAAAGCTCTGTTTCATGCCTCAGCCGCCTCCTTTCCCCGCAGGAAATACACCGTGTCCAGCTTCACGGTCCGCATGGCCTCGAAGATGCGCTCCGGGGTCACGTTCCGCACCTGCTCCGCCAGCAGCTCCGGCGTCTCGGACTGGCCGGTGGCCGCCTGGCCCAGGTAGAAGTTCTCCAGCTTGCCCTGGGAGTCCCCCATGGAGGCGTAGGCGTTCAGCAGGGTGCTCCTGGCCCCCTCCAGCTCCCAGTCCTCCAGCTCCCCGTTCTGGACCGCCGCCAGCTGGGCCAATATCTCGTCATAGGCCCGCTGATAGTTCTCAAACTCGATGCCGGAGGAGACGGTGATGATGCCCTTCTGCCGGTGGTAGAGAGACGAGGCGTAGTAGCACAGCGACAGCTTCTCCCGCACGTTCAGAAACAGCCTGGAGTTGCTGCTGCCGCCGAACAGGGTGTTGCCCATCAGCAGGGCCGCCGTGTCGGCGCTGCCGCAGGAGAAGCCCATGCCCAGCTTGCCCTGGGTCACGTCCATCTCCTCCGTCACATGCAGGACCTCCTGCCGGGCAGGGTGGTCCGACCCGTGGCCGATGTCCCGGATGGCGTCCCGGGGAAGCGTGGAAAAGGCGGACAGGAGCGCCTGCTCCACCCGCCGCCGGTCGGCGCTGCCGCTGTAGAACAGCTCCAGCTGGGACGTGGCGATCAGCTGGCCGTACTGTGCGTACAGCTTTTTGGGTTGCAGCTTTTCCACGCCCTGCTCGTCCCCCAGCCGGGGGATGCCGTAGGGCTCCCCGGCGCACATCTCCCGCAGGAGCCTGGCGTCGGCGTAGTCCCGCTTGTCGTTGATCAGGCTGCGGATGGCGTCGATGAGGTTGGTCTTCTCGCTGTCAAAATAGGCGGGCACGAAGCGCCCCCGCTCCGTGGCGGGGTCGCAGATCAGCTCCCCCAGCAGGTCCGCCACCGGCTCCAGCAGCTTCTCCCCACCGGGGGCGAAGCTGTCGTCGATAAGGCTTGCCACAAAGCCCACGCACTGGTTCTCGCCCTTCTTGCGGACGGTGTATTCGATCCGCGCGCCGTACAGCGTGTCCAGCCGGGCGGACAGGCTCCCCAGGTCCGGGCAGGACACGGTGCCCCGCCGCAGCACGGCGGGCAGCAGGGCATAGGCCGGAGCCGTCTCCTGCCGCAGGGGCGTCACGAACTGGGCGGACAGCAGGCTGGTTTTGAACTTCCGCGCCGGGAGGTATGTCAGGTACACCCCCTCGGCAAGTTTGGTCCTTGTCATCTTCAAAGTCTCAGCTCCTCTTTCGTGGATTGCAATATGGAACTATTATAGTATATCTCCTCCCGGAATTCAATCATACAAATTCGGAAGCCTTTTGGCGGAAATGTCCCTCCTCTCCGCGACACGGCGCACAGACGCTCTCCAAAAAAAAGCAGAGACGGCCGACAGCCGTCCCCGCAGCCATATTCCAGCGATCCGCACCGGCGGAGCAGGTCTCCGCGTCTTCACGCGCCACCCTTTTTCACGCCAGCACCCGCAGGAAATTCTCCCGGGCAATCATCTCCCGCTCCCGCTCATTCATTCCCAGCTCCTCCAGCCAGTAGAACAGGTTCCCGATGTGGGCGCAGCTCTCCAGCCCCTCGGCCCCCTCGTTGCCCGGACCAAAGAACTCGCAGAAGTCAAACCCGCAGGCCACATGCTCCACGCCCATGACCTCCGCCATGTGGGCGGCATGGAGGGCCAGCGTCTTCGCCGTCCGCAGGGCCGGGTCGGCGTGGACAAAGGCGTGGTGCACGTTCAGCCCCACCACGCCGCCGGTGTCCCGGATGGCCCGGAGCTGGTCGTCGCTGAGGTTCCGCCGGACGTCGCACAGGGCGCGGCAGTTGGAGTGGGAGGCGATGACCGGCCCTCGGGCCAGCTTCATCACATCCCAAAAGCCCCCGTCGTTCAGGTGGGATACATCCACCACCATCCCCAGCTCCCGCATCCGCCGGACGGCCCGCCAGCCCGCCTGGGTCAGCCCCTTCCCAGGGTCGCCTCCGGCTCCGGTGGCAAGGGCGTTTTCCTCGTTCCAGGTCAGCATACCGACCCGGGCGCCGAAAGCGTGGTAGCGGTCGATGCCGGCCGTGTCCTCCCCGATGGCGGCCATGCCCTCCACGGCGAGAAATGCGTACAGCTTCCCCGCCGCCCGGGCCTGTTCCGCCTCCCGGGCGGTACGGACCACGGCCAGCCAGGGGCACTCCGCGATCTCCGCCCGGGCGCAGTCCATCATGATCCGCGTCCGGTCTCCGGCGGTCTCCGCCCCCGGCGCCTCCCGCCAGAAGGTCCCGCCGCCCGCGCTGGTCCAGAGGGCCAGCGCCAGCCCCTCGACTCCGCCGGCCCGCAGACGGCCCAGGTGTCGCCGCTCCAGCACATGGTCCTCCCCCGCCAGCCGCCGGCGGGTCACATCGTACAGCAGATCGGAATGTCCGTCAAATACCATAAAATTCCCGCTTCTCCATTCCTGATTCCCCGCGGTCAGGTGCCCAGCGCGCCGCCCACCAGAATCCCCAGATACGTGCCGATGACATACCCGAAGGTCCCCACCAGCATGACCGGCCCCACCAGGGCGCTCCAGCCCTGGGAGATGGCCATGCCCGCGGCGGTGGTGGGCCCGCCGATGTTGGCGTTGGAGGCCAGGATGATGTCCTCCAGGTCAAAGCGCAGCAGCTTGCCGCCCACAAAGCAGAACAGCATGTTCACCACCACCATGATGCCGGTGAAAGCCAGCAGCAGCGGCGTCTCGTGGATGATTTTGGAGATGGACGCCGGGACGCCGATGACGAACAGGAACAGGTAGATCAGATACGTCCCGATCTCCTGGGCGCCGCTGAGCCGCGCCACCCGCTTCTCCCCCCAGGTGGCGCAGGCCATCGCCACGGTGGTAATCCATACATATTCACTTCCGAAGAAGGTATGCAGCATGTGCAGCGCCACGCCGGTATCGGGAATCAGCCCGCCGATCAGCGCCGCCGCCAGCTTCGCGACGAACACCACCGCCACGGCATAGGCGAAGTCCATGGCGATGTCCTTCAGGGAGATGTCCTTCCGGCTCCAGTAGGCCGCCGCCTGGGTCTGCGCGCCCTTCAAATCGCCGCTTTTCGCCACGGCGTCGATGTGGGGGTGGGTGAAGTGGGCGCGGAAGAACTTCATGCCCGCGAACAGCAGCAGGGCGAAGAAGTACAGCGCCATCAGCAGGTTGTCCGCCACGGTGGCCGCGCCGGCGATCTCCCCCGCGTCGAACTGGTCCGCCAGGGCGGCGAAGTTGACGCCGCCGCCGATATACGACCCGGTCATCATGGCCGCCACGGCCTCCAGGCCGGGGATGTGGTCGTGCAGCAGGGCGTAGGCGATAAAGGCCCCCGCCACGGTCCCGGCGGCGCCGATGAGGAAGATGACCATCATCCGCCCGGTCTCCTTCCAGATCTTCTTCATGTTGCACTGGAGAAGCAGCAGCGGGATGCCCAGAGGCACCGCGTAGCCCCAGACGATGTCGTCGTACAGCACACAGCTGGTGGGGATGACGCTGAGATTGGACGCCGCCAGGGCGATCAGCAGCGCGATGATGGCCCCGGAGATCTTGGACGCCCACACAAACCGCTGCTCCAGCCAGATGGCAAGGGCCACGGACAGCACCAGCAGCGCCAGCAGCGCCCAGGTGTCGTCGGCGGCGATCAGGCTCTCCCGCCCCAGCTTCTCCAGAAAAAAGCTCGCAAACATAGGGTCTCCTCCCATTCTCTCATGCACAGCCGCCCAAAGCGCGGCTTTTGTTCCAGTATAAGCCCTCCCCGCCTCCCCGCGCAAGCCCGGACCGCAAATCCCGCACAAAGCGGCAGATTTTGCGCAGGTTTTGCAGTCTTCGCGGAACGCTGAAATTTTTTTTGCTTTCCCCCTGTTTCTTTCATTTTTTCCCTTGACTTTTTTCCGGGAATCCTGTAAACTATTTACCGTTGTAAAGGCTTAAAACTTTACAGAAAGGGGCGGGCCCATGAAAAATCAGACCTACCGCATGACGATGCTCTTCGATTTTTACGGGGAACTCCTGACCCAGCGGCAGCGGGAATTCTTTGATCTCTATTACAACGAGGACCTGTCCCTGGCGGAGATCGCGGAAAACGCGGGCATCTCCCGGCAGGGCGTCCGGGACGTCATCGTCCGGGCCGAGGCCGCCATGCAGGAGATCGAGGACAAGACCGGCATCATCAGGCGCTTCGAGGCCCAGCGCCCCCACCTGGACGCCATCGCCTCCGCCGCCTCTGAGATCAAGACCGTCAACTACCGTCAGTATGAGAACGCCCGGCTGACCGAGCTGGCGGACCTCATCCTTGCGGAAAGCAGCGCCTTAAAGGAATAAGTCATGGCTTTTGAAGGACTCTCTGAAAAACTGAATGCGACGTTCAAGCGCCTGCGGGGCAAGGGCCGCCTGACGGAAAACGACGTCCGGGAGGCCATGCGGGAGGTCCGTCTAGCCCTGCTGGAGGCCGACGTGGGCTACAAGGTGGTCAAGGACTTCGTGGCCACCGTCACGGAGCGGGCCATCGGCTCCGACGTGCTGGACAGCCTGACCCCGGCCCAGCAGGTCATCAAGATCGTCAACGAGGAGCTGACGAACCTGATGGGCGGCGGCGCCGCCAGGCTGACCATGGCCAACAACGGCCCCACGGTCGTCATGATGGTGGGCCTCCAGGGCGCCGGCAAGACCACCACCACCGCAAAGCTTGCGGGATTGATGCGGAAGCAGTACACCAAGCGCCCCCTGCTTGCCGCCTGCGACGTGTACCGCCCCGCCGCCATTGAGCAGCTGAAGGTCGTCGGCGGACAGCTGGACCTGCCGGTGTTCGAGCAGGGCCAGGGCGACCCCGTGAAAATCGCGGAAGCCGCCATCCGCCACGCCAAAGACCACGGCAGCGACATGGTGTTTCTGGACACCGCCGGCCGCCTCCACGTGGACGAGGAGCTGATGGACGAGCTGAAGCGGATGAAAGCCGCCGTCCATCCCAACGAGATTTTGCTGGTGGTGGACGCCATGACCGGCCAGGACGCGGTGAACGCCGCCAGCGCCTTTGACGAGGCCCTGGGCATCGACGGCGTGGTGCTGACCAAGCTGGACGGCGACGCCCGAGGCGGCGCGGCCCTGTCCATCCGGGCCTCCACCGGCAAGCCCATCAAGTTCGTGGGCACCGGCGAGAAGCTGGACATGATCGAGCCCTTCCACCCGGACCGCATGGCCTCCCGCATCTTAGGCATGGGCGACATGCTGTCCTTCATTGAAAAGGCCCAGGCCACCTACGACGAAAAGCAGGCCGCCAAGCTGGAGGAAAAGCTCAGGAAGAACCGCTTCACCCTCCAGGACTACTATGACCAGCTCCAGCAGCTGCGTGGCATGGGCGATCTGAGCCAGCTGGCCGGGATGATGCCGGGGCAGCTGGGCAGGCAGCTCCAGGGTGCCAGCATCGACGAGAAGGCCATGGCCCATACGGAGGCCATCATCCTCTCCATGACCCCCCTGGAGCGGGAGAATCCCCAGATTCTGAACGCCAGCCGCAAAAAGCGCATCGCCGCCGGCTGCGGCCTGGAGGTGGTGGACGTCAACCGCCTGCTGAAGCAGTTCGAAATGATGCAGCAGCTGACGAAGCAGATGTCCAAGGGCCGGATGCCCGGTATGATGGGCGGCATGGGCGGCCGGATGCACGGCTTCGGCCGCAAAAAGCGGTTCAAGTAACGCCCGTAAGCGTGGATGGCTCCGCGCTTCACACCTGATGGGATATAAGTGCTCTCGCATTTATAGATATAAACATTTTTTACAACATTTTGGAGGTACAATCATGGTTAAGATCAGACTGCGCCGCATGGGCGCCAAGAAGGCCCCCTTCTACCGCGTTGTGGTGGCTGACTCCCGCTTCCCCCGGGATGGCCGCTTCATCGAGGAGATCGGCACCTACAATCCCTGCGTCTCCCCCGCCGAGATCAAGATCGACACGGACCGCGCTCAGGCCTGGATCAAGTCCGGCGCCCAGCCCACCGATACCGTCAGAGCTCTGCTGAAAAAAGTGGAAGTCCTCTGATCCGGAGGGCAGAGCATGAAGGACTTGCTGCTCTACATCGCCAGGAACCTCGTGGACGACCCTGACGCGGTCTCCGTTACGGAGATCCAGGGCGACCAGGAGCTGACGTTGGAGCTGCGCGTCGCCCCCGACGACATGGGCAAGGTCATTGGCCGTCAGGGCCGCATCGCAAAGGAGATCCGGACCGTGGTCCGCTCCTACGCCCAGCGCACCGGCGTAAAGGTTTCTGTGGATATCGTAGACTGAAAAAAGGTCCCAGCCGCATGGCTGGGACCTTTTACTCTTTCTCATTTATCGCTCCGGCAGCCGGATGCTCTCCAGCGGGCTCCGGGCCGCAGTCCTCCCCGTTCCCGGCGGCATGGCAAATCCCCCTCTTGCCCCCCGGTCAAAAACAGTTTATACTATACTGTGAAATCAAGGTACGCAAAAGGAGACCCTGCATGAAACTGGAAATGATTAAAATCGGCCGCATCGTCAACGCCCATGGCATCCGGGGCGAGGTCCGGGTCCAGCCCCGGGACGGCGATCCGGCCTTTCTCACCAAATTCAAAACCTTCTATATCGACGGCCAGCCCGTCACCCCCACCGCCTGCCACGTCCACAAGAGCCTGGTGCTGATGAAGCTCCCCGGCGTGGACGACATGAACGCCGCCCTGGCTTACAAGGACAGGGACCTGTATATCCGCCGCGCCGACGCCCGCCTGCCCGAGGGCGATTGCTTCGACGACGAGCTGCTGGGCATGGAGGTCTACAACGCCGCCACCGGCGCCTGCCTGGGGGAGCTGACGGCGGTGGAAAACTACCCCGCCCACAAGGTCTACACCGTCAAAGGCGTGAAGGAGTACCTGATCCCCGCCGTGCGGGGCGCGTTCATCAAATCCGTGGACCTGGCGCAAAACCGCATGGAGGTCCATGTCTGGGAGGGGCTGGCCACCGATGAACATTGACATCTGTACCCTCTTCCCCGACTCCGTGGACGCCATGCTGAACGTCAGCATCCTGGGCCGGGCCCAGGAGCGGGGGTACATCGCCATCCGCACCCACCAGATTCGGGCGTACACCACCAACAAGCAGATGCAGGTGGACGACTACCCCTACGGCGGGGGCCGGGGTGCCGTCATGCAGGCGGACCCGCTGTACCGCTGCTGGGCCCACATCGTGGAGACCCACGGCCCGGGCCACACCATTTTTATGTCCCCCTGCGGCCGGACCTTCACCCAGGAGGTGGCAAAGGAACTCAAGGAAACGTATGGCCATCTGATTCTCGTCTGCGGCCACTACGAGGGCGTCGACCAGCGCTTCATCGACGAGTGCGTGGACGAGGAGATCAGCATGGGCGACTTCGTCCTCACCGGCGGCGAGATTCCCGCCATGGCGGTGGCCGACGCGGTGTGCCGCATGGTCCCCGGCGTCCTGCCGGACGCGGAGTGCTTTGAAGAGGAATCCCACTGGAATGGCCTGCTGGAGTACCCCCAGTACTCCCGCCCCGCCGTCTGGCACGACCGGGCCGTGCCGGAGATCCTGCTCTCCGGCGACCACGGCAAGGTGGCCGACTGGCGGAAGAAGGAGAGCTACAAGCGCACCATGCGCCGCCGGCCGGACATGTTCGCAAAGTTTGATGAATCCCAACTGACCACCAAGGCGGAAAAAAAGGTCCTCCGGCAGGCCAAAGAGGAGCTGGCCGCCGAGGACGCGGAAACATAAAAAGGCCCGGTACGTTCTGAACAGGTCCAGTAAAAGCGGACAATAGACAAAAGGCCCCCTAATGTAGGAAAATAAAACTACATTAGGGGGTCTTACTATGTCCGGGAAAAAAGGAATGAAAAAGTATCCGGCGGGGATACGGGAAGAAATCATGTCGCGAATCCAGGCAGGAGAAAGCCAGCGTGCCTTGTGCCGAGAATACGGGATCAGCCGGCGGGCCATTCAGCGCTGGCTGAAGGAATCCATCCTTCCAAAGACACGAGGACGTAAACCTGCCAAAACACCGGCGGAGTACAGGCATGAGAACAAACGGCTAAAGATGGAAAACGAGCTATTGCGGGATTTTCTGCGCTCCACAGGAAGGAAGTGAGAGCAGGGGCAAAATATGCAGTGATCTACCGGCACAGAAACGAATATCCGGTATCCGTTATGTGTCGCTTCTTTCAGGTATCCCGAAACGGATACTATGATTTCGTCCGTCGTCTGGGCAGGCCGGAGACGGATATTTCTTACATCCACGCAAAGCAAGGCGTACTGTATCTGTCCATGATTCGGAAACAGCATCGTTGCTTACAAGACTGGCACAGAGCAGACAGTCAACCTGGTACTGGACACCATTCGCCTGGCTATACGCAGAGAGAAAAAGAGGGCCGCCGCGGAGTTGCGGCTCCACAGCGACCAGGGGGCAGTATACCCCGCAAGCATACTTTGACCTGACAAAATCTTATGGCATTACGCCCTCCATGTCAGGACGAGGTAATTGTTATGACAACGCCATGGCAGAAAATTTCTTTTCCATTCTCAGGACAGCGTGTATCTACCGCCATAAACCGTCCTCTTTCCGCGAAGCCAATGAGATGCTTGTCCGCTATATCTATTTTTACAACCACGAGCGCATTCAGCTAAAAACTGGAGTGTCGCCGCTCACACTGCGCCACTCCAGTTAAAACTTCATATTTCCTTACATAGAGGTCTTTTTATGCTGTCCGCACAATCTGGGGCGGTTCAGCATGTAAGGGGAGCGCTTTTTTGGAAAGGACATACCCGCACCGTAAGGTGCGGGTATGCATGCGGAGTGAAATGTTTATACGAAGGTGAACGATCAGATGTGAATGTAGATGCCGAGAGCATCGACAATTACCATCAGCACAACGCAGAGGATAGCAACAAGGAAAAGATTCTTAAACCATTTCGACTGCTCTTCTTCTTTGCAGCTGGTGAGCTGTACGTAGGTAGCGAGAACTATACCGCCTCCTGCGGACAGAGGAGAGACAGCTACGGCAAAAGAGGTGTTAACAACGGAGGACAGCATCTGCATGACATTGACATCGCCGCCGAGTTTCTCAAGAATACCGGGGATAGTCGGAATGAGAGTAGGCATGACAACACTTGTTGTGGTGCTGAACCAAGACATGATGCCGGCTGTGAGACCCATAATGGGAGCGGCGGTCTTTTCGGTCATAAGGCTGGAGAGACCGGCAACCATGAGGTCGATGCCACCGGTGAGAACGACAACATTCATGAGGATGGACACGCCGCAGATGAGGAGGATGGTGTTCCAGGACATGTCTTTGATGACTTCCTTATCAGTCGGGCCGACTTTGAGAGCAATGAGGATAAGACCTACGATCAATGCGCACAGGCCAACATTGTAGCCGGTGACAAACGCGAGAACCATGAAAGCGGCGATGCCGATAAGGCAGATCCACTGCTGCTTGCTGAAAGCGGGAATGTCGCTTTTAGCAAGCTTCTTGGTAGGACGAATCTTATAGCCTTTGAAGATGATGTAAACAATTAAAGCCACAATGGTGTGACCTATAAGTGCATTGAGAGTGAAAGCAGGCTGAATGGCGGGCCAGCCGAAGTCCTCTATAAGGCCCTCGGCAACGATGCCGGCTGTGGCAAGCGGGAATGCGGCACCGCAGCAACCACCTATCTCACACATGATGGCGAACAGGAACGGGGAAACACCCAGCTCAAGAGCCAGAGAGATAGCGGGCAAAGCAACTATGGCAATGGAGGGAGCAGGGCCGGCACCGCAGGCGGAGACAACCCAAGTCAGCGCATAAATTGCCCAAGGAAGAAGGAAAGATGCATTGCCGACTGCGGCAATGACCTTACGTGAGAGAAGAGACATGGTTCCTGTTTTCTGCGCAATGTTGAAAAGGAACATCGTGCCGAAGAGGATAAGGAACATGTTCGTGGGAAAACCGCTGCGAAGCTGCTTGTCGGTAAGACCACAGACAATGCAGGCGATAAGAGCGAAAGCCATGGACACAACACCGGTATTCATGCCTTTTGCAAAGCCAAGTGCAATAGCAACTACGAGGAATACAAGGCTAAGTACTGCAGCTACTTCTATACTCATATTAAATTACCTCTATATAATCTATAATCTCAAAAATGATTTTGGGGCATTGTTTGCAGGGGGCTGCCGCAACTTGAAAATTGTTGCGGCAGCCCGCATCTCATATACGCGACAATATCAGGTGATCCAATTGCCGTCGGGACCCATATGCTGCTTCGGGGGACCGTAGAGAACACAGAACTTTGCGTGCTCGCTCTCAACAACGACTTTATGTTCGACTCCGTCGGGGAAAATGACAAGGTCACCGGGGACAAAGACATCTTCCTTGCCTGTTGCGGGAGAGGTGATGCGCAGCTGACCCTCAAGGATAAACATCAGCTGGTCAAAACCGTGATGAGTGTGGGGCGCGGCATCGCCGGTGCGGCCCATTTCGCCGATAATGAACTCGACGTTGTTGCTGCCGTTGAAGGGGCCTGCGAGACGGCGGTTATAGGTGTCGCTGTGTCCGGGCGGCTCGTATACGGGGACTTCGCTCAGGCTGACTTTGATGTGCTCTTTCTGCTGACTCATTTGTAGTACCTCCAAAAATTATTTGTGCTGTGCACATTATTTGTTTCTTTTTTTGATCTCTGCTATTATTGCGGGAATTATGCTGCGGTAATCACCGTTGACACCATATTTTGAGATATCGAAGATAGGCGCAGCGGGATTATGGTTTATGCTAATGATGCAGCCAGAGTTCTGCATGCCGACCTGATACTGAACAGAGCCGGATATGCCCACGTTTATGATGCATGCAGGCTTTACGGTTGTGCCAGACTGGCCGATCTGCTGCTCGTGCGGCAGCCAGCCCTGATCCACGGGTGGGCGGGAAGCGGCCAACTGCCCGTCGAGAAGCTGCGCCAGCTCACCCAGCACGGCGAAATCATCCTCGCTCTTTATTCCTCGCCCGCCGCTTACAAGCAGGTCGGCCTGGTCAATTGCAATGGATGAGGTATCTTTTGCTGTGACGGAAAGCACTTTGTACTCTTCGTCTGTGTCAACGATGACAGCCTCTTTTATTATTTCACCCTTGCGGGACGGATCGGCGGCAAGCGGCGTGAACATGTTGGGACGTACCGTCGCCATCTGCGGCCGCTTCTCCAAGATAACTATGTGCGCAAGTATCTTTCCGCCGTATGCGGGAGTGGTCTGGTAAAAGACTTCGTCCTCGTCATAGCCGAGATCTATTGCGTCGGCAGTAAGACCGGTCTTGAGAGAGACCATCATACGTGGAGCGAGATCGCGACCAAGACTTGTGGCACTGTAGAGAATGATGGACGGCATATATTTCTGCGCAAGTTGCGTGAGAGCCTGCTGATAAGGACGGGCGCTGTATTCGGAGAGATTTTCATGCTCGGCGATGATGACTTTGTCCGCACCGCGGGAAATCAGTTCATTGGCGAGTGGGCGGATATCGTTACCGAGGAGAATGGCGGTTATATCCTCGCCGTTATGCGCTTTAAGCTCCTGTGCTTTTGCAATGAGCTCAAAGGCTGTGGAACTGAGCACACCGCCGCGCTGTTCGGCAAATATCCAGATGCCACTGTAGTTTTCTTTTATCATGCCTGCTGCCTCCTTAAAGAACGTGCTCATTTTCAAGCATATCCACGAACTTCACTGCAATTTCAGCCGGAGTACCGTCGAAGAAAATGGCAGAAGTGTTGCTCTTGGGCGGCTCGAACACCTTTTTCGTGGAGGAAGGGGAGCCGCAGATGCCTGTTTGAGTTGTGTCCGCTCCAAGATCGGCGGCATTCCATATGAAGCGCGGCTTCTTGAGTGCTTTCATAATATTCTTGGGCGTGGGGTAATTGGGCTCGTTTATGCTGTCGCACACGGTCACAAGGGCTGGAAGCTTTGCTGCTACCTTTTCGCAGTTGTTCTCAAGTACCCTGTCACACACGACCCAGCCGTCTTCAATATTGAGGCTGGTTGCAAGCGTGATCTGCGGAATGCCAAGAAAAGCTGCGGTTGCGGGACCGGTCTGGGCAGTATCGCCGTCGGTTGCATGCTTGCCGAAGAGCAGAAGATCGTAATCACCGATCTTTTCTGCGGCTTTTGCAAGCGTGTATGCAGTAGCGAGAGTGTCTGCTCCGCCAAAAGCACGGTCAGAGAGAAGGTAAGCCTCGTCGCAGCCGAGTGCCAAAGCTTTCTTCAGTACGGCTTCTGCTTGCGGCGGACCCATGCTGATCGCAGCGACCGTTGCACCATATTTGCGTTTAAGCTGCATTGCGCACTCAATGGAGTTGGCATCCAGCGGGTTGAGGATGCTCTGTACACCCTCGCGCTGAAGGTTTCCGGTATTTGGATCGAGTTTGACGTCGTCCGTGTCAGGAACCTGTTTGATAAATACAAGTATTTTCATTCTTTGATCTCCATTATCCTTACTTGCCGAGGACTGTGCCGCCGACTACCATGCGAAGAATTTCACTGGTGCCTTCGCCAATCTCAAGGAGCTTGGCGTCTCTGACAAAGCGCTCAACATGGAATTCTTTGCTGTAGCCGTTGCCGCCGAGCACCTGAAGCGCCTCGAGGCAGATCTGGGTGCAGCGGGGAGCGCAGAAAAGCTTGGCCTCTGCGGCCTCAAGGGTGTGACGCTTACCGGCTGCCTTGATCTCAGCGGCGTTGTAAGTCATCATCTGCATTGCGGAAAGCTCCGTGGCCATATCGGCAAACTTGAACTGTATGGCCTGATGCTTTGCGATGGGCTTGCCGAAAGTAATGCGTTCGTTTGCATATGCTTTGGCGACTTCAAAGGCATGTTCGGCAAGACCGCAGGAAATTGCGGCAACGCTGATACGTCCGCCGTCGAGACCCTGCATTGCAATCTTGAAGCCCATACCCTCTGAGGAGAGGAGCGCGTCTGCGGGGAGGCGCATGTTGTCAAAGGACAGCTCGCAGGTGCTCGTACCGCGCATGCCCATTTTGTCCTCGTGCTTGCCGATAATAAGTCCCTCGGCTTCCTTGGGCATGATGAAAGCTGAAATTCCCTTTGCACCTTTGCTGCGGTCAGTGATTGCCATGATGATGTAATAGTCAGCAACTCCGGAGTTCGTGATCCAGGACTTACCGCCGTTGAGTATCCAGCCACCGTCCGGGGCTTTGACAGCGGTAGTTTGTATGCGCGCCGCATCGGAACCGGCGCTGGCCTCGGTGAGACCGAAAGCAAAGATCTTACCTTCTGCCGCAAGGGGAAGATACTTGGATTTCTGCTCGGGTGTGCCGTTATGAAGTATCATATCAGAGGCGACCCAGCTGATATCCAGTGCGAGAGCGAGACTAGCGCTGCCCTTGGAGAGCTCGTGGATGACTATGGTGCTGGTAACAGCATCGCACCCGGCTCCGCCGTATTCCTCCGGAAAATGTACGCCGACGAGACCGGTGGAACAGAGCCGATTATACAAATTGAAGTCAAAACCATTCTCGTCCGTCCATTTATCGCGCGGTTCAACTTCCTTTTTCGTGAACTCGCGTACCATATCACGGATCATGGTTTGTTCTTCAGAAAACTTGATGAGCATTATGTTGCTTCCTCCGTTTTTTCACATGTGGCGGGTAAACTGATGAATCATATCTGTACTGCTTTTCTTTGGCGGATTGGGCGCTCAAAGCATTGTGAGATATTCGTTCAGAATGTTGCGCTGTCCGTTAAGAAATTGTTTGTGCTACCACCTCCAGCGTAAAAAAATTGATTGAATTCGGTCTGACATGTTTTAGTTATAGTCTTGACAAATCAAGAAGTAAAATATATTATGCTGTCAAACACATAAGCAAAACCTTATTAACGGAGAGAAAGGAAGAGAGAAATGACGTTCCAGCAGCTGCGAAATTTTTGTATGATGAGCGAATATGAAAGCTTGACAAAAGCGTCGGAAGCATTATTCATCACACAGCCTGCACTGAGCATGGCGCTGAAAAATATTGAGGCGGAAGTAGGCGCGACACTCTTTGACCGGCGTGGAAAAAATATTTATCTCAATCAGAACGGGCGTGAGTTCTATAAATTTGCCAGCCGAACGCTCGCAGAATGGGATGCCATTATAGAGAGACTCAGCATGACGATACAGAATGAAAAGATATTGCGTGTGTGTTATTCTTCCGATTACATATCTGACTATGTGCTTCCGGATTTCAGCATGCGCAACCCGGACATTTCTATCACTATGAATGATGTCAAGGAAGAGCTCATTTATAATTTTCTCTGCAATGAGATATACGATGTGGCGCTCTCGGGCCTGCGCTGCGATAACGGAAGTTCAAAAATTGTTACAAGTTCTACGTTTTTCCGCAATCAACTATTCGTTTCCGTACCGATTAATAATAAACTTTCAAAACAGAGTTCGATCAGCCTGAAGGAACTGGACGGGCAGAAATTTATCCGCTTGAGCAAACAGGGAGAGTTCACTGAGGCCGTCAATGCACAGGCGAAGAAAGAGGGAGTTTCAATGGCTGTGATGCAGAAAGTCAACTACGAGGTCATAAAAGCCTTGCAGGACAATTATGACTTCCTTTATTTCATCACTTCGCTTCAGGCTGTATTTGACTATATTCCAATGAACCGCAAACTGGTTCCTGTCGAAGGTGAGATGTTTAAAAAGAACATGTATATTTCGTACATGAAAAAGAATGAAGCGAAAGTAGAGCGGCTTATATCATGGACACAGGAGAGACTTTCAAAGTATAATGAAATACTAAGGTAAATTTCAAAAAATAGTAAAAAATCATACTCAGTGTTAATCATAAAATTAACACTGAGTATTTTGTATATTCATTTTAGAATTATCAAAGTATATTTTGTAAAAATTAACGATTAGTTGTAACATATAAGCAAAAAATTATCAATCTATAAAAAAGACTGATTTTACATATTGCCGGATTTAGGATTAGGATAAACTCATCAGAGGTCTGACAAATTAATATGCCTTTGGCTTTTCAGCCGCGTTGTAGCAGACGCGCGGGGGAAAGCTGCCCGGCAACAAGAGAGGAGATGAAATGATGGTAGAGAGCCATATGTCGTTTGTCCAGAGCCTGCTTACATCTCTGACGGGACTAACTGTTGTGTTCTCGGTGCTGGTCATACTTGCGCTGGCGACTATTATCATAGCAAAGATAGTCGGTAAGCTTACGGGCACACAGGGCACACCCGCTCCCCAGACTGTACCTGCCGCGGCACCGGCCACTCCGGCACCCGTCGAAGAAGATATAGGCGATATAGTCGCGGTTTTGCAGGGCGCGCTGAGTATCGAGACGGGGATCCCCGTGGACAAACTCATCATAACATCCGTAAAAAGCGTGGAAGACAACAACGATCAATAAACTATAGAAAGCTGAAAGACGAGGATAAAAAATATGAAATACACGGCGATCGTAAACGGAAAGACCTATGAAGTTGAGATAGAGCGCGCCTCTACCGGCCGCAGCATCGGCCATGCAGCAGCCCCGGCGGCAGCACCCGTACAGGCGGCGCCGGCCGCTCCGGCCCCGGCAGCAGCCCCCGCACCTGCGCCTGCACCCAAAGCCGCTCCGACTCCCGCTGCAAACGGCAGCGCTGTCGTCAGCCCCATGCCCGGCAGCATCCTTGATGTGCGCGTCAAGTCCGGCGACACAGTCGCTGCCGGTCAGGTCGTTGTTACCCTCGAGGCCATGAAAATGGAGATCGAGGTCAAGACAGAGGCAGCCGGCACCGTGTCTGCGGTGAACGTCAAGAAGGGCGATATGGTAGACAGCGGCGCGGTTCTTGTCGTGCTTTGAGACTGAGGTCAGCAAATGGGAATCATTGAAGTCTTCAGCAAGCTGCTTGCTGAATCGGGATTCGCGGCTCTGACATGGCGCGAGATCGTCATGCTGATCGTGTCCTGCGTTCTGCTGTACCTTGCCATTGAAAAGAAATTTGAGCCGCTTCTGCTGCTGCCCATAGCTTTCGGCATGCTTCTGGCAAACCTGCCCGAGGCGGGGCTTATGTATGACGCAACGGTCAACGGCGGCGCATGGTACCAGTCCGGTATCATCAGAATAATTTACGGCGGCGTAAAGAGCAGTCTTTTCCCCTGCCTTATATTCATGTGCATCGGCGCAATGACCGACTTCGGCCCGCTGATAGCAAACCCGATAAGCCTGCTGCTCGGCGCGGCGGCACAGTTCGGCATATACATCGCATTCATCATAGCAAATGCCAGCGGCCTCTTCACGCCTGAACAGGCGGCGGCCATCGGTATTATTGGCGGCGCAGACGGTCCGACTGCGATCTATGTCGCAAATAATCTTGCGCCGAACCTCGTTGCTTCCATTGCTATCGCGGCGTATTCCTACATGGCGCTCATTCCGCTCATTCAGCCCCCAATCATGAAGCTCCTGACCACTGAGAAGGAACGCAAGATCAGAATGAAGCAGCTGCGCCCGGTGAGCAAGAAAGAGAAGATAGTGTTCCCGATATTCGTCTCCATCTTCTGCTCACTCATCCTGCCGGATGTCGCGCCCCTGCTCGGTATGCTGATGCTTGGCAACCTGTTCAAGGAGTCCGGCGTGGTCGACCGCCTGAGCGATACCGCGCAGAACGCCCTGTGCAATATCGTCACCATTATGATCGGCCTCTCCGTCGGCGCAACGGCGGACGGCGAAGCGTTCATTCAGGTGCAGACCCTTGCGATCGTCGTGCTCGGCCTTGTGGCGTTTTCATTCTCCACGGTCGGCGGCGTGCTGCTCGGCAAGCTTCTGTGCGTGATAACCCACGGCAAGATCAACCCGCTGATCGGCTCTGCCGGCGTCTCCGCCGTTCCTATGGCGGCGCGCGTCTCGCAGAAGGTCGGCTCCGAGTCTGATCCTCATAACTTCCTGCTGATGCACGCAATGGGTCCCAACGTGGCAGGCGTCATCGGTTCCGCTGTCGCGGCCGGCTTCTTCATGCTGACCTTCGGCGGCTGATAATAAGATCATACAGCGAGGCAGGAACAGATATATTATTCCTCCCTCGCTGAACGTGCAGCAAATATATTTGTATTGCTTCAGTAATAAAGGAGATATATTATGGATATTATGGAAAATATGCATGGCGCATTGGAAGACGTAGTAATCCTTGATCTGACGAGAGTTGTTGCAGGTCCTTTCTGCACATCCATGCTCGGCGATATGGGCGCGCGTATAATCAAGATAGAGAACCCCAAGGGCGGCGATGACAGCCGTGCTTACGGCCCCTATGTCAACGGTGAGAGCGCATATTTTGCTATGCATAACCGCAGCAAAGAGGGCGTCACGCTCAACCTCAAGGCTCCCGAGGGTAAGGCGCTGTTCCTTGAAATGGTGAAGAAGGCGGACGTGGTTGTTGAAAACTACCGTCCCGGCGTCATGGACAGGCTCGGCCTCGGCTACGATGTGCTCAAGGAGGTCAACGACCAGATCATCTACGCCGCAGTTTCCGGCTACGGCTGCTACGGCAGATATTCTCAGCGCCCCGGCTATGACATCCTCGGCCAGGCGATGGGCGGCCTTATGAGCGTGACCGGCACAAAGGAGAGCGGCCCTGTCAAGGCGGGCAACGCCATGGGCGATATTCTCGGCGGTCTTAACCTCACTATCGGCATACTCGCAGCGCTCCATGCCCGCACGATCATCGGTCACGGGCAGAGAGTCGACGTGGCGCTTGTCGATGCGGTCGTCGTCAGCCTCGAGAACGTATTCACAAGATACTGGTATTCCGGCGTGGTGCCTGAGCGCGCCGGCAACGCTAACCCCGCGACCGCGCCGTACAATGCGTACAAGGCGAAGGACGGCCTCGTTATTATTGCCTGCGGCAATCAGCATCTCTTCGAGAAGCTGGCGAACGATGTGGCCAAGAAGCCGGAGTGGATAAGCGACGCGCGCTACATTGACAATGTAACGAGAGTTGCGCACTTTGAGGAACTCAAGGTTGATATTGAAGCATGGGCAAAGGACTACACCGTCAGCGAGATCGTCGACAGCTGCCTTGCCAACGGCGTGCCCTCCGGCCCTGTCTACGACGTCAGCCAGATCGTCAAGGATGAGCACATAGTCAAGGATCGTGAGATGTTCCCGATAGTTCACCACCCGGTCATCGGCGATATGCACGTAAACGGCGACGCTATCAAGCTCATGGAGACGAAGCCCCATGTCACAAAGCCTGCACCCACACTCGGCGAGGACAACGTTTCCGTATACGGCGAGTTGGGCGGCCTGTCCGAAGAGACGCTCAGAGAGTACAAGGAAAAGGGTATTATCTGATATAAACGTTCAATTTTACACATAAATGATTGGAGAATAAAATGAGCACATACGGTTATTCCATGCCCAGGTATTTTCAGGATATGCCCACCGTCGGCAAGCCCCTCCTCAGCGGGAACGACGAGAACAGAGATGCGATAGTCAAGGTCGAGGAAGAGATCAAGCAGCTTATAGCCGACGCGCTGGCTGCGGGCCGCAGCGACGAATCGCTCAATGAGAAGGGCCAGCTTACTGCGATGCAGCGCATAGAAGCGCTTGTCGACGACGGCACATGGTGCCCGCTCAACAGTCTCTATAACCCCAACGATAATGAAAACGGTTCTACCAGCGTGGTGAAGGGTATTGGCCGTGTTGGGGGAAAATGGGCTGTCGTAGTGGCATCCGACAATAAGAAGAGAGCGGGCGCATGGGTGCCCGGACAGGCGGAGAACCTGCTGAAGGCTGCGGACACCGCCAAGATCCTGCGCATCCCGCTTATATATCTGCTCAACTGCTCCGGCGTTGAGCTCGACCAGCAGGAGCTTTTGTTCCCCGGACGCCGTGGCGGCGGCGCCTCGTTCTACCGCAATGCAGAGCTTGCACAGCTCGGTATTCCGGTTCTGGTCGGTATTTTCGGCACGAACCCCGCAGGCGGCGGATACCACTCCATAAGCCCCGCGGTGCTCGTCGCTCAGAAGGACGCCAATATGGCCGTCGGCGGCGCGGGCATCCTCTCCGGCATGAATCCCAAGGGATTTGTCGATGAGGAGAGCGCCAGAGCGCTCATAAACGCCCAGACGGGCGGCAAGGCTCCCGCACCCGGCGGAGTAAAGACGCACCATGAGGTCACGGGCTTCTTCAGAGAGGTTTGCGACGACGACGTAGCTGTCGCCGATACTCTGCGCAAGTACATGAGCTATATCCCCGGCTTTGATCTCGAGTTTTTCCGTGTTGCGCCTCCGATGGAGCCCGCATACCCCGCAGAGGATCTCTACAGCATTATTCCCATGAACCCCAAGCGCACCTACGATATATATCAGGTCATCTCCCGTCTCACCGACGCAAGCCAGTTTGACGAGTACAAGCCTGACTATGGCCCGGAGGTCGTATGCGGTCTTGCACGCATGGACGGTCTGCTCGTCGGCATTGTCGCCAATAAGCAGGGACTCTTTATGAACTACCCCGAGTACCGCGGCGCAAACGCTGTCGGCATCGGCGGCAAGCTCTACCGTCAGGGCCTTATAAAGATGAGCGAATTCGTGACGCTCTGTGAAAGAGACAGGATACCGATGATATGGCTTCAGGACAGCAGCGGCATTGACGTCGATGATATTGCCGAGCAGGCGGAGCTTCTGGGCCTCGGACAGTCCCTGATCTACTCTATCCAGAACGGCGCTACGCCATTCCTCGAGGTGACTCTGCGCAAGGGCAGCGCAGCGGCGCACTATGTCCTCGGCGGACCGCAGTGCGAAAAGAACAACCCCTTCAGCCTCGCGGCGCCCACCAGCGAGTACTATGTCATGCACGGAGAGACCGCGGCGGCGGCCATGTATGTCCGCCAGCTCGTCAAGGCCAGCAAGGCAGGCCAGCCGCTTGATGACATCATCGAGAATATGAACGAGCTTATCAACGCTTACCATGTCAAATCCCGCCCGAAGTTTGCGGCAAAGCTCGGCATGGTCGATGAGATCGTACCGATGGATGACCTGAGAAACTACATGATGGCCTTTACTCAGGCCGCTTACCAGAATCCCAGCACCATCTGCCCGCCGCATCAGATGCTCACTCCCAGATGCATCCGCGAGTATAACAAGACTAAGAAATAAAGAATAAATAAGCAAAAAGGGACGGAAGGTTCCCTGCTGGTAAGACAGTAAAATCAAAATTCTTGAAACAGGCATGACTTCGGTCATGCCTGTTCCGCTTTTAGCAGCTCATCCACGGGAATATAGCCCACAAGGTCGTACTCGATATGTACCTTCTGCCTGCGCTTGCCGCTGGACTTGTCCGGTGCATCTACATAGACCGCCTTGACAAGCTCTCTGAGGGCATAGGGGGTCAGCTCCGTGAGGGTGCTGTTCCTCTTTACCCGCTGAACAAACTGCTCTATATTCTCTGCCTGTTGTTCCTGTTCATGGATTTGCTGTTGCAGATTCTTGACCTCGGCTTTGAGGTCTTTCTGTTCCTCGGTGTAGTTCTTGCTCATCATGGCAAAGCGCTCATCGTCCAGCCGTCCCGCTACATTGTCCTCATAAATGCGGATGAAAAGGCGGTCAAGCTCGCCGATTCGCTTCTCAGCCTGTGCCAGCCGCCTCTGATGCAGCCGCAGCGATTTCTCGCTCTGTATACGGAGCTTTTGCTCCATCTCGGAACGGAAATACGCCTCATAGCGAGTGACTACCGATATGACCTCCTGAATGTGCTTCCAGACGATCTGTTCCAGCACAACGGCACGGATATAATGTCCGCTGCACTTGTCCTTATTGACACGATGGGTGGAGCAGATGAAGAAGTCCTGCCGCTTTTCAAAATAGCTGGTGGTGGAGTAGTAGAGCTTCTGCTTGCAGTCGTTGCAGAATACCAAGCCAGAGAACATATTGCTCTTTCCCGTCGCCGTTCTGCGGTGCCGCTGCTGCCTGATCTCCTGCACCTTATCAAAGACTTCCAGAGAGATAATTGCCGGGTGGGTGTTATAGAAAACCTTGCGATTCTCCATTGGATTTTCCCGCTGCTTTTTGTCCCAGATGGAGTTGGTGTAGGTCTTGAAATTGACCGTGCAGCCTGTGTACTCCATGTATTCGAGAATGTAAGCAACGGTGCTTTCGTGCCAGCGATACTCGTTCTCCGGAGTCTGATGCGGTGTTTTTCTGCCCTCCCGCTGTTTGTAGGCGGTGGGGTTCAGCACCTTCTCCTTTTCCAGCAGGGCGGCGATCTGGCTCGGCCCTTTTCCCTCCATACAGAGTGCAAAGATCCGCTTGACGACCTGTGCCGCTTCCTCGTCAATCACCCATTTCTTAGGATCGTCAGAGTCACGCTTATAGCCGTAGGGAACGTTGGTGGTCAAGCGCTCTCCGCGCTCCCCCTTTGCCTTGTTGACGGCACGGATTTTGCGGCTGGTATCCTTGGAATACCACTCATTGAACCAGTTCTTAATGCCTGCCATGTCGCTGTCGGTGCTGTTGGGGTCAATGGTGTCGAAGTGGTCGTTGATGGCAATATACCGCACGCCGTACTGAGGAAACGTGTAGTTGATATAAAGCCCTGTCAGCGAGGAATTACGACCGAGTCTTGAAAGATCTTTCGTAATCACCACTTCCACATGACCGGCTTCAATTTCCGCAAGCATCTTCTGAAAGCCGGGGCGGTTGGAAAAATCCACGCCGCTGTACCCGTCATCAATAAAGAACGTCGGGTTCGGAAAGTGCTGAGATTTTGCATACTCCATTAACATGATCTGCTGATGCTGGATGGAGTTCGACGGGTCATCCTTGCCGCCTTTTTCTTTGGTGTCCTCCACGGACAGTCTGCAATAAAGCGCTGTGATTTTGTCGGTTGCCCTTAACATATTGTTGTCCTCCTTCGGTGGGGCAACTGTCTGAACAGGATTGGATTTTTGGTTTATATCAAGAGAAACGTCGTTACTCATCGGCGTCCTCCGTGATACCGTTTTTATCATCGGCGGCGTTCTGTTCCATAATGCGTCTGAGCTTCCTGTCGAGGGTTTCCGTTCCCTCGTAGCTGCCGGTTACGGTGTATTCCGTGCCGCCGTGTTCCTCCACGATTTTGACGTCGGGCAGCCAAAAGGCGGACGGATTATTCACCACGATGCTGCCCTTTTCATCGAAAGAAAACTCCCTCTTTGGGGCATCGTCGGGGCGTGGCTTGACCTTGGCATACGGGTCAGGATTGGAGAAATAAAACGAGCGGATTTCACCGTCCTTCTCGCCGTTATCAAAATCATCGTCGGCGAAAATCTCATTCAGTTCCTCGTCGGTCAGTTCGATGATCTCATTGTCATTTTCTTTCGGATTCACTTCGTCAAGCCTCCTTCGCTTCGATTCATTTCATTCAAAATTATAGTCGGAGTAGCAAAACGGACGAACGCCGTCAATGGTCAAGATGAACGGCTGCGCCGCCATTGACTTCCGTCCGTCCGTTTCGCTTTTTGGCAGACAAGGCGGCGGTTGCCGCCGATTTCCATTTAAGGAAATGGCGCTTGCTAACATGGGAAACGGAGAATAGCAAGCACAGCAGGTGTATGTACACTCTGCGATTTCAGACTTGGCAAGCAGGGCACGGCGGTACCCACGCCGCATTGTT
>OIYT01000680.1_pt1 | contig 30084 bp, 26 predicted proteins | sample 1588201 | NCBI WGS metagenome assembly OIYT01 (sample SAMN03283260) | human gut metagenome | biome: human-associated habitat; material: feces | host: Homo sapiens | place: USA | collected 2013
GACGCGCCCTTGGCGCTATAAAAAGCTTTTCAAGCTTTTTAACAGATTCTAGTATGAATCTACGCTTTTTCTCCAAGCATATTGCACATTGCAACTGCAATAGCAGGCGAAATCGACGCCACCAGAGTCTTCAGCTTCGTCTTACGTCCAATTCGTTTTGAACGCAGCGTTCGCTTTTTTTCGCTTCGAACGCATTTTTTGATCGTACAAAACGCCTGCTTTCGCGTTTCTCGGTCGGCTGCCGCCGCTCTTCTCGCCAAGGCTACCGCAAGATCCATCAGTGCCGCACGGGCATATTCTTCCGCAGTGATAAAACCCGCTGCTTTGCAGAGGTCCATCTGAGCGCGATATGCCTCTAATCCGGTCAGCTTCTTCATGCGGAACGAAGACGTAACTGCACTGTTGACTCGAACCACATAATGATAATACGGTCGCGCACTATAAACCGTGCTCTTCGATTTTAAAATGATCTCCGTAATAAACAGCGTATCCTCGCCCATTGTGATCCCTTCACGGAAACGGGTGTTCGCAATCAGCTCCGTCCGAAAAAGCTTAGGACAAAGCAAGCGGTTATCCGGCTTCAGTGTATGGATCAGCGCCTGCTCAGTGTCGATCAGGCCGTAAGGGTTACCGTTGACAGAGTGCACAGTCTGGACGCCGTTGGTATCGACAATGTATTCATACATAAATATGTCGGCACCGTTTTTATCTAATGCGGCAACAGCATCCTCAAACAGCGTCGGCTCGATCCAGTCGTCGCCGTCAATAAAGACCGTAAAATCACCGCTCAGATGCTCGATCCCGAAATTTCTTGCGGTCGATACGCCGCCGTTTTCTTTATGAAACGCCTTCACGCAGGAATGCTCCCGACAAAGCCTGTCGCAAAGCGCAGCTGTCCCGTCGGTAGAGCCGTCGTCGACGATCAGAATCTCGAAATCACGATAGGTCTGGCACAGGATACTGTTGACACAGCGTTCGAGCTGATCGGCAATGTTGTAAGCAGGAATGACTGCACTTACCATACCTTCACTTCCTCAATATAGTTTTAACTTTCATTCTGATTTTCGGCGAAACTCGATTGCGCAGCAGAATCATGTATTTTTTGGCCCCCAGCGCACGGTTAAACTGCCGCTCCAGCCCACCGTAACCGGCTTGAAAATAAAGGTCAATAATACCCTCGCGTGATTTTGGCAGCGGGCTTGGGTGCAAAAGCTGTCCATTCTCCCGTGCAATATCGTCAAACTCAGCCTTCATCAACAATAGATCGGCTTTTTGCAGGTATGCAAGGCCCTTAGGCGTATTTGCCAGCACACAGGAAACACCGCTGGTAAGCTCAACACGGTTTTCCTTGCACTCCGCATAAGTACTTGCGGCCTTCTCAAGTCCCCAAAAATCTCCCATTGTCAAATCTCCGACACGCTCACGCGTCGCGTAGGGGCAGGAATAGCACGCATCGCGATACGTTTCACAGCGCAGGAACATTTTGTAGTACGAGGAGATATTGCAAGGTATGCGGCGTGACCGTATTTTCCCGCGGCGATCCGATGTGATCACCCGTGCGCACAGTCCCCAACCGCTCTCCTTTGTGCGAAAATAGAAATTCTCAATTTTCCTGCTTCTTTCATGCGAAAGCGTCTGCAAATACTCCGAAAAGAGCTTTTGCGACGGCACACCATGGCAAATGATATCGCCGAGCAGCAAATTGTCCGGCTCACCGCAAAGAGCCTTTACCGCCGCAACCTGACACGGCGTCCCGGAAAAAAACACCGTTTTGCCGTCCTTCAAATCTTTCCGAATAAGAGAATATATGCCCTCCATGTCACTCTGCACATACTTAGAGCGCTGCAGATCCGGAAGCTCGGAGCAGGACGTGATCCGCTTGTGTGCGACGCGCAGAAGCAGCTTCTCGTCATGCATTGCCGCCGCGCCGTAGACAACGCCGCCGTCCTTCAGCACTGCTGAGGCAAGTGCAGAAAATACGCCTCCGGATGCCGAACGCATCAGCATGGCTTCATCGCGATTTACCGCGGCAAAGCAGACGCTCTCTGCGTTCTTCATATTTTTTTCAGCGGGACAAATGTTCGCACATTTTTTACAGCCGATGCACTTCGACTCGTCGATTGAAGGATAGTACGCTCCAAGCGTATCCGTTTGATATGTAATCGCATTTTTAGGGCATACCTGCGCGCAAAGCTTACAGCCGCAGCACTTTTCCTTGGTAACAAGAATATCCGCACTCATCTGTCCCGCTCCCCGCATAGAATCTCTGTCAATTGGTCCAAATTGCTCTGGTATGAATACGCTTCGTCCCAGCGCTCACGCGCCTTCACTCCCATTTCATGCATTCGCTCCCAGGAAGCAGCCAGCTCGGTCACGGCAGTTGTCCATTGTGTTAGGTCTTCAGGAGAGGCCAACATGCCGCTCTCTCCGTTTTTAACAATGTCATTGGCACTGCCGACTGCGGAACTGACCGTTGCCAAACCGACCGCCATATATTGCAGGAGCTTAAATCCGCCCTTTCCGAGGGAGTGCTGTGTATTTGCCAATGGCATGATTCCGATATGCGCACGGCGGATCTTTTCGGCGGCAAGCTGCTTGCTCCACAGCTCATTCACAATTTTGAGATGCGATGTTTGCATATTCAGCGGACGATTGCAAACCACCTCTAAAACAAGCTGCTTACCGCTGCTTTGATAAATACGCTCTGCGGCAGCATCCAAGAAAGGAACGACAGAAGCCAAAAACGGCAGACTGGTATAAGTCGCCAGCCACAACAGCGCTACCTCGCCGTCACGATAACGTTTTTCGCGCTGTAAAAATAGCTCTTGAAGATCTTCGTTCACAAAATCTCCGTCAGTCGTAGGTAAATAAACTGCATTGTCTCGCCATTCTGACGGGAGTGTACTCCTAAGATGATCGTTAACAACGATAATGCTCGTCGCGTATTTCAAGAGCAGGTTTTTCTCTTTTTGCGTTATTTCTCTGGGTAGAAAAATATCGTCGTCAATGTCCCAGATCAATTGGCTCGTTTTTTGGAAAGCCCGATTCATCAAAAAAGGGATCGGAAACAGGCAGAGCTTCGGCATAATCGCTCTGGAAACAAAGATCACATCCGGTTTTTTTACAATATCGGCAAGTAAAAACCGTATTCCACGGAAATAGGCGCAGAAGATATAGAAGCAGATCTGATACCATTTGCGGCGAAGTCCCGTCGATCTGTTATAGTTTGCGAATATCCGATCCGGCACAATGATCCGGGTGCGGAAGTCACACGCTATTTCTTTTTCATATTGAAGAATCCTGTAATAACTTGAGGGACATGTCGCTCCGCTGCGGGTATAGACACTGACTTTCTTCATTTTTCCTCCTGTATGTCGACAGCTTTTCTCAAAAAGCGCATGGTTTTATTTCGTTCTGCCGCAAGGATAGGATCGATCCGTTCATAGGGGATCGTCCGATCGATGATCTCCGTATCCGCATAGTCCTCGATCAGTCGTTCGCGCAGTCCGGTAAGGTCAAGAATGCTTTTCAATCGAGAAGCGTATTTGTTCGGATAAAACGAAACAAACTGTTTATGCATCATGATGCTGAAGGCCGTACAATGAAAAGAATCCGTAAGCACATATTCCGCGTGACGCACAAGAGAGACAAAGCTCTCAACAGGCGGCAAAACGACCCCGTGGCCTGGTTTTCTAAGCTGATCGTAGCGAATGCATAAGCGGACCAACTTCAGTCCCTTCTCCCGTGCGAGCCGAACGGCGTAGCGGTCAAAGTCTGCGTTATTGCAAAGCTGATAAATCAAAATATATTTTGCTTTGAAGACGCGCTTTTCAGAGATTGCAAGCCACTCCCGCGGGTCGAGCGCGACCGTCGGGTCCAAAACATGGACAGCCGCACTAAAACCAAGATCGCGTAAAATGTTCAAGCCGTCTGCCTCACGAACGGAAATAGCGTCGTATGTGCTGAGCAATTCACGGACCACCGGCTTTTCGTCATCGGAAAGCCGATCCTTCCCGAAGCTGGCCGCAAATGATATTTTTTTCCCTTCTCTGACAAACGAAAGATAAAACGGACGCGGCACACCGTCGTGCCAACCGCTGTTCCAGACCTGATCGCTCCCGGTACAGTAAATATCCGAAGTCAGCGGCCAGCGTTCAAAATCATCGTCATAAGTGTATCACTGCTCCGTCAAATTCAGCGTTTCGGAAAGGAATGTGTCGAAAACCTTTCTGCCGCGATCATAGGACGGCTTTAGCAGAAGACCTTTCAGCTTTTCTTTCATCGAGCCGCTGCCCGTTAGTATCTGTCGAACGCTTCGGCTGAGAATCGCCTCGCGGCGATAGTCGATGATTTGCGTTTCCATGCCCAAGCTCTCAAATATTTTTTGTGTAGCATAGGTCTGCAGTGCCGAACCATAGTTCACAACAGCATGTAAAGTGACAACCGATATTTTCGTAGTATCCCACCTCAAAAATTAATAAATGTGTAGGGCAGCACCTGTCCGTCGCCATGCAGGAGCATCGCGCACATATACCCAAAATACAGCGCCAGCATGATTGCTGCGACCAGCGGTCTGCTTTTTTCTTTAAACAAGCATGTAAACTTAGGCAAGAACATAATCAAGTAAATATTGAAATACTGTGCAATACGGGAAAAAAGCCATGTATTCAGACTGAAAAGAGAGAATATCGCAGCAATCAGCAGCAGGATGATCTCAGAATCCGTATCAGTAAACGCCCTCCTCAGTTGCGCCTGAAAAAAAACACCGAGGAGCGGCGGAAGTATTGCCACGATTAGGCGCAGCATACTGGAACCCTTTCCCGAGAGCGTTTCATAGTCTGAGGCTAATTTGCTCTGCCCGATTTTTTCCAGAAAAGAAATCACATATTTCCAAATGCTCTCAAGAAAAATGAAGGAGAACAGCAGACAGAGGATGGTTGCCTTTACAATCGGAGCACGGAGGTTTTTCAGTGACAGGAGATGCACCGGAATAACGATTAGGGCTGTAGAATGAAAGCCAAAAGCAAGGGCTATCAAGATGGCGTATTTAACATATTTTCCTTCCTTAAGGCAGCAGTAATATGCATAAAAGGACAGCCCGACCGCAATTGCCTGCCGTACACCATTGAATCCGGCAAAAAATTGCATTGAAAACAAAAACAGGAGAGCAGATGCCGTAAAATCGACGCTCTTACGCCTGACCGCAACAACGACGGGGAGATACGTCAGTGCGGCACAGACAAAGGAGAAAAATATCCAGTTCCCTCCTGAAAGTCTGGCACAAAAATACTCGATATAGCCAAACAACATATCTCGCTGTTTATCCAGAAAATCGGTCAATGATTCGTTATTATTGGTAATTCGTGAATAAGAATTGTAATACGTCCCAAAATCTGTGCCGACCCTGTATCGCAGCGCATAGATTGCCGCCCATGATAAGAATAGCAGCCCAGCAAAAAATGCGGAGGGTCTAATGATGGTACGTCCGTTTTTGGTTTTAATTTTCGAAGGCAAATGTTCGGCATATTCTCCCCACATCAGGGTAAGTCCGCACAGGATAAGGTAAACTCTCATGTTTCAGTCCTATTTTGTTGTTCAGTGTTACAAATGTCAAACGGACGCTCGACTATATGCACTCCATTACATCAATAGCGCAACAAGGTCAAACCTCACGTACGGCACGCGCTTCAATTGACTTTGAAATGCACTCTATGATAAAGATTCTTGATCGCGTTTGGCGTAAAAGCTTTCAGATAGGTTCCGATTACCTTATTCATACCGCGCATACCAAGCCCCATTTTCTTATGCCATTTTTTGACCAATCTCGCCCAAGCCAGCCTGACACAAAACGGTCTGCGGCTGTAATAATTCCGCTGATCCCAGCGTACCTGATAAAGCTTATCTGGAATTGAAGTCAATCGGTAGCCCTTCAGAACCATACGACACCATAGGTCGTAATCCTCTGCGCGCGCAATATCCGTACTCTCATCATAAGCACCACAGTCTGCGAGCGCACTGCGTTTCATGATCACAGTTGCATGAGAAAGCGTACGCTGCATAAACGCGTCCAATTTATCGGGCGTATTGGAAAAAATCGCTTCCCCCCACACGCCGTTTTCGTCAAAGAGATCAACACCGCTGCCGATCACATCGAACTCAGGATGCCTTTCGGCGGTATCAAGCAAAACTTGGAAACGCTCTGGCTTGGAAACATCGTCTCCATCCATCCTGATCAGATAATCGCCGCTTGCCAAAGACAAGCAGTGATTGAGCGTATGCGCAAGACCGTAATTCCGGTTATTCTGGACGAAAACAATTCGTTTATCCGTTTCGGCATATTTTTTAACGATTGCGGCTGTGTCATCTGAAGACCCATCGTCACAAATGATTAACTCAAAATCGGAAAAGGTTTGAGAAAGAATACTCTCGATTGCCTCTGCCACAAATTCAGAGCAATTAAAAACTCCCATTAGAACAGAAACCTTCGGCATAAAACTACTCCTTTACATATTGATCCAGCACATAATCGGCTTCAATGAAAGAAGGATGCCAAGCGCTGAGACGCAAAAAACGATCTCTGGTTGCTTGATCATTTGAGAGCGGCTTAACAATAAAGGGACTTCCGCCCTTAGTAGATAAGTTTTTAATAAAACCAACGCGGCGCAAAACCTCATTTATCATTGCATCGTCATTCTCCCAGACGCTCAACACATCGTATTGCTGGAACAGCTCCTTCAGGAGCAACGCAATAGCTTTGCAAAGCTCCGCTTTACTATCGGTTTCCCTCTTAATTCCAAGAATATTCCCGCGCAGGAACCCCTCTTTTACAGTATAGTTGCAAACCAGCATCCTGCAAATTGGTTCAGAACCGTGCCTGACCGTATAATATAAATACCCCGCACTCAGCTTCCAATCTAAGTATTCCTGTGTAATTCTGATCCGAAAGCCCACGTTTTCAAGGAATGACAGATATTCTTCGGCACCAATATGTGTTGAACGCGCAATGGCATAATCTGACTCCTTCACGTGGTATCGTCCAGTATGCAATACACGCCATATGTTAGCGAGTGGGTCGAGAAATCCGGGAAGGTTTTTTGATAGCATTTCTTCCGCGACCTTTTTGACGCAGCATGGATAGAAATACTTCATTGTTCGCGCTTGTTCTTTCCATCCCAGCTTTAAAAAGCCGCGGTAGGAATTTCCGTTTGGGTAGCCTACCATCGAATCGTAACCTTCCTCGGCGAACAGCTCCTGCGCACGAACGATCATTTTTGAAAAAATGCCGCACCCACGATACTCTGGATCAACAGCTGTGTCACAGGACTGAACGACACGGTAAACCTCCCCATCACATACATATTCCATCGGAACAAAGCCGTTGATACCTACAATCTTATCTCCGTCAAAAGCGCACATCACAGTATTGGCATTGCTAAGGGGGTTGTCCAAATATTTTCGTTTCCACGAGGCTACCGTTGCACACTGATTGAAGACACGGTTAAATAGATCTGCTTGCTGTGTCGCAGTGTCAATTCCGCCGAAGCGATATACGATCTCATTCTTCATTTCCCTGTTCCTTCAAATTCATCCAGGATTTCGCCCATATTCATACTGCGCATATGGTATCTTTCCTGCAAATACTTGTAGTGCTCTAATACTTTTGTGAGATTATTTAAGTTCTTTTCGGTGTGATCGCCAAAATTATGTGGATGCCACCAAAGGTGAAATACTTTTCCCGTTTTTGCGGCGTGGGTCATCTGGCTGCAAATTCGGCGTACTTTTAGTGGCTCCAGAATAGCAAGCTTTTGAAAATAGGGCTTAAAAATGCGAGAACCACAAATATTCAGAACGCCGCATTCCGGTTTTGGATAATGGCAGTTATTTCCGGATAGCGGAAAGTATGCATCTGCAAAACGAAGTACCTTTTTTAGCGGCATCGGAAGATTGGAGTTGTAGATCCAGTTATCCTCAATTCCGCGGAATACTCGGATACCAAGATGATTGCACACCTCAAGGTACGGTGCGGAATACTCACATTTGGGAAATACAAGGCTCCTGATGTTCAAACCGCTATCGTTTGCTGTCCGTAACGCCGCCTTTAGATCGGCTTGGAACTGCTTTGGCGTTTGCCCTTTTTCGTTACAGTAGTAATGCGAGAAGGTATGCGTCCCTATTTCTTGGAACGGGACAGCACGGATTTTATCCAGATCATTTCCCGCTAAAAACGGTGAGAGTTCGTCGGCATCCTCTTGAATACGGTCAAGCAAACCGTAAGGCGAACGAAGCGGATTGTCATAAGTGGGACGTTCGTTCTCTGGAGGAAGCGCGCGCATCAGCGATTCCCTTGTCCTGTAGAATGCCGCACCAACCACCGCCCAAGTGGCATGGATCCCATAATTCTCGAACTGTTTCAATAATGTCGGGATCACCGTTTTCCTTGCCTGGCGCACATTTTCAACATAAGAGGCTGGTGCCGTATCGTGGACACCCCAGAAAAACTCAGTATCGAGTGAAATGCACAGCACGCCATTCATAAAGCGGTTCCTTCTTTCATTTGCAACTCAGAAGCTTCTCCCTGTCAAGCAAAAGCTCCTTCAATAAAATACGCTGGTCGAATCGTTCCGTCGCAAAACTACGACCATTTGCCCCCATATCAAGGCGTAGTTTCTGATCCCCCATCAAAATGTGCATAGCACGATAAAGTGTATCGTCGTCACCCTTTTGTACAGTTATTCCTGTCACATTTGGGATCATGGCGTCCGTCGGGCCGGGAATGTCCGTAATGATGACAGGAACACCCATCGCTTCCGCCTCGACAACAACCATGCCAAAACCCTCACGATAGCTGGGAAGAATATAAACATCCATTGCAGAAAGATACTGCTCAACGTAATTTGTACTTCCGCAGAAAAAGACGCGCGGTTCATTTTTAGCCCAATGATACAGTTCCGTACTTACCGCAGCTGTAATTTCGTTATTACCGACTACCATTAGATAGGTATTCTCGTTCACGCTAAAAAGCCTTTTCGACGCGGCAAATAGCTCGTTAATCCCTTTGTCGCGCGTTACTCTGCCCACAAATCCAAATACAACGGCATCTTCCGGTATGTTATATTTTTCTCGAATTGTGTTGCGCCACGTTGCTTTTTGTGTGTAATCGAATTTGCCCAAATCAACGCCGCAAGCGCTTCCGTTCCATACAACTGACCCTTTTTCAGACGGATAAAGGCCTTCGTCGTGGCTGAAGCGTAAATTTCCAAAACTGTCCGGCTCGATCCATGTGGAAAGTCGGCATACCGTTTTTTCAATCTGCTTGAAAATTTTCCGTTTTAAGCCGCTGAAGCCCACATAAGCCATCCCCCACTGACAGTACAGACGGACGGGAACATGTGCACGCTTTGCGGCTATTGACGCATACAGTGAAGCGTTTGGCGTAGAATACTGAACAAGATCAAACTTTTCTCGCTGAAAAATTTTGCTCATCTTACGCATTGCAGCGATTCCACCAAGGCTGATACCGCGCTTCATCGGAATTGGATAATAGTGAACATATTCGGGCAGACTTGCTGCAAAGTCAGGATCCTCATCACATATAAACGAGATATCGTAGCCGTTAAGATGCAAGTATTCAGCAGCCTTTAATACAAACATTCTGAGCGTTAATGATACCGTTGTAACAAAACAAATCTTTTTCATTCGTGTGCCTCTGTATTGGTCGTTTCGTTCTAAGTCCCGATAATGAACACATAATTTGTTGTCGCCGATCCACCGATATTCAGCATTAACGCATTTCGGGGAAATTCATCACTTTTTATGACCTGATAGTTCCCGGCAGTTCCAGAGACCTGTCGATATAAGTCAAGCAGCATTCTACAGCCGGATGCTCCAACCGGGTGCCCACATCCAATTAGGCCGCCGCTTGGATTGATGGGTTTGCTTCCGGTGATCAAGGTCATTCCATGCTCGATTGCTTCATATTCCTTGCCGGGTGCAGTGATGCCAAATGCAGATATTGCTATATATTCCGACGAGGTAAAGCAATCGTGTGTTTCAAAAACATCAATATTATCTAACGTCAAGCCGCTTCGACCGTATGCGTCAAGAACCGCCTGCCGTGTCCAAGGAAGCAGATATGGAGACTCAGGTTGCTCAGCTACTTTTTTTTCAAACAGCATTGGCGCAGTCCTGTGACCAAACCCTTTGATATAGGGCACATTCGAACGGTCAAGTCTTTTGAGTATCCGCTCGCTTGCGAGGATAACAACAGCGGCACCATCGGTTACCTGAGAGCAGTCAGAAACGGCAAGTCGTCCGCCGACAAGAGCATTTGTTTGTGTGCCACGGCTGCGCGCCTGTTCGTAGTCCATAAACCAGCTTCGCGTCTGCGCTAAAGGATTTCGCTTAGCGTTCTCATAGTTTTTGACAGAAATCTGCGCAAGGCAATCCATATAGCGTTTCTCGTCAAGTCGATACTTACGGATTGTCTCATCAGCAAGTTTACCAAAGAGTTTCGGGAACGGATAAGAAATGCCTCGGCTTTCCTTTTCGTAGTAAGAAGCATATCCAAGAATATCTCCGCAAAGCTTGGAGTCCACCGTTTTCATCAATTCCCAGCCAACAACAACAGCAAGATCATAATCACCGGCTCGAATCTTTGATGCGGCTGCATCAATTGCAACAGAGCTTGATGCGCAAGCAGCCTCATATCGAGCTGATGGAACACCATAGAAGGCAGGAGATACTTCGGTCAGCAAAGCCCCTAAATGCCCCTGCCCGACATATTTTTCGGCAATAAAATTTCCGACAAAGCAGGCCACAGCATTCTCCTTATTCAACTTTATGATATCATGAAAGTCGAGCCCAACAGAATGAAGAGCGTCCGTCAATACTTCCTTTAACAGGGCAATCTCATTTTTGCCCTCCTTTGTCCAGTTGCGCTCAAAGTCGGTTTGCGCGCCGCCCAAAACATATACCTTATTCATACGTTGATTACCACAACCATTTCATTAATGCTTTGCAATAAGAAATCTTCTATAATCATATTTGGAAGGATGCAGCATATCAAATAAACGATATTTAATTGCTATCCTTTGTACACTCTCGTCGAGTCTCTGCTCACAAAGCCTTTCAAAATTCGTAACCTCGGAAAAAGCCTCATAAAGCGCAAGTGGTGGACACCAGTGGAACCCTGTGGCCATCACATCGTCGGCAGCCGCCGCATCGCAGCCCATCTCAAAAGCGGCAAATAAGGAATAAACGATGTAATTCAGTAGTGCATTGCAGCAGAGCATTGCCTCATTGGAACGGTTCTCAACCAATGTTGAGATGGCCGCGTGATAATCTCCAACGCGCAGAGCATTGATCATTATCTCGGCAAATGGAAAGGAATAGACGATTTTTTCACGATAGGCTGCATGTTCAATATCAAAGACCCAGTGTGCTTTTTCTCCATCATCCATCAAAATCGTTTTATAGAAACCCTCGCCAGCCTTCCTTCCAGTTTTTCCCTCTGCAATCAGCTCGTTTACAAAGTTAGGTAGCGCAAATGTGCTATTTGCGTAATCGTCGGTATTTGCAAAAAGATTGTCAACAATAGCCTTATGGACGTCAAGTCCTACAAAATTTGCTGTTACAAGTGGTGGCATCGAGCGCCCCGTAAACGCCCCAAGTACAGTATCAATATAGTCAATACCGCCATTGTATTTCAGGCGTTCTGCATTTTGCAGTGCCGCGTTGATAAACTGAAATCCGATACGGTTTCCGAGAAATGCCGGTGTATCCTTCGTCTGCACGACAGTTCGGTAAAGCACCTTTTGTGCGTACTCTTTCAGTTCAAAGAATGACGAGGGATCGTCCTCAGAATAGACAGTTGCAGTCATTTCGCAAAGAGTCATCTGGTATGGCGGATTAAAAAAATGCATTCCATAAAATTTACTTCTATACTCTTTCGGATAAAGCTCAGATAGTGCGCTAACTGACAGACCAGAGGTTCCTGTGCAGATATATTTGTTCCCGACCTTCCCTTTCAGGCAGGCTGCAATTTTTTCATGCACAGCCTTTTTAACTGTATAATCCTCGGCACATGCTTCAAATATCAAGTCAGAACAGTCAATGCATTCTTCTAAGTTCGAATAGTCGACAGGAATCAAGCGCTCTTTAATGCTATCTGCACGAACTGACAGATACGCCCTTTCGCGCGCACTGACCGACTTCTCCAACTCGCGGCTTACCAAATACACAGTGGCATTTCCAAACGCCGCAAAAATCGTGGATACATTCAGGCCCATTGTGCCGTTAGCTCCGACAACTGTCACTTTATTGATCATGCTTTTGAGTTTATTCTCAGATTCCATCCGCAGTTCCTCTCAATCCGTGGAAATCAAAGCCGGTTGTGTACGCAGCTCTATCCAGCATGGATAAATCTTGCAGGCAATCCGTAGTATGTTCCGGACACATCAATATCACTTAATACAACAGCGCCCGCACCAATCATGCAGTTATCGCAAATACAAACATTATTCTTCACACAGGCGCCGATACCGACCCATGTGTTTCTGCCAACCTGAACTGTCCCGCCCAACTTTGCACCGACAGAAATATGTGCATAATCGCCGATAACGTTGTCATGCTCCACAACAGCGGCTGTGTTGACAATACAGTGGCATCCGACCTTGGCATATGGATTGACAACGGCATTGGCCATAATTGCGCTTCCTTCGTCAATGGATACCCCCATTTTCGAAATCACAGCAGTTGGGTGAATCGCAGTGTACCAACGCACAGATTCCAAGCGCTCAACGATTTTTCTGCGAATCTTTGGATCACCGATAGCAACGATAAAGAAATGATCCGCCGCGAACGCCGTATAATCCTCTACCCTTCCCAACAACTGAGTGTCGCCTGACTGGCCTGTGTACGAGTCGTCTAAAAAACCCACAAATATATCACCGGAAGCGTTCACAACATCGGCAACTACCCTTCCATGGCCACCGGCACCGATCACGATCACCTTTCTACACATTGGAGAATTCCTCTGAAGCGGTAAATTCCTCCATTGTGGCCGATGTATCGGAGGAAATGCCGTCGCGCTTTATAAATGCCTTTCCGATCGTCTGAACGACAATTTTCAGGTCACCAATAAAAGAAACATGGTCTACATACCAGACGTCGAGAGAAAAGCGCTCTTCCCAATTCAGCGCATTTCTGCCGTGAACCTGCGCATACCCCGAAAGCCCCGGCCGAACCTCGTGTCGTCTGTGCTGAAACGCGTTATATCGCGGCAAGTATTTGACAAGAAGCGGACGTGGGCCGATAACGCTCATATCACCCTTTAAAATATTCACTGCCTCCGGAAGCTCGTCAAGCGAAGTTGCACGTAGGAGTTTTCCAAAACGCGTCAGGCGTTCTTCATCCGGAAGAAGCGCCCCATTCTCGTCACGTGCATCCGTCATGGTGCGAAACTTATAAAGCTTAAAGATCTTCTCGTCCTTCCCGGGACGCTCTTGAGAAAACAATATCGGACTGCCAAGCTTCACTTTGACGAGGATCGCAAGCAAACCATATAGCCAAGAAAATACGATGATCGCAAGAAGCGCACAGACAATATCCAAAAGCCGCTTTATGTATTTTTCATAGAACCCGACTTTTCTCTTAACTGCCGTGTTTTCCATTCATTCTCTCCCTACGACATATTATGCGAAGCAAGCGCGGACGATCTCGATGATACGATCCTGCTGCTGCGCGGTCATCTTGTTATCACTGGGCAGGCAAAGCCCGCGGTGGAAAATGTCCATGCCGACATCCAGCGGCATTCCGTCTCGCCCTACACTGCCGCCCGAAATATAGGCGTTGGTCTTCGCACGGCCGCTTCCGTCGCGGGTGAGAAAACCGTTCATGCGATAAATCGGCTGCATATGCATCGGCTTCCAGATCGGGCGCCCCTCGGCATTGAACCGCGCAAGCGTCTCCAAAATCTCCGTCGGGCAGGACTTCCCCGCTTCCGGCGTATAGAGTGCTTCGCACTCGCTTCGCACCTGTCGGCACATGGCCTCCGGATGGATGAGCAGGCAAGAGAGCCAGAAATTCGGAACCGAATTGCGCGCATCATACGGGTTCATCGACACGGGAAGACCACGAAAACCGTCGCGGTAGCGTTCATAGATCGCGCGCTTCTGGGCGATATGTTCTTCCAGATATGGGAACTGGCCGCGAACAACGCCGGCGATCACATTGCTCATGCGGTAGTTATAGCCCAGCTCCTCGTGCTGATACCACGGCGCATTCTCGCGGCTTTGCGTTGACCATTTTCGAACCTGATTTGCCGTCTCTTCGCTGTCCGTCAGCAGCATTCCGCCGGAAGATCCGGTAATGATCTTATTTCCGTTAAAGCTGATGCAGCCAAAGTCACCGAACGTACCGGTCTGGCGACCGCGATAGCTTGCACCAAGGGACTCTGCTGCATCCTCTATGATGACGGCATTATGCTTTTTTGCAATCGCGCGGATTTCGTCGATTTTTCCGGGCGTGCCGTAAAGGTGCGCAACGACGATGTGGCGCACCTCGGGGGACAATGCAAAAGCGCGCTCCAGAGCAATCGGATCCATATTCCAAGTGTCGTACTCCGTGTCGATAAACACAGGGATACCACCCTCGTAGACGACAGGATTTACGGTCGCATCGAATGTCATATCGGAGCAGAACACGCGCATACCGGAACGGACACCTGCCAGCTTTACCGCAAGATGAAGCGCAGCCGTCCCTGCTGACAAAGCGACGGCATATTTGCAGCCGATCTTCTCACAGGCCAGACGTTCGACTTCGTTGATGTTCTTGCCAACCGTGGACATCCAGTTTGTCTGGTAGGCTTCCGTCATGTATTTCAGCTCTTCGCCATGCATCGTTGGACTGGAAAGCCAGACCTTCGACGCGAAAGGCTTGAATGAAGTTTCCTTAAACATATATGCACACACCTGAATTCATTTCATTACTGCGCGGCGAAACACGCGGTGTTCAGCCAACAGCGGCCGGCAGACGGTAAGTTTTAACGATAGTGGCAACGATTTGCCGAATATCGTCAGAATTTTTCTCGCACGCATCGTGAAGCTGCGCTAACTGCTGCAAAAACTCCGCTTCATTGATCTCCAGCGGCTTTCCAATATGAATGAGATTATTTGCCGTAGAGCGCAATCCCTCTTCATCCATCAGCATTTCCTCGAAGAGCTTTTCCCCGGGACGCAGGCCGGTGTACTTCACCTCAATATCGACATCCGGCGTAAATCCGGACAGCCGGATCAGATTCCGTGCCAGATCGTCGATGCGAACCGGTTCGCCCATGTCCAGCACAAAGATTTCACCGCGATTTGCATAAGCGCCAGCCTGAAGGACAAGCGTTACCGCCTCCGGAATGGTCATAAAATAGCGGATGATGTCCGGATGCGTGACCGTAACCGGTCCGCCCTCGGCAATTTGCTCCTTAAAGAGCGGGATCACGCTGCCGTTGCTGCCCAGAACGTTGCCGAAGCGGACGGCGACAAACTTTGTTTTGGAACGGTTGGCCATCATTTGAACGATCATTTCGCAGATACGCTTGGACGCGCCCATGACATTCGTCGGGTTGACGGCCTTGTCCGTGGAGATCAGGACAAAGGTGCTTGCCCCAAACCGGTCGGCCGCTTGCGCGACATGGTATGTACCAAATACGTTGTTTTTGATCGCCTCATTCGGGCTATCCTCCATCAGCGGCACGTGCTTGTGCGCCGCCGCGTGAAAGACGATCTCGGGATGGTAGCGCTTAAACACCAGATCGACGCGCTCCGTGTCACGCACCGAACCGATGAGCGTCACAAGATCGAGCTCGGGATGGGCACGGCGCAGCTCCTGCTGAATGTCGTAGGCATTGTTTTCGTAAATGTCAAAGATGATCAAACGCTTTGGGCTGTGCTGTGCGATCTGGCGGCACAATTCACTGCCGATCGAGCCGCCCCCGCCGGTCACCAAAACGGTCTTATCTTGCAGATAACCGGCGATCTGGCTCAGATCAACATTGACGCTGTCGCGCCCAAGAAGGTCCTGTACGTCTACGTCGCGGATCTTTTGGATCTTAACTTCGCCGTTTGCAAGCTGATAAATGCCGGGCAGTATCTTGAGCTTGCAGCCGGTCTGCTGGCAGAGCGCCAAAATGCTTTTGCGCTCCTTGATCTCCGCCGTCGGGATCGCAAAAACGATCTCTTCGACCTTGTATTCTTTCACTGCACGGACAATATCGGCTCGCGTGCCGACGATCTTAACATTGTGCAAATATCTTCCCTGCTTCTGCCGATCGTCGTCAATGATACACACGACCTGATTTTGGGAGTTTTCACTCGTCTGAAACTCTCTGAGTATCTGCATTCCGCCGCTTCCGGCGCCGATCAGCATGGTGCGTCTTTGCGTTCTCGTTTTATGTTGCTTCTGCGAAATGCTGCGCGCCAGACGGTAGGAAAAGCGCGAAAGAAGCGTCAGCGCCGTCAGGAACATGGCATTGAGCAGCGGAAAACTCAGCGGCAACCGGGCGAAATGAAGGGAGATCGACGCAAACTCGATCAGTGCGACAAAAACGGCCGCGACAACGATATGCAAAAGTTCATCAACACTCGCAAACTCCCACAGACTGTTATACAGCTTCATCGGGATAAAGACCAAAACGGTAAGCAGTGTAAACATCGGCAGCACATATAGCAGATTGGAGCTTAGCTCATTACGGACAAACTGCGTAAAGCTGAAGTCGAGTCTTGCCCAAAGTGCAAGAAATGCCGAAAGATTGATCACCGCAATGTCAACCACCAATAAAAGGGCCACACGCAGAAACTTTTTCATTTTATCAACATGGCTTGGCTGAGTCATTGTCTCTCACTTCTTTCTGTCCTGCTCGTTCTGCAGCAGGCGAAGTTCTTTCACATAGTGATAGTGCTGTTTGAGCGCCTGCGGCTTTTTGACCGTAAGGCAGCACCCCCCTTGTGACCCACGCGGCAGGCAGGAGTGCGCTTGATTTTTTTAACCATGGGTACCAGCCGGACATAAAGGCTCTGTCCGGAAAGATCTTTTCAAAAAACATCCGGAATTTTACCGTCCGCACGTTTTTGCCGTCGTGCATCCGGCGCTCCAGTGTATTGCTGTTTTTCTGTTCCGTCGTCCCATATACCGCGCCGGACAGAATGCGGTGCTCTATTTTTTGCTGTTCTTCCGAAAGGGAGACACGCGTGTCTCCAAAACAATGGTTTGCGATTGCCTCCATGTCGTCGGCGAAGGATGCGATCTCCAGCCGGTCGAACGCGTCCTGAAGATAGGCGCGATCCATCCGGTCCCTATATTGCTGCAGGAAACAGAAGATGTCGATGACCGAGCGTATTCCCGTGCCGCTCAATGCGTAGTGCTTTTCCGTGTGTACGATGAGGTAGACGTAACGGTCTTCATACGCTCTCCAATTCTGCTTTGCGGAAAAGCGACAGCGTCCAAATTGTGTGCCGCGACGGCATTCCCAGCGTAACGATCATAAACGCACCGGATAGCCAAACGAGGCGCTTCTGACGGCCGCATAGCCTGAAACGTGACAATACCCGCATTCTATGTCCAGTTTAGCACAAGTACAGAAATATTGCAACAAGAATTAGCCGCGGCCGAATATTTGCTTCTTTGCCGCGAGCGCCTTTCAAAATGCGGAAAAACATATTTTGATATAGAAAATCATGTATCTTTCTGGTATAATTGTTTTGACAGTGAGGCGCTTTTCCATGTTGGAAATTTCAGCCGCAGAAGCACAAAGCGAAAGGCACACGGAATGCTGTTATCGTCTTCAACCGCGCAATGCGTTTGAAAATAAATTGAGGAGTTGTTTGTTATGCGTAAGAATTTCGGTGTAAAGCCATGGGTCTATCCCCTGCCGGTCCTGATCATCGGCACCTATGACGAAAACGGTGTCGCCGATGCGATGAACGCCGCGTGGGGCGGCCTCTATGATTCCGATCTGGTGGTGCTCTGCCTGAGCGCCGGTCACAAAACGACTGCCAATATCAAAAGAAAGCGTGCCTTTACGGTCAGCTTTGCGGACGCAGCTCATGTAACGGCTGCTGACTACGTTGGGCTGGTGTCCGGCAACAAGGAGCCGCAAAAGATGGAAAAGGCAGGCTTCCACACGGTAAAGAGCGCAAATGTCGACGCGCCGCTGATCGAAGAACTGCCCTTCACGCTGGAGTGCGAGCTGGTAAAGATCAACGAGGACGGAAACGTGATCGGGAGGATCGTCAATATCAGCGCGGACGAACAAATCTTAACCTCCGGCGAAATTGACCTTTCCAAGTTCCGGCCGATCTCATACGATCCGATCGGGAATGTCTATCGCGTCGTCGGCGAGGTCGTCGGCAAAGCATTTGAAGACGGGAAGCGCCGGAAATAGGCGGCGTTTGGGAGGAAGATCATGACCTTCTACCACTGCTCCCCCGTCGCCGGACTGAAAATATTGCAGCCGCAAAAACCGCAGCATTTTGAAAAAGCTGCCGCCGTCTATCTGACGACGCTGCGTCCCATGGCACTCATGTATGGAATCCGCAATTATGAATATACCTACGGGTACACGAAAGCAGGCGTTCTATACTTTGATGAGTATTTCCCCAACGCTCTGGAGATACTCTATCGCGGCAAGCGTGCGAGTTTATATCTGTGCGCGCCGGAGCAAACCGTCCCGACGCAGATACCAAATGAGGCCGTCTCGGAGAAGCCCGTTCCGATCACGGAGGAGATTTTGATCGCGGATGTATGCCAAGCCCTGCTGGACGAGGAAAAGCGCGGCACGCTGCGTATCCATCGCTATGAAGAGCAGTCTCCCGAGAGCTTAGACTGGATCTTCCGCTCGGAGGTAGATACCATCCGAGGCCTTCTTCACACGACCGGCCCCCAAGCGGATTATTACCGAACGTATTACCCAACGTGCTGGGCATTTGCGCAGCAGGAAGTATGACGAACCCGCCTCCATTTCCGGAGGCGGGTTTCCGCTATTGTACTGTGATTTGGCACATTCGCATGGTAGTCAGCGCCGCCCCATGGCTCTCCGGTGTTACACCGGCACAGCAGGCGGCATCCACGCGGATCTCTTTTTCATAAAAATGCGCTTTGAGCAGCAGTGCGTTGGACACCACGCAAATATCGGTGCACAGACCGATCAGTGTAACGTCAAAGTCCTCTCCGTCTGACGCGGTACGCAGCAGCGCAGGAAGCTCCACTGCACCGAAGGTCGGTTTCTCAACCGTCCGAAACCTTTTGCCGGCAAGCGCTGCCGTGATCGTCTCGTTAAGCTGCCAGCCGGTCGTTCCCTTGACGCAGTGCACGACCGGCAGGTGTTTTCCCTCGCTGGTTTCGAGATAGTGCTCCGAGTGCGTATCGAGCGTGACAAAGATATCTCCGTCAAAGTCGGCAATTTTCTTTGCTGCGCGCGGAATGATCTCCTGTGCGGCGGGCGTGCCGAGCGCTCCGCTCAAAAAGTCGTTCTGTAGGTCGACCACGATCAAAAAATGCTTCATATGTTTCACCAACCGCTTAAAATGATACTTATTATCTCACGTCGGCGGCGCGTCTGTCAAGCATTTCCTCTCTTCGTCCCATCCGGCGGCTGAAAAGAGGTAAAAATAGTGCTTGACAAAACAAGGTTTTGTATGTATGCTTAACACGGTCGCAACATCTTGTGGTCAAAAAGCGAGTTTTCCACAAGATATGCACAAAATGTGGAGGTCTACATGAAAATCGGCGGTTTGCAAAAACTAACATTACTGGACTTCCCCGAGAAGGTCGCCTGCACGGTATTTCTGCAAGGGTGCAATTTCCGTTGCCCATTCTGCCACAATTCCTCGCTGCTGCGGGGGATCGACGCATTTTCCGAAGAAGGACTGTTTGCTTTTCTAAAGAAGCGGCAAGGGCTTTTAGACGGTGTAGCGATCACGGGCGGCGAGCCGCTCCTCTCCGAGGGGATCACGGAATTTATCCAAAAGATCAAGGCGCTGGGCTATGCCGTGAAGCTCGACACGAACGGCAGCTTCCCCACACGTCTGTCCGCGCTGATGCAGGCGGGGCTTTTGGATTATGTGGCGATGGACATCAAAAACGCGCCGGAAAAATACGACGCCACCGCCGGCTGCACGGGTGCGCTTGCGCCAGTAAAGGAGAGCTTGGCGCTTCTGCGCTCCGGAAACGTGCCCTATGAGCTTCGCACGACGGTGGTCGACGAGCTGCACGAGGAAGCAGACTTCCTTGAAATCGGTCGGTGGCTTGCCGGTGAGGAACGCTACTTCCTACAGGAATTCAAGGACTCCGGCGATATTTTACAGGCAGGACTGCACGCCGCATCGGAGGAAAAGATGCTGCGCTGCTTAGAGCTCGTTAAAACTTATATCCCGAACGCACAGCTTCGGGGACACTCATGATAGAAAGGGAGAAAAAGATGTACCAAGTAGTAAAAAGAAACGATAAGGTCGTAGATTTCGACCTGAACAAGATCGCGGTTGCCATTAAGAAGGCATTCGACGCGCAGGAAAAGCCCTATGACGATTCCGTGATCGACTTCCTCGCCCTGAAGGTCACGGCAGATTTCACCCCCAAGATCAAGGACGGCAAGATCGCCGTGGAAGACATTCAGGACAGCGTAGAGTCCGTCCTGATCCGCGCAGGCTACGACGATATTGCAAAGTCCTACATTCTTTATCGTCGTCAGCGCGAAAAACTGCGCAACGTAAAGTCGACCCTGCTGGACTACAAGGAGCTGGTCGATAGTTATGTCAAGGTGCAGGACTGGCGTGTGAAGGAAAATTCCACCGTTACCTACTCGGTCGGCGGTCTGATCCTTTCCAATTCCGGCGCGATCACGGCTAACTACTGGCTCAGCGAGATCTATGACGACGAGATCGCAAACGCACACAAGAACTGCGATATACACCTTCACGATATGTCCATGCTGACCGGCTACTGCGCCGGTTGGTCGCTCCGTCAGTTGATCCAAGAAGGTCTTGGCGGCGTGCCCGGCAAGATCACCTCCGCGCCCGCGAAGCACCTTGCGTCGCTCTGCAACCAGATGGTCAACTTCCTTGGCATTATGCAGAACGAGTGGGCAGGCGCGCAGGCATTCTCTTCCTTTGACACCTACCTTGCTCCCTTTGTCAAGGTCGACGATCTGTCCTACGATCAGGTAAAGAAGTGTGTCGAGTCCTTTGTCTACGGTGTCAACACACCTTCGCGCTGGGGCACGCAGGCTCCCTTCTCCAACATTACGCTCGACTGGACGGTGCCGGACGATATGGCGGAGCTTCCCGCGATCGTCGGCGGCAAGGAAATGCCGTTTAAGTACAAGGACTGCAAGAAGGAAATGGACATGGTCAACCGCGCCTTCATCGAGGTCATGATCGAAGGCGACGCGAACGGCCGTGGCTTCCAGTATCCCATTCCCACCTACTCCATCACCAAGGACTTTGACTGGTCGGAGACGGAGAACAACAAGCTGCTCTTCGAGATGACTGCCAAGTATGGCACGCCTTACTTCTCCAACTATGTCAACAGCGATATGCAGCCGAGCGACATCCGCTCGATGTGCTGCCGTCTGCGTCTTGATCTTCGTGAGCTGCGCAAGAAAACCGGCGGCTTCTTCGGAAGCGGCGAAAGCACCGGCTCCGTCGGCGTCGTCACGATCAATATGCCGAAGATCGCCTATCTTTCTGCGAACCGCAAGGAGTTCTACCAGCGGCTCGATCATCTGATGGACATCGCGGCACGTTCGCTGAAGATCAAGCGCGACGTCATCACCCGCCTGATGAACGAAGGCCTGTATCCTTACACCAAGCGCTATCTCGGTACCTTTGAGAATCATTTCTCCACCATCGGCCTGATCGGCATGAACGAAGTCGGCCTGAACGCAAAGTGGCTGCGCATGGATATGACGCACAAGGAGACGCAGGACTTCACGATCGAGGTTCTGAACCATATGCGTGAGCGCCTCTCCGATTATCAGGAGATGTACGGCGATCTGTACAACCTCGAGGCGACGCCCGCCGAGTCCACCACCTACCGCCTTGCCAAGCACGACAAGCACGACTATCCCGACATCATCACTGCGGCTAAAGAAGGCGAAACGCCCTATTATACCAACTCTTCTCACCTGCCGGTTGGCTTCACGGATGATATTTTTGCCGCGCTGGACATTCAGGATAAATTGCAGACCCTCTACACCTCCGGCACGGTGTTCCACGCCTTCTTGGGCGAAAAGCTGCCCGACTGGAAAGCCGCCGCGACGCTGGTGCGCAAGATCTCGGAGAACTACCATCTCCCGTATTACACCATGTCTCCCACCTATTCCGTCTGCCGCGAGCACGGCTATCTTGCCGGTGAGCAGAAGACCTGCCCGAAGTGCGGCAAGGCAACGGAGATCTACAGCCGCATCACCGGCTACTACCGTCCTGTGCAGAACTGGAACGACGGCAAGAGTCAGGAGTTTGTGGATCGCAAGGTCTATAACATTGGCGCGTCGATGGAAAAGCGCTTCGGCGACGGAGCCAAGACCGTAGCGGCGCAGGAAGAAGAGACTGTTGCAAACGGCCGCCTGGTGCTCTTTACGACCTCGACCTGCCCGAAGTGCGTTATGGCAAAGAAATTCCTCTCGGATGCCGGCCTGACCTATGAGACGGTCGTTGTGGACAACGATCCGGATATGGCACGCAAATTCGGCGTAAAGCAGGCGCCCACGCTGCTGATCCTCGACGGCGAGACGGAGCTGAAGCGTGTGGAAAACCCCTCGAATATCCGTGCGTTCGCGGAGGCGCAGGCATGATCTATGATGTGATCATCGTCGGTGCAGGCCCCGCGGGGCTGACCGCCGCCATCTATGCGCGCCGCAGCGGCAAGAGCGTCCTCGTGCTGGAAAAGGAAACGTTCGGCGGACAGATGACCTTCTCTCCGAAGCTTGAGAACTATCCCGGGTTTCAGGAGATCAGCGGAAACGCGCTTGCGCAGAATATGCTCGAGCAGGCGCTCGCACTCGGCGCGCAGATCGACATGGATACGGTGACGTCCGTGCAGGACGGCAGCGTTAAGATCGTGACCGGCGAGAGCGGCACATATGAAGGTCGCAGTGTTATCATTGCCGCAGGCGCACGGCATCGTCGCCTGCACCTGCCGAACGAAGAGACGCTGATCGGAAACGGACTTTCTTTCTGTGCCGTGTGCGACGGTGCTTTCTACCGCGATCGCCATGTGGCGGTGATTGGCGGCGGCAATACGGCGCTTCAGGAAATTGCGCTGCTCTCCGACGTTTGCAGCAAGGTGACAGTCGTGCAGAATCTCCCCTTCCTGACGGGAGAAGAAAAGATGATCCGGATGCTGCAGGAGCGCAAGAACATCATCTACCTCTATTCCACGGTCGTTGCCGCCTATCTTGGCGAGAACAGTTTGGAAGGACTGGAGCTGCGCAACACGGAAACCGGTGCACTTTCGCAGTTGGAAGTTGACGGCGCGTTCCTTGCCATCGGGACGGAGCCGGAGAACGGCGCCTATCAGGCCGTTGCCCAGCTCAACGAAAACGGCTATATCCAGTCGGACGAGCGCTGTCTCACGGGGACAAAGGGAATTTATGTCGCGGGCGACTGCCGGACGAAGTCCTATCGTCAGGTAGCAACAGCGATTGCGGACGGAGCGATCGCGGCGCTCACGGCCTGCCGCGAATTGGATTAAAAATTTGTTGGAATTTTGAATTTGTTTCTACTTCGTTCATAGTTTCTTCAAACCGATCCGGTATACTCCAGCCATAAGAACAAATCAAATGCAGATTTTGTTCTTCCACTTTCATTTTTATCTCTCTCTTTTTTACCCCCTCTCTCTTTTCTGTGATTTCCGGTCACCCACCCTCGGGTGACCGGAAATTCATTTTCCGGACAAAAAAACGGAGTTGCGAAAAGCTCGCAACTCCGTTTTCCTTATTCTCTGATGGAACCGTCCGCATGGAACAGCGGCAGTCGATCAAGACAAACAATATCTTTTCGTTCCCACGCATCGCCTTCGGCAAGGACGGCCATGCGTCCGGCTACTTGCCCGCCTGCCTTCTCCACAAGCGTTTCCAGCGCCTTTATAGATTCGCCCGTGGAGATCACGTCGTCCACGATCAGGATCCGCTTGCCGCAAATGCGCTCGGCATCCTCTCTTCCCAGATAGAGTCTCTGCTCCTGCTGCGTCGTGATGGAATGGACGGAGACCTCGATGGGATCCGTTAAATAGACCTTCTTTCCCTTGCGCGCAACGAGATAGGTGCCTGCACCGCTTTGACGCGCCATTTCGTGGATCAGTGGGAGACTTTTGGCTTCCGCCGTGAGCAGATAATCATAATCCTTCGGCGCGCGAGCCAGCAGTTCCCGCGCGCAGGCTACGGTAAGCTCCGCATCCCCAAACAGGATAAATGCGCCGATATACAGATCTTCCTGCACCTTGCAGAGCGGAAGTTCGCGGGACAATCCCGCGATATTCATCCGGTATGTCATCATGCTCTCCTTTTTGTACTTAGCCGATCAGCGAGCAGACCAAGTCGGTATAAGCTGTGGGGTCTTCCAGCGGCAGATTTGCCATCAAAAGCCCCTGACAATACAGTAGCTGTGCATAGGATTTTGCCGTCTCGGGATCCTCCGTCAGCTTTTCACGCAGCTTGATCAGGATCGGGTGATCCGGATTTACTTCAAGCACGCGACCGCACTTAAAGTCGCTGTTCGGGTCGACGGTGTGGAAATATTTCTCCATCTCAAAGCTCATACCCGCCTGCGGGACCATCGTGACGGCGTGCGAACCAAGATCGGTTCCCGTGCGTACCTCGGCGACCTTATCGCCCAAGGTCTCCTTTAAGAAAGTCAGGCAGTCCTTGAAATTCTCTGCCTTCTCCTGCGCCGCCTTCTTTTCGTCCTCTGTCGCAAGCTCCAGATCGTCCGTCAGGATGTTGCGGAATGCGTGCTCCTCATAAGATGCAAGCGTCTGCGGAATGAACTCATCGACCTGCTCCGTCAGCAAAAGCGAATCGAAGCCGCGCGCACGCAGAGCGTCCGTCTGCGGCAGCTTGGAAAGCTGCTCGACCGAAGCGCCGCTCACATAATAGATATACTTCTGCGACTGCGGCATCTGCTGGCAGTATTCCCTGAGCGTGACGGCTTTCTTCAGGTTGGAAGAATAAAACTCAACAAGATCCTGAAGCACGTCCTTATGCATTCCGTAGTCCGAAACAAGGCCATACTTCAGTTGACGGCCGAACGCAGCGTAGAACTTGTCATAGGTGTCGCGATCCTCTGCCTGCAGGCGCAGAAGCTCTGCCTTGATCTTCTTTTCAAGGTTTGCTGCGATGACTTTCAGTTCACGGGTGTGCTGCAGCATCTCGCGGCTGATGTTAAGGCTGAGATCCTGCGTGTCAACAACGCCCCGCACAAAGCGGAAATGCTCCGGCAGCAGCTCGCTGCAATTATCCATGATCAGAACACCGGAGGAATAGAGCTGCAAGCCCGACTTAAAGTCCTTGGTATAGAAATCATACGGCGCTTTGCTCGGAATATAGAGCAGCGCCTTATAGGTCACCGCGCCTTCTACGCTGATGTGGATCACCGAAGCGGGCGCTTCATAGTCGAAGAACTTTTCGCGATAAAAACGGTCATACTCTTCCTTTGTAACATCTTTTTTGTTCTTCTGCCAGAGCGGAATCATGGAATTGAGCGTGCGATCCTCCCGCACGGTCTCATACTGCTGCTCCTCGCCTTCCTTCGGCTCGCCGACAGGGCGGCGCTCCTCTACTTCCATTTTTACGGGATAGCGGATATAGTCGGAGTATTTGCGCACCAGACCGCGAATGCGGTACTCATCCAAAAACTCGCTGTACTTTTCCTCCTCCGTATCCTGTTTCAGATACAGCGTGATCTCTGTGCCGACCGTGTCCTTTTCGCACGGGGAAAGTGTGTATCCGTCCGCGCCGGAGGACTCCCACTTCCACGCTTCTTCGCTGCCGAACTTTTTTGAAACGACGGTCACGCGATCCGCGACCATAAAGGCGGAGTAAAAGCCGACGCCGAACTGGCCGATGATGTCGATATCCTCCTGCTTGTCCATCTCCTGCTTAAAGCGAAGCGAACCGCTGTGCGCGATGGTGCCAAGGTTTTCTTCCATCTCCTCTTTGCTCATACCGATACCGTTGTCGGAAACGGTCAGGCTCCGACCCTCCTTGTCCGGCGACAGTCGGATGAAAAAGTCGCTCCGATTCAGCCCGACTTTCTCGTCCGTCAGCGATAAATACGCCAACTTGTCGATTGCGTCGGAAGCGTTGGAGATCAGTTCGCGCAGAAAGATCTCTTTATGTGTATAGATCGAATTGATCATCAGATCCAAGAGACGTTTGGATTCCGCCTTAAACTGTTTCTTTGCCATAAAAATCAGCTTCTTTCCTCAAACTGGCACTCTTCGTGTTCGAGTGCTAATTCTTATTATAGCGTACATTTTTCAATTTGCAAGACCCGTCACAAATTATTTACACTTTTCCCCCCCGATGGTTGTTGTAGTCACCATGCAGCTTTGCGCCTGTGCATTGTGCATAAAATATTGATCAAATTTTGTGCATTTTGCCTTTTGGGCCGCATGACGCACTCCGAAAAACCGGAAGTATTCCATCTTGCAACTTTTTGGGGCACGCTGTAAACTTATGCGCGGTGAAAGGAGGCGTAAACGGTGGCAAAAAACTCCGTGAAAAACCTGACTGTCGGCTCGCCGATGAAACTCATCCTTGGCTTTCTCATTCCACTGCTGGGCGGCTTACTGTTTCAGCAGCTTTATAATATGGTCGACACGCTTGTGGTCGGCCGTTACCTTGGTGTAGACGCACTTGCGGGCGTCGGATCGACAGGCTCCATTAACTTCTTGGTGCTTGGCTTCTGCATCGGTATCTGCAACGGTTTTGTAATACCCGTTGCGCAAAAATTCGGCGAAGGCGATGAGGCGGGTCTGCACAAATACGTTGCGAACAGCTTCTGGCTTTCTGCCGCGTTTGCCGTTGTGATCACGGCAACCGTCTGCCTGCTGTGCGGAAAAATCCTTGACTGGATGGACACGCCGATCGACATTTTTGACTACGCCTACGATTACATTTTTGTGGTTTTCCTCGGCATACCGGTGACGATCCTGTACAATCTTCTCTCCGGCATCATCCGCTCACTGGGCGACTCCAAAACGCCGATCTACTTTTTGGTGCTCTCTTCCCTGCTCAACGTTCTCTTTGACATCCTATCGGTCAAAGCGCTCCATATGGGCGTCGCAGGACCCGCATGGGCAACGGTGCTGTCGCAGGCTATCTCCGGCATTCTCTGCCTGTTGATCCTGTTTCGCCGCTATCCCATTCTCCGCCTGTCACGCGACGATCGAAAGCCGCGCAAGACTGAGCTTGTGCGCCTGTTTTCCATCGGCGTACCGATGGGGCTGCAATATTCGATCACTGCGATCGGCACGATCGTTGTGCAGGCCGCAGTAAACGGATTGGCTTCCAATTACATTGCCGCCGTCACCGTCGGCAACAAGATCAGTCAGCTCTTTACCTGCACCTTTGACGCGATGGGTACCACCATGGCGGTTTACGGCGCACAAAACTACGGTGCAATGCGATTGGAGCGGCTGCACAAGGGCGTCGCCTCCTGCGGCATCCTTGCCGTGATCTACAGTGTTGCCATCCTTCCCGTGCTGTACATTTTTGGAAGCGAACTGTCCATGTTCTTTATGGATGCTACGGAACCGCTGGCCACGCGACTGGAGATCGCAAGATATGCGCGTCAGTTCTTGCTCTGCAATGGCGCCTTTTACATCCCACTCGCATTTGTCAACATTCTCCGCTTTATGATACAGGGGCTTTCCTTTACGAAGCAGGCGATCTTTGCGGGGATCTTTGAAATGATCGCGCGCTGCCTCTGCGGCTTCTGGCTTGCGGGTATCTGGGGATATTCTGCGATCTGCTTTGCAAATGCGGCGGCATGGGTCTTTGCCGATTGCTTCCTCGTTCCGGCGTATTTTCACAGCATCCGCGTCTTGCAGCGCCGCCATTCGAAAGCGGTGTAGTTTTTCTTCTTTCCATCCTCGTTTTTTCATGCTATACTATAGAAAAACGGTGAGGTGATAGAATGATTACAGTATCCGACCTTGCGCTGCAATTCGGCGGTTCTGTTCTGTTCCAGCACGTTGACTTGCAATTTTCAGCAGGCAACTGTTACGGTGTGATCGGCGCGAACGGCGCCGGTAAATCGACGTTTCTCAAGCTACTCTCCGGTGAACTGGAATCTACCAAGGGAAGCATTTCCATAAAACCTGGGCTGCGGATGTCGATCCTGAAGCAGGATCAGTTTGCCTACGACGATTACACCGTTCTTGATACGGTGATCATGGGAAACAAGCGCTTGTACGACATTATGAAACAGCGGGAAGTGCTCTACGCAAAGCCAGAGCTTTCCGACGAAGACGGGATGCTTGCTTCGGAGCTGGAGATTGAGTTTGCCGACCTAAATGGTTGGGAGGCGGAATCCGACGCCAGCCGCATTCTGCAAGGCTTGGGCATCCCCGTTGAGCTTCACGGCGACAAGATGCGCGACACCGACGGCCGCTTGAAAGTAAAAGTGCTCCTTGCGCAGGCGCTCTTCGGAAATCCGGACATTATCCTGCTTGATGAGCCGACCAACAATCTGGATATTGAGTCGATCAACTGGCTTGAAAATTTCCTCATGGAGTATGAGGACAACGGCACCGTTATCGTCGTGAGTCACGACCGCCATTTCCTCAACGCCGTCTGCACGCACATTGTGGATATCGACTACGGAAAAATCAAAATGTACGTCGGAAACTATGACTTCTGGTACGAGTCAAGCCAGCTTGTGCAGCAGCTCATGCGCAACAAGAACAAGCGCAATGAGGAAAAGATCGCGGAATTGCAGGAGTTTATCTCCCGATTTTCCGCCAACAAGGCCAAGAGCAAACAGGCTACCGCACGCCGCCGGCTGCTGGATAAGCTGTCGATCGAAGAGATTCCGATGTCCTCGCGCCGCTATCCATTTGTCGGATTTACGAGAGAGCGCGAGGTGGGAAAAGACATTCTTTTCGTGAGCGGGGTTTCCAAGACGATCGACGGCGTAAAGCTCCTTGACAAGGTGAGCTTTACGGTAAACAAAAATGACAAGATCGCGTTTGTCGGCGAGAATGAACCGGCGCAAACGGCGATGTTCAAGATCCTGATGGGCGAAATGGAGCCGGACGAAGGAACGGTGCGCTGGGGAGTTACCGCTTCGCAGAGCTACCTGCCGAAGGACAATGCGGCCTATTTTGAAAACTGCACGGACAGCCTTGTCGACTGGCTGCGTCAGTACTCCGCTAAGAAGGTTGACGTATACCTGCGCGGCTTCCTTGGCAGGATGCTCTTTTCCGGCGAGGATGTGTTCAAGCCCGTCAATGTCCTGTCCGGAGGCGAAAAGGTGCGCTGTATGCTCTCTAAAATGATGCTCTCCGGTGCAAATGTTCTTCTGTTTGACCAGCCGACCAACCACTTGGACATGGAATCCATTCAGGCAGTCAACAACGGCATGAAGGCTTTCCCGGGGAATATCCTCTTTGCCAGCCACGACCACGAGCTACTGCAATCCGTAGCAAACCATGTGATTGAGTTTCTCCCCGGCGGAAAGGCCTGCGACCGGATCGGAACCTATGACGAATATCTGGACTACAAGGCCGGTAGATAAAGCAAAAGCCTGCTGCAAACTTGGTTTGCAGCAGGCTTTCAGACTGTCAAAAAAGTCCGTAACCGTCAAAATGATTTTACAATCCCGTAAAAATCTGACGGTTGAAGTTCAAAACGATTGAACATAATTTTTCAACTTTTATAGGGAATCTCTGAATAAATCGCTATTATTCCGTTTCCAAACAATATACGTGCCAATTTTTGTACTTGATAAAGGCTATTGCTTTGCAAGAATTTTGACTTACTGCGCAACTCACGCCTTACCGTATCTATATACGCCGACAGGCGTGAGTTGCTCGTCT